>Ga0099826_10001525_pt1 | contig 14009 bp, 9 predicted proteins | sample Mtrugardesep15_FD_76830 | JGI IMG/M metagenome (GOLD analysis project Ga0099826, IMG submission 76830) | Root nodule microbial communities of legume samples collected from California, USA - M. trunc garden sep15 | ecosystem: Host-associated > Plants > Roots > Nodule | place: USA: California... | reverse complement strand
TGTTCCCCCTCATTCCTTGGTATTGCAAGTCTTTCTGAAATCTTTTGGGGATTGAAATGGGTTACTCTAGGAAATACCGGAATGAAATGAAATCAATTGTTTCTTAGTGAAACCTAAAATTGAAGATGTGTTTCATGTATGGCTAAGTTTCTTATAATTTATTTTATGCATTAAATGGACGTCGGTTTCTATTTTAAACTGTTTAGTACTCCCTTTGCTTGAACTTATGTCACTTTGACAACTATATGCAAATTAAGAAATGTAAATTTTTTATGAGAAAGAGAAATTATGAGTAACTTTACAAAATTATCTTTCATTAATGGTATGGGAAATATAAATTACTAGAATTGGAAAAGGAGAGTAATTTTTTTTGGTTACAAAAAGGAGAGTAATTAATAGCAAGGGGTATAATAAAAAAACATTAATGTTTATTGGTATTGTGAAATGACATGTAAAAAGGGATAACTTTTTTTGGTAGAATAACATAATTTGGGATGGTGGGATTACAAAACATGAGTGAACTCTTGTATTTTGATTTTCTTGATTTTTTTCTGATCCTTGTATGCTCTTTTATTTCCAATTTTGCAGTGCTTAAAGTTCCTGGTGTAAAGAAAACTTTGGGTGTTCCTGATTTACCTCCTCCAGACCCCACCAGATCTCCGCCAGCTCCCTTCTCTATACTTGAAGAAATAAAAAAAGCTGCGTCAGCCGCGAAAGCTGCATCAGCCGCGAATGCTACATCAGCTGCAAATGGTCAAACATCATTGCCTGTTGAATCATCAAAACAACCAAATAAGAAGATATCTTCTTCCTCTTCTTCTTCTGCTGCTGTTATTAGTCAAAGGCTTAAAAGCTTAGAGAAACAAGTAAAAGGAAGAAAGAAAAACAAGAAGTGATTAAGTTTTTACTAGTTCCTTAATTATGCCATTTAACATGTGTAGCAAATATGCTTAGATTTTTGTCATATTGTTATTATCATTGGATGGAGTGGAAATTAGGAGTTTCATTAAGATAGGGAGGAGGAGAGAATAATTTTTTTTTTCCAAAAGCTTATGATCGATTTTGCTGAGGAAGCTAAAGCTTTTGGTCAACCATGGTTTACAATTTATTTTTATTTATGGTATATATGGACGAAATACATGAAGGATTTAAAATCCTGGGATACAAGCATAATTATTTATTTGTGTATGCTCAACATTATAATGATATAGATTCTCTTGTTGTTGTTGTTATCATCATCATCCAATTACCCTCGCAAAGTTTCCCCAGTTTACGTACTCATTTCTTTTATCTTACTTATTATAGTCAACTTAAGATCTATTAATCAAATTGTGAAAACAAGCTTGTGTATGGTGTAAGATTTGTCTTAGTTAAGCACGTGTTTATATTTGATAGGAATCACTTTGTGACCGTGACTTGAATACATAGCTTCACAAAATCACAATAAATATGTATTGGAAAGTGAGAATGACGAGTTCATTGTGGATTCAAACATATTTCAAGGGTGTCCTTCCTGAATACAAAAATCTTTTCTTTTTCCTTCTTTCTAATCCTTTGTAAAAAGGGCATTTGGTTCTTCAATGGTGCATCATAGAGTATTCTCCCTCATAAGCCTAGATCTTTTGAACCCGCTTTGACAATATTCTCCAGTCGTAACACAACCGTTTTACTTTATTACATACGTGAATTGATTGTCTCAAATGAACTACTCCAAAAAATGAAGACAGTTCTTTTTCTAAGAAAAAAAGAATATTACCAACTCTCTCAAAATTATATTAAAGCATCTCCAATGGTAGAATTTTCAGGAACTCATTTTAATTTTTTAAGTAGATCAATGCATGGCAACTAATTTTTACGACCATGCCCCATATTTTAACAGCAAGTGGCATTGTTGGATTGTTGTTCATGTTGCTCTGAGAGATGAATCAAGTTCAGTGCGATGCACTCTCATGCATGGTTGGTATTGTTTTATGTTGCTCAGGCAAATAATGAACTTCTCGGATATTCTAAGGCTTTGTTTGGGAGTTTGGAGGGGAGGAGAAGGGATAACTTTAGGGTTTGAAAATATAAGGGAAAATAGAGAAATCTTTTACATTTTTTGAAAGAGTATTTTTTTAGAGAACGATAAATTAATGTTTATGATTAATACACTTTTAATTTTAAGAATATTATAACAATATAGATTAAATTTAAAAAATTAGAGATGAGGGTAGAAATGATATGAGAGGAGAATATGCAAAAGGAATTTCTAGCGGAACAAGTGAAAGTCATCAAGATATTGGTTCAATAGTTGAAAATGTGGAAGCAGGACACGAAGACAAACATGATTTGTGGACTGAAGGAGAAATGAGGAATCAAGAAGATTCAAAAGTATGCGAGTAGACAGTTCAATCAAGAAATTATGATAATAAGGATAATGTTTGCGATGAGGTAGAATTAGGTGAATCTGCAAGAGGTAATTTAGAGTTAGAGGTTGATGGTTCAAATGATTCGCAGCAGCCGATCACTGAAACTTCTCAATTGATTGATGGAAGAAGTTTTCAAGATGAGCCAATTGCCGATTTGATAATTCTCAATATATTGGTACCTGAGGACTTGTCTGAGATTACCGATGACAAAATTGATACAGATGAAAATGTTGAAGAGGAAGTTGAGCCTACTATACTGCATAAATAGAAGTTTGATGATGACATTTCTGACCTTGTCAATCAAGAAATGCATTTGCATGAATATAATAAAATAATGGACTCATCAGATGCAGATGCTACAGAAATTGCTGATGAAAGTGAGCTTCACTTGTGTGACAAAAACAGAATAGACCCTGATGCGTACTCATATACAATTGATTTGCATGAAGGTTAGGCGATAACATTATATATGTATACCATTTCCATTCTAAATTCCATTTATTTTCTAGGCCAATATCTAAATTAACTTATTTGCTTGCAGAACCTTCAAATGTTACAGTTGACGCACATACAGATTCGATGGAGGTTCTTGTTTCGTCTATTGAACTGGAGTCCAGGTCATCTGTAAGTTCCGCTGAAAAAAGCATCGCATGCCCTTCTGAAGAGGTAAATGTCTAATTTGTGTGTATTTTTCGGACAGTTTTCATGTTACGAGATGATGAGTACCTTAGGGACTTGATGAAATTATTTTTGTTTTATTAAGAACTAGTTTATAGGACTTGTCTTAGAATTCTGAGAAACTGCATGGACTTCAACTTTTGCTCTTTGATATTTGTTGCCATGTGGAAAAAGTTACACAAAATGCATGGTAACATGGTAGCCCATCATATATTGAATAGTATATTGAATTTCATTCATAAAACTTGAATACAAAGGAGAGATGATGGTTATATACACTGGCTGAAGCTGTGCACAACAGAATAACCAACTAACTGAATATTAAAACCGACTAACAAACAAATAAAAGAACAAAAAGATAAGCTATAAAAGACTAATGAACTAACCTAAAGATGATAATCACACTATTCCCCCTCAAATTGAACGAAATATGTCATGGATGCCCAATTTGAATATAAACAGTTGAAACTGAGGACGAGGTAAAGCTTTGGTTAAAGGATCAGCTAACCGATGTTTTGATGGTACATGAACAAGGTTAATAAAGCCTGAAACAATATATTCCCGGACTAAATAACAATCTATATCAATGCGCTTAGATATTTCAGGAGGATTAGGGTGGCTTGCAATGTAAATTGCCGAGATACTGTCGCTGTACACCATTGCAGTGTCTATATTTACTTCTAACCTTCTCAATAACTGTTTAACCCATAGAAGTTAAGAACGGTTTCCTCTTTGATTTTCATGCTATTAAAGATTCTCCTAGGAAAAACAGTAGCCTGTGGTTGACTTATGAGTAGTCTCTCAGCTGCCCCAATAAGCATCAACATAAGCTGATAAGTTTAATGAAGAGTCAGAAGGAAATAACAGTCCTTGGCCTGGCGAGCAACATCACGGTGATCTTTGCAGGTCAAAGAAACAGTAAGATACATCAGCTTGCCTATCATTCTCCTATATTTAGTAGGATTTTCTGGAAAGGTTTTACAAATTACAATTGTCTTCTGATAAGAGGAGATTAGGATCCATAGGGATATGTTAAGGTATAGAGGTTTTGCTCCTAAAGATCCTCTATTTCATGTAGCTACAGGGTATATTTTCTTTGGCATAGGTGGAATCCCTTGGATGACTTGGCTATTTCCAGTTCATCCTTCCAATAACTTTCAGCTTGAACTGTTTTTCCATTTGTTGTTGTGTTTGATGTAGCAAAGTTTGATTGAGTCCAGCCAAAATTAGGTTATCTACATAAACAAAGAATAGCTGAAGAATCATTAGCAGCACCTTTGGTCAAGAGATAATTCTCAGCTGTGCAACTTTTGAATCCAAGTTTAGTGCAATTACAGCAGAGTAATCTTTGTAGCGACTTGAGATGGCCATAACTTTCATAACATTCAATGTTCAGTGTGTCACCACTTTTATTTGAAACGGGCAGTTAATGTTAGTAATTAGTTATTAGCTCAAACGAGTCGAGCTACTCAACCCCCCTCGTTCAATGTCACTACTATTTTTGCCACATTTTAATATGATGTAATTGGTCTTTGGCTCTAAGGAACCTTTATTTTATTAAGTATTAAATCAAACTTCATGGATCTTTTGTTTAACTATATTTCCTTTTCTTATACGCCAATGATGGGACTCTTTATTTCAGGTTCTGTCTTCGTGAGTTTTTATATTGCGGTTAGCTAACTTCTCTGAGGAGCCTTTACATTCTGTCTACCCGTTGCCAATTTTATTTTATTACTCTTTGATGGCAGATAAGAAACATGTCGAGAAAATGCCATCATTCAAACATGATAGAGCTTTCTGGTTTACTGATCTCACAACGCCTTATACATTTTTTCCAGTTTTGACTTCATTGTCATGTATAGTACTAGTAGAGGTGAACACTTCATTTTCAGAAAACCTTTTTTTTCCAACCATCTTTCTAGTTTGTCCTTCTCAGTTCTCGTCTGATAGTTTGTTTGGTCTTGCATTTTGTTTTTGAGTTTTATTCAGTGTTCACTGTTCACTAAAACCAGCCCCTTCAAAATATGACAAGAAAAGAGTTTAACATCGAGATGACAAGAGTGGTTTTCCAATTAAAAAAATAATAAACTTAAAAATAGGGACCAAAAGTAGTGATTGAAAATTTTGTAGGGACTAAAAGTTGAAGGAAAATTATAGAGAAACTAAAACGAAAAGTTGATATATTTATAAGGATCGAAAACATATTTAACCCTTGATTTTATATTATTCTTGAGTGTAATATGCAAGAAGGAATGGAAGGAAAACCTGCGGGTGACAACATGAAAACTTTCTCGAGGGTTCTTGCTCTTCTTTCAATTCTGCAACCACTATTTTTCCAACATAAGCTACCATTCTTATAAATTTAGAGGCTCAACTATGTAAGTAAAAAGAGACTCGTAATAAAATAAAAATGTATTTTTTTAAAGAACAATGTTCTATTTAATTTTTTTAAAAGATAAATACAAGGTGTCGTATATATGTGGTACACCCAAAGATGAAAATAACTACCTTATACAATTAAATTTGAAGAATTTACAAGAAGATACACATCCACACATAAATGAATGGTTTGTATTCATTTTGAGATGAAAAAAGAAATTATATTGTACAATTTCAAACCAATAATAATTATAGATTGTCATAAGAACTATTTTAATGATAGATTCATCACAGTATATAAGTGTAACGACATAGCAAATCACTGCAAAAGTAACATTGCTATAAGTTATTAGAAACATTGATTCTATTTAACAAAACATAGTCAGTAAAATCTTTCAAAATTAACTTTCTATGATATATACTCGCATCAGATGTGAAACAAGGGTAGTACTACTTGGTTATAGTTTTTTTAGGCCCATACTTTGGAGAGGCCCAGCTCCATTGAGCTTCTTGCACCCCAAGGTCCAGCCCTGCCTAGCTTGACCTTCTTTCTCGAAGGAGCAACTTCCCTTTGCTTTCTACTATCTGTGTATGCATGTGAAAAGATTATTGTATGAATTTAGGAAGAAACAGTAGTTTTGTCTCAAAGTAGAAAGGACATCCTGATGCACTAAATTCCTGTATACGTAGGTTATGGGAAGGGATCAACTAATATTTTTTGTTTTTTGTTGTTTGGCATAATTTGATCCATATATCTGTCCGATTAGTGGGATAAAGCTTGGTTGTTATTGTTGAAAGGATTTGAAATTGGTAAAATGGTCAGCTCAGGCATTAGATAGCATGAACGTATATTTCACACATGCAAACTAGATTAGGTATTTATAGTTGAGACATATCTTTGTTTGGCTATGTAATTAAAGAGCGCATCAAGACTAAATTTTTTATATTGTCCAAACTTCGTGGTAGAGTTTTTTAGAAGGCAAATAAATATGGTAACTCAAAATCTTATTTCAGGTTGTACATGTAAGGTTTGTCCTCATATTTTTGATAAGATTCCTCCTTGTATTGAGCTTGCTATTTTTTTTTTTTTTGAATCAACTATTGAGCTTGCTATTATTAACGACATATAAGTTATTTGCTTAAAAAAGCTAATTTTAATGATTTTTTTTTACAGGAACTAATTTTTATGATATTCAAATATTTTGTACTCCAATAAAATATTCACTGTGCATGTTTGAGTTCATAATAAGATCGACAAAATCACTATTGCAATGAATCATTGTAATTTTGACATAAACTACACTTTAGAACTTAACAATACTATCACAATATGATTTTGTTAATCTTACCACTCATTCAAACATACATTAAGTTTGCTTAACTCACACATATGATTTTTCTCTTCAATATGACATATTATCTTTTCCACTTGTATACTTTCAAATAACGAAAATTAATATTTCAATATTATGAAACTGATTTTTGAAGTTCCTTAGATATATGTAAATGTAGATTTATTTTTTTTAAGAATATGTAAATGTAGATGTTCTTAGGAAAAATAATGTTAGATTCAAATAATACTTAAAATCATTATAGAGACGTTGAATCTTTGAAACTTGGAAGACATATAATCACAAGTGAACCAATTCCAACCACACTGTCCACTGCTAACGACATCTTCCTGGTCATTCGGGTCAATGGAATAATGATGAGATTTAAATAATGGTCAAATAATGTTTCAAATAAGTTTTCCCAGTAGATAAAAATTAAAATTATTATGCAATAAAAGACAGGTTTAAAATTCTTGATCAAAAGAATTGAGAAGAATGAGAATGTGAAGGCTAAAATTGAATGGCTTGATGGGACCCAAATAAATTTGAAAACAAAATGATTGTACAAATTTTGCGGGCAATAAGGAGTAAGTGAGATAGACGTGTGAATACGAACTGCACGCAATCTATGACCTTTTCATCACTGCAAGGGCAAATTATCAGATCAGATACAACACCTGTTGTTTTCTTTTTCTAACATTAATGCAATGATTTTGTCCACACTCTTTTTTTTGTTAAAATTTATAATAAAAAAAGATTGATTTGAAATTTGAATGATTCTGTGGTCCAAATTAAACGGACCTCTGTTTGTTTTTTTTTCTTTCAGTTTTTGAAAAATCGATTAATTCTAAGAAAATGTTAACAAAAGTCTTAAAACATTTAATAAGAAGATCAAAGTAGCAATTATAATTTAGAAATTGTGTATTAAACTTATTGTAAGATTTTCTCTCTCTCAAAAAACTTATTGCAAGATTAAAAAATAACTTTTCTACATAAAATATAGGGTTAATAGTGTTTTTCACCCCTATAATAAATGTCATTTTCGGTTTTCACCTTTATAAAAATTTTGGTTTGATTTGCACCTTCGTAAAAATTTTATTTTCTGGAAAACACCCTTAATAGGCCATTCAAAAACCAAAATTTCTTGAAATTTTTTTCTGAAAATGGCGTATTAGGGGTGTTTTCCGAAAAATAAATTTTTTACGATGATGCAAATCAAACTGAAAATTTTATAGGGGCGAAAACCAAAAATGACATATATTACAGGGGTGAAAAACATTATTAACCCTAAAATATAACAGTTATTTTCTTTTTTTAATCCTTAACAAGTGTCTTAAAGACACTTTGTTAGCATAACCTTTAATTCTAAAGTTGTAAAATTCATTTTAATATGTTTCAATATTTTAAAGTATAATTGATTTTACATCTAAAATCGATTATAAATTGAAACCACAATTTATAGTTTTGAACTTCTATAGTTGATTTTTAGTCTTAAATTTAATTGTCAATCCATTTTACATTGATATTCAAATATAAATCATTTTTTAGTCTAATCAATTTTATATTTTTTTTTTGTCAAGTAGTCTAGTGGCTAGAGCTCACACAATTTAATTGTGGAGAAATGGAGTGTCTGAGGTTCGAACCCCGGCCCCTGCATATAAAATGCAATATCTCTACCAACTAAGCTAAGCTCACTGGAATAATCAACTTTACATCTTTACTTCGTTAATTCATTTAAAACTAATTTATATCACCGTAGAACCAAACATATATTAAACAAGAAATAAGTGGAAAAACATGAAACGAGTATTTTCTTGTTGCAAATTTGATATTGGAACAAACTTGTTAAAATTATGGTGTCGTAATTTTATTAAATCTAACACGATAACAAACGTGCACTTAAATATACCATCTCATCATAATTACCAAGGGTGTACATGGGTTAGGTCAACCCACAAAACCCAGCCAAACCCACTAAAAATCCCAAAAATGTGGGTTGGGTTGGGTAATTGGGTGAGTATGATTTTAAAAATAAAAAACCCATAAAAATAACAGGTTTCGGATAAAACCATATCCAAACCCAATAAACCCACTTACCCAATAATGCTAACATTTTTTATTTTTATTTTCATTGGGAAGAAGGAAAATACAAAAGATTTTGGTCATAAATCAAGTCTAATTTTCAAAATTGACAAAATGCATTTCCTATATTGAAAATCAAAACATGTTAAAGTTACAAATTCAGAAGTTGCATTTTTTTGTTGTTTTGATACTAATGCAATTACATGTCATGCAACTATAGTTTGTTGCAAGTATTTTATGATGAAATTCATTATTTCATATTTATCATTTATAATTTTTTTACACTAAAATATAATGAAAATATGTTCTACAATTTTTTTTAGAAAATAAAAAGTTGAGTAATTTTTATGAAAAAAATCATCATTTATTCATTTAATGTTTAACAAAAAAACATAAAAATAATTTGGGCAACCAACTATCCAACGCAACCCAAACCAGAAATTAGTAGGTTTGCTCAAACCGACCTAATAGTATATCGGGTGGTTATTTTACCTCACACAAACCGGAGTACCGTATATGGTTTGGGTCTTGGGTTTGGCCAAACTCAACCTAAACCGGCCCACATACACCCCTAATAATTACACCGCATTGCATTTAATTAGTTAGTTTAGTTGTCAAAAGTTTAGATAAATTTACACGTGGCCAAGTAATTACGTTTAAATGGTTAATAAGATTTATAAGACGAGTGGATCAGAAGAATAAGATCAATTTGGTTCAGGGATGAATCTATTTTTGATCAGATTTTTTTACCAAAGTTTAGATTATTAGAGTCATTACTGCTATATATCAGAGTTTTGTTTTTTTTTTTGCATGCGCTTGTATTGCGTAGGGTTTAGATATTCTCGCGAAGCACTGCTGTGAAGAATATATAGGAACAACGTTGGTGCCAAAATGGGACAATGGGCAAAAATCCAACAATGGTGTAGGAAGTGGAGCCACATAAACATTGGTCGTTAGGCGCACAACTTTTTGATGTCGAACATAGTTTTGGAATGTATGTAAAGGGGGTGTTCATTTTTAAACTGGTCTAAAAAATATCTGCAAATCAATAAAAAAAACCAAGCCGAACAAGATTAATTTTTATTTGATATTTTTCTTAATATTCTTTAGTAAATTTTTTGGAATAATGTCAAATTTTGAGTTGTATTTTTGAAATCAAATCACATATTTCAAAACCAATACTTCCTTTCAATACCATATAATTTGTTTTGAAGGAACATAAAATTTTTTATGCAAGTTTTTATTCTTGTTTTGAAATGTTATATTAACGTGTTATTTGTTGATTTTTTTTAAAATTTTAACAATACTTACTGGTTTTAACGTAATCATTTATTCAATTTTGTTTTTTCAAATATAGTTTTGTTTTTCAAGGATTTTTCAAATGTAGTGGATATTTGCTACTTTAAAATGTATGTTATGTTGATGTTATTCAACTTGTAATATATTATTTCCTTAAAAAAAAACTTGTAATATATTATTTGATGTATTATAAATAATATAATTATGCATCAACGAAAATCAACTTAACCCCCTTAAAAAAAACCAATTTAACAGATTCAGCATAAATTGCAGCTAACATATCACTTTATTTTTCCTTCAAAAAAAAATATCACTTTATATTTTTTTTTAAGAAATCAATTCAAATCAAACTATGCCGCATATCATTTTAAGAGTTTAATGGAAACATTTAATCATAAACTATCCGAGCTCAAAAATTGATCGTGTCAAACTGAGCTTAAACTGCAACATCTGTGACTGGGGAAGTAAACTACTTCAATTGAATTTAATAGAAGATAACAAATTCCAGTTCTAATTATTGTACCATCAATCAAATTTGATATAAATACATGTTGATTATAATACAGCAGCAACAATTGTGACCACCGTTGGATATAATGTTCATTACTTCCACTAAACCATTAGTTACATTGCGTTCATATCTTCAAGTAAATCTACTTGGTGCATATTTAGATTGACAGTAAATTTAGTATAATCACGCGTTTTTAACAAATGCTACAATATAGCCATGTGATTTCATCGAACTCGCCATGATTCTAACCATGCACATAGGTTCTGTAAAATCATGATAAGACAAACAAAAGGGTGATTCATTTTGGAAGCATAAACCAATGTACAAAGGGTGTTTCTACTCTAAGCCTTTTTACCTTTCTATGACAAATCTATACCGAAATTCGTTCATCTTCTGTGATTGCTGCCAAATTCACCACCTTCCTTCAATCTGCTTTTTGTACTGCAGTCTTAAATATAAGGATGTACAATTTTTGATCCATTGAGAAATATAGAAATCCTCCAACAGAATGGGTCACAAATGATCCAAAACTATTCCCCACAATACAGTGCCATGCTGGTCCATACACCCCATCAAATTCCTGCAATATTTCAACCCACGCAACCGAATTCATTGACCAATCATTCACAAAAACATTCAAAGATTCAATCAAATTTTGAATTACACCCAAAATTATTTTTAATGCAAAAGTAAACCACGTTTATATGATTTTCTTTATGAGGAGACAAAAATGATTGTATATTGATTTTGCCTCCATCATTAATATAACTTCAAAACTATAATTTATTGTTCAAATCATTTTACTAAATTTGGATTGGGGTGCGTTTGTCAATAAATATAATCACTGTAATTTTGACAATTCCACACTAAATTCATACACACACTCACATTCCACTCATTTTGGGTATGTAGACAAAATTTGATTTTGATGACTTTGTCTCTATCTCTCGTAACCAATTATTCTCTCGTCAACATACACTAAAATCATCAAATCTCAAAGTCAACCTAAGGACCACTAAAACTCCGACACAATTGCAAGGCCCAAGACTCTCGGTTCGAACCCCATAAGTGTCAAGTCTTAACAATACTGACATTGTCGATTGAACTAGGTCTTACATAGACCATAAGTCATTTTTAACTAAAATCAATTTTAACATGTTAATTAATTCAATCAAAACTAATTTGGAATCTTTGTAAAAAAAAATTTTGAATCAAATCACTTTAAACAAAATCAATTGAATAATACCTTCTTGAGGGATAATGCTAGGGTTTTTGAAGTGAATTTCTCCATACTATCAAAAGCTTTTCTAGCACAATCAACAGCATGGATCTGCATAAACGGTGGCATATCAGCTGAAACCACTTTTGCTCCATTAATTGCAAAGAAATCACCTAAATCAATCATTGACCCACATAACGATTTTCTTCTACCACCACCACCACCTTGACTCATAGAAACAGAAACTCTCTCCTTAACAACATCACCACCTTCTTTTTCCATAACAGTTACTTTTCTTGACTTTTCAACCTCAACCACCTTCTTCTCATTCTTCAACAACCCCTGAAGTTTCCACTTTTCCAATTCTGAACTAGATTTTTGAGGTGGTTTCTCTTTAAGGGTCCTCTTAGAATGCAAAAAAACACTATCTTTTTCATGATTTGGGGTTAGTACTGTAATCTTTGTTTGGTGGGTGTTGCTGGGTTTTGATGAATCAAATATAGCTGAGGTTGTCATGGATTTACCTTGCAAACGTGAGTCAACATGTTTGGTTTGAGAATGTTGTTTGGTTTTTTTACTACCTAAGTTAAGACTTTGAAAAGGTTTAACTAAAAAAGACGATTTAGTAGCTTGAATCAAATCTTGGTTTGGTTTTGGATAGTGAGAAGGTGAAGGTGATGATGAGAAGATAGTATTTTTTGTGGTGGTGGGTTTTGGTTGCTTAGCTAAAGCAGGAGGTGGATTAGTCTCCGGTGGTGCCGTGTTTCGCCGGCGGGAAGAACGGTGTGCCATGTTGAATAATAAACGGTGCAAATAGCAATATTCTGTTTTAGTTATATTTGTTTTGTTGTGGAGAAAGATAGAAGAAAAGGGTTATAGAAGTAGAAAGTGGTAAAGTGTGTGTTGGGTTAGGTTTTCTAGGTGTTGTTGGGGAAAGAACAGGGAGAAGAGGAAGGTAACTTTGCTTGAAACTGTTCATTAGATTGAGACTTGTGCGGTGAGATTAGATAACACAAGTTGAGTGTTGTTTTGGTTTTGTCACGCGCCAAGGGGTGTGTGTGTTTGTGATATGACACATGAATGTAGGGATTGTTGACCTTTGACTAGCACTTACGTGTGTGAGAATGAAAAAAATAGAGCAGAGGAGAATAGGTTAGGTCACGTCTCAGGGAGAGGTACAAAATGGATTTCCTCATTATACTTTATTTATGGCTTAAACTAGGGGGGTTAAAAAACTTCCCTAGGCTAAAATATGGACCATTTTTAAGGAGAATGAGAATGAAAACATAATTTAAGCGAAATAGCATGAATGTTGTTTTTTATTTGTGACTTTATGAGTCTAATTTGTACATATGTTTGGAAATAAGTACTGTTCACTTTCGTAGTTTAGTGGGAGGAGATGGAGATAAACAAACCATTCAACATGTCTATCGTGTTTCTAGATTGTGGTCTCTCATGCCACACATGTGGTCGACGAACGGAGTCATTAATTCTAGACGGTGCTTTGTTGGTCAAGACCGTCCAAAATGGAAAATGTTCCCATCATATATTTCCCTTCTCTTCAAATAATTTGAATTCAAATGGATTAGTAAGTATATAGAAAGATGATTCATTTAGAATAATCTAAATTCAAATTTTGATCTAAAGAATTATGTGATCATACCGTTTTTAGTTCTGCCCTACTTTAAGTTATTAAGTCTCCTTCATTTAAGAACAAAAAGGTTAAGATAAAAATATGAGCATTACGAATATAGTTTGCTAAATTCTTTTAATTTACACTTTTTTATAAGGTAAATGATGAATTGTTTTCATAACCTTTCATTAAAAATATGTTGAAAACAATTATAAACTCTTCGAAATTATTGCACAAATATGCTAGTAAATTGATATGCTCAAATAATTTAATCGAAGTAAGCTTGTAATTAATATATGCATTTTATTCATGTCTAATCTTAATTTTATTTTTGTGGACAAATATCTACAACATTGATTTCTAATCTCCCAAGAATAGTGGCATTTCAACTTTTTTTTTTAGAAAGAATAATAAATATAGTATTTAGTACTTGCATGTGAGCTTATATTTTAGTACAATTCTTTTTCTT
>Ga0099826_10001524_pt1 | contig 14009 bp, 8 predicted proteins | sample Mtrugardesep15_FD_76830 | JGI IMG/M metagenome (GOLD analysis project Ga0099826, IMG submission 76830) | Root nodule microbial communities of legume samples collected from California, USA - M. trunc garden sep15 | ecosystem: Host-associated > Plants > Roots > Nodule | place: USA: California... | reverse complement strand
TAAACAATAAAAAGTGATCCATTGGATCTTTAAAATCAATTGGATGGACTAGATCCATCCATATTGTTTAATGGATGGATTGATACAATCCATTAAAAATAAAAAATGTTTTATGGATGGATTAGACGGATTTTGTAGTGGATGGATCGGATGGATATGGATTTCATGGATCTAATTGCCACCCCTAGCTATAATAATATGAACAAGACTATTGTTGACACCGTAAGAATATCGAGCAATTGAATGCAGGCCCAAAAGAAACAATTATAATATTTAACGTGTATTGTTAAAAACAGTACCGAACAATAGAATTCAGAACCGTTGTATATGCAATAAGTCAAGCTTATACAACTAGTTTTCTCGTCAACCCATAAAATCGATCGATGTTAAGTTTGGATTATGATCTTCATGACAGGATTGTTAAAAAAGACCAAAAAATTGAAAAGGATACACATACATAAACGTAACAAATAGACGATTCAAGAAACAAATTAAAAGGAGTTTCACTAACATGTTCCTCAAATCAATAAATGATATTCATTTCTTAGTGTTTAGGCAGGACAAACTGTAAAAGACGATCAAACCACAAGCATTCTAGCTGCCCTTCCATTGATCTGCAAACAAAGCTAAATTGAAATCTAAGCGAGTCTATTTTTGTAGAGTGTTGAGAAATGGGAGTTGTTAAGATGAATTACAATTTTAAATTTTACTACGTAAAATCAGCAAATGCCAATGCTAAATATCAAAAACAGCATGATAAAATGGGTGGCACTTTGGTGACATTAATGTCACCGTGACATTAAATCTGAACCACACAACACATATTGCCATTGGATCTGGACCACACAACACATCTAATTTGGCTGTTGTGTGGTCCAGATTTAATGTCACGGTGACATTAATGTCATCAAAGTGCCACCCATAAATTATCTGCTTTGTAGTGCAAGAAAATGTGTATTTCCTGAGAAAGAATTCGTAGAATCATAAGATTCAAACTATCATGCTTCAACACAATCAATACTTAGTGCTAGGAGTTCATATGTTTTATCTTTTGTTACAGCTACCACACTGTCCAATTCAAATGCTTCATTCCCGACATAATGACAACAAATTAAGAGAAAATTTACGGAGGTTAGACTCGTTACCACCAACCAACTTAGACCAACGGCATATTTGAATATTACCACCAATAATCATAGAATTAAGTTGCCACAAGTAGAATAACCTAACAAAAATATGGAACCCATATATAGTAGTCTTTGAGAAGAAGAAAAATCAACTTTTGGTTTCTCACAAAAATAAATGAGACACATTACTCAACGAATTAAAATCCAAGAATGAATCGTCTTTTAAGTGATTACGTGGATTATTTAACAAATAAGACACATTTACCACGTTTAAAATTAGAATTAAATATCGTTCTACTCCATCACAAAAAATATGGAACCCATATATAGTAGTCCTTGAGAAGAAGAAAATTCAACTTTTGGTTTCCCGCAAAAAATAAATCGAGACACATTACTCACCGAATCAAAATCCAAGAATGAATCATCTCTTAATTGATTTTGTACTGTTTAATAAACTAAAACATCATTAACAATGTTTAGTAGAAGAGACTTGAGCAATATAAGAAAAATTTGAAACACACTATCACATTGATTTACATGCATAATCATTGTCAAGGTTCAAACAACGCAAAAAAAAAAGAAGGTTTAAAGTGCACTTTTCACCTCTTAAGTTTTAAAAAGTTGCGATTGTGGCCCCCTATGAAAAAAATGACAAAAGTGACCCCATGTTTAGGGAATTATGCTCTTTTGACCCCTAACATAAGGGAAATATGATCTTTTGACCCCTTATCTTCTCAAAAAGTTGCGATTATGGCCCTTTTTTGGGACACGTGGCGTCTTCTCAACATTTTTGAGACGAAAGGGGCCAAACTTGTAATTTTTTCAATAGGGGACCAAAATCGTAACTTTTTTAAATTTGGGGGTCGAAAAGTACAGTTTTGCCCAAACAATATCGTGTAAAAATTTTGATAGACTGATTAACGAGTCTCTGTTTATTTTTGAAAGAGATTAAAAGTTCAATTTCTTTCTTCTTCTCATAACTATTATGAATTCCATATTTTTCATGAGGGGGTTAAAATGAAAGCTCACTTTCTAATTTATATATTTTTCTTTAGAAAAATCATAAAAAATAGCAGTGATTTTTCTTTGGATATATATGGAATAAAGTTTTCATTTGTTTCTTACATGCCAAGGAACAATCTTTTGAACATAGAATCACACTCCAACCAAAGATATCTAACCAAAGATATCCCACCAATTTATATTGTTGATACCAATTTCTATTGCAATCATATAATAGACGTTGCGTAGATTCTACATGATTGGCACAAAGGCTGCACATGGAGGGAAGGCAAAAACCTCTACTAGACAAGTTCTCATCACTTGGTAGCTTGCTGTGCAAGATTCTCCAAAGAAAGATTTTGAAGGAGGGATTGCATTGTTCTAGTGTTATGGAAAAGATATGCATTTTGAATGTTTCGGTTTATGTGTTTTGTTGAAACATTTACATGAACCAATTTCCTTCCATTGTGAGTAAATTTGGAGAGGTCAATAATAAGGGTATCAAACTAATTCAATCACTCATTTTATCAAACATTGTAATCTTAACCACTTAAGTTATAATTTATAAACTACAAACTACTAGCTTCATCTTTATTTTAAAAGACAATTTATTGAATAACCGATATATCTAATAATTATTCAATAAATCTAAAAAATTAATTATCTTCTATAATAAAGAATGAACTACTAGCAATCTACTATAATAAAGAATGAGCTGCAAACAATTTTATTAACTATAAACAAACTTATCAACCACAAGAAATCTATTAATTTATTTTAAGGTCTATATTTTTCTATAACATCTTTTATGTTTAAAAACTTAAAGATTCTTTTTGTTACATTTAAATACTTATGAATTAGAAAAGAAGTAAGAAGCAAATCTTTTCTGATTTTCATAATAATAATCTTTTTGTCAAAAACTAATACTAATAAATAGAATTTAAAAGCAAAATAAAATAAAATATAAAAATAAGAAAAGTTTGTTGTTGTTCTTGTCCTTGTCTTTTCTCGTACACGTACAAAGGATTGTTACTGTGTTAGTGTGGAAGGTTAGAGAAGAAGTTAAGCAAGCACATCATCATCATCATCAACTACCTCAGTTTCTCCGCTGTGCCAATTGAATTGCTCTGCAACTTAATTTCATCACATCAACATGGCAGGTCAATTTTTACTCCATTTCCCATTTCATCCAATTCCTTAATTTTACTGTATTGTTGTTATTTTGCATAAACACTTCTCATAAATAAGCTATTTCTATAACACAAGATAAAATCAAATCAAATTCTTTTCGTATAATCTATAAGCTGTTTTCGCGAGCTTATGGAGAAAGCTGTAAACAGCTTATGTATATGTAGATAAGCTCAAATAAGTAAATTCATACAAGCCCTTAATATTTGAATTTTATTTTTAATTTTAGTAGAGTTTAAAAGGGTATTGATTTTGGAATTTGAAGTGTTGGGTTGGATGTTGCTAGAAGTTTCTTCATGTGATTCTTGTTTTTCTCTACACTTTAAAAGTGTTAACAACAGTAATAACAAATTGACATGATGTCTCATTCAATTTTCTAGATGTCCGTAAAACTGAGAGATATCGATGATGGAAATTTGATCAATTGGCAATATAGGAGAGTTAGAGATTTAAATTTGAGACCAGAAATCTAATAAAGGTGTAAATTTTTATTTGCAGCAACATCAGGGAAGATTGTCCAAAATGTTTTTACCTCACAATGCTGCCAACAGAATACACAGTCGAGTCCAAGGGACTATTGTGCCCCTTATATGCGCAACTCGCTTCCCTCTCCTTCAGGGAAGTTGACATGGACTGGCATCTCTTCCATGCAATTGCGCACATTGTCGAAACCCTTGAACGATTTTACTTCCCGGAGAAATATTCTCTGCAATGGTCCGTTCTAGACTCTTACTATCATACAGGTTGAAATGAAGTGAAAAACATATCTTATTATCTACTATGGTATATTCTAAATTTAAAATATTGATTATATTTTCACCTTCCTTCCCAAGCTTTTTATATGAATGTGTGCTAATGTATCAGTATTTGTATAAGGGCATATTTTCCTTTTGATTTTTGACAGAATTGATTTATTCTTTTATCTTTTGGCTGTTTTTAACATTTTTGTTTTCTAATGGATGTTTGTTTCTTCTGTTTGGACTTCTTTGCAGCTTCTGCATCTTCTACTGTAGTGCCATATCTTGACAAGACTGACTTTCTAAAGCTTCAAAATGGCAGGTTAGTAATGGTTTTAAATTGCAATTGCGGTTATGCTACAAATCTTGATATTGCGGCAAAATGCGGCTGCAATTGTGGCTGTAATGCCGCTACAGAGACCTCTTAAACCTTTGTATTGTGGCCGCTATTTTGTTTGCGGATCACTATTTAGAAATTAGAATACATTGCTTAAAATTCTACATCTCCAGTGGCATTCCTTTTTCAACTCCCACCCCCAATATCTTTATCTTATTTGACCATGATTGCTAATTTTTAGTCTAAATAGAAATTTGCTAGCCCGAGTGATTTTTCCGTGGCTTATTTTTGTTCAACGCATGAAAAAGGGGAAAAAATATATTTTGTAAAAGTTCTGATTGATAAAAAGTGTAAATATGACAGAGTCATGAATGATATCATTTAGATGAACGAGAAGAAAGATTAAACCTTATTGTATTCTTTTTACTCTAGAGCATACTTTACGACTTAATACAAAATATTAAAAGATTCATCAACGTTTTCAAGGGAAATTAATTGATAATGCCAATACCATATTTTGCTTTTCCTTGCAATGACGACTCCATCTTGGAGAAAGTGTTTTTTGAGGATGCTTCTGGTTGCAGAAGCCCATTTTTTTTCCCTTTTTATTTTCATAATTGACATTTATTGGGTCTTAATTCCTGCATGCTAAATTGTGTGCTACTTTTAAATGATATTAATTTAAATAGTGACATTCGTGGCGTGGCTCTTGATGGTGTCGAGGGAGAGGGGGTTAATCTTACTGAACCTGTTGCTGAAGCAATAGGAGCTGCTTTCGCTGGATGGTTAGTGGAGAAAAAGCAAGCAGATGCTTCTCAGCATTTGAGAGTTTCTATTGGCCATGATTCCCGGATATCTGCCAAATTACTACAGGTCTAACTTGTTCTTCATATCATTGATTAAGTTTTAAGAACCTTCAAAATATAAAAGGCTTTGTTGATTGTATAAAATTTTATTATGGTTTTGAATTGAATTCTGGTGTGTCAATTAAAAGCTCATTTTCTGATACATGAAAGATGGAATGAACTATAATAAATAATAACTTAAAAACATATTTCTTTTATTTTATTGTTGCACTTGGCAGTCTTTTGGGTCAAAAGAGGTTCGACACTTCATTTTAACTTTTACTTTCATCTTCAGAGACTTTCATACTGCACAATCTTTGATTTTTTTATATTTGACTCTGCAATGATTTAGTAGTTTGATCTTTGAAGTGAACTGAAACTTTGAAATTATTGTTACAAAAAATACTTTTGTTTACAAGCTTCCTAGTTTGATAGTATGTACATGGTTGAATAACTGATATTTTATATTTTAAAACTGACTATATGATTATCAACTTGTCCAATTTCAGAATGCGATTTCTCGAGGTCTTGCTGGTGCCGGCCTAGAAGTTGTCCACTATGGGTGGGTGACATTTACTTTTTTGCATCCATTATTTTATTTTGCGCAAGGACTGGTAGTGTCTGTTGTTGTGAACTCTAATGAATGCAGTCGCATGGCCAAGCAGATTCTTATTCATTGATACTGATTTTTAGGATATAATATGTATTCTAGGTTAGCATAAGTTATCGACTTTAACTAAACTTGTATACTGTTTTGTCTGATACTTATAATTTGCATTACTTGTTTGTTTGCTGCAAACTATTGTTCAGCTGGTTGCACTGAAACTATTTTATATTAATATCTGTTGTTGTCTGTTTACAGTCGTAGTTAGTTTGTAATTGTAGTCCGCAGTTATAGTCGAGTCTAATGATGTTTTATCTGTTTTCTATAAATACAGAGGTGTAGAATGTGTTTTTCATTCCAAAAAATATTCACAATACACCACTCAGATTTTCTCTCAGAAATCCTCTCTTCTCAATTCTCACACTTTCAATCACCTTCTCACTTTTTCTCGACAACATGTAAATCTATTAGGATCTTTCAATACATAACCATTCAATAAGTTCAGGGGGTCAGAGATACTAGTTCCATGTGTTTCAGTTTTGATAAATGTGAAGTTCATTTGATGACTTTCACTGTTGTAGCTATTGTTAGGCTTAAATGCACTTTTGGTCCCGCTGATTTTTTTTTTTTTTTAAAAATGAAATTTTGGACCCCTTATTTTGAAACTCGGTTTTTTGAACCCCCTATTTAACTTTTTTGGGAATTTTGGTCCCCCATCTCATGTTTGTGATTTTTCTTTATGATGTGGTCTATTCACTTATGACGTGGAAGCACTTATTAGGCATATTTTTGCTGACATAGATATTCAGTGTGGCCTAAGAAGCATTGCCACGTCATAAATGAATATGCCACAACCACAAAAATGTGATGAGGGACCAAATTCAGCTAAAAAAAAAAGAGTAAAACAGGGGGGGACGAAACCTTCATTTTTCTGAAGATAGGGGGACCAAAAGTGCATTTAAGCCTTATTATTATTCTAACTTTTTTAATGGTCTAATGTATCAAGACTATTGTTTTCTTTGTAGATTAGCATCAACGCCAGCTATGTTCAATAGCACACTCACAAAGGATGAAGCATTTTTATGTCCTGTTGACGGGTCTATTATGATAACAGGTACATTAGGAAGTTGTAGTCATTTGACATCTTTTGTGTTTCCGAACATTTCTTTCTATGAAAAAGCCCTTTTTACTGAAACTGTAATAGTGAGTTGTGGAGAATATCTCCAGTTGGGATCATACACAACCATTAGCAATTAAGCTTAGCCATTTTCATATTGCATGTTGTTTGCGTATATTATCATTTTTCGTTTGTTAATATCCACAGGTAGTGAATGGATATTTTTAGTGAACTTCGATTTGAATTCATGTATTGATTATTAAATGTCTCTGTCTGTGAACAGCAAGTCATCTGCCTTTCAACAGGAATGGATTCAAATTTTTCACCAATGCTGGTGGTCTTGGGAAGCCTGACATCAAAGATATCTTAGAGCGAGCTGCAAACATATACAATCAATTTACAGATGAAAGTTTGAAAAATTCAGAGATAATGGCTTCATTATCTATTAAAATAGTAGATTACATGACTGTGTATACATCTGATCTAGTAAAAGCAGTTCGCAATGCAGCTGGAAACATAGGTATGACTTTGCTGAAATAAAATGGTAACTTGGTGGTTTTACAGCTTCTGATATGGCAGGTCCACTAATGGGTCAAACCCAATCTGGTGGGACGCATTTGCTAAGGTTTTTTTTATAAAATAATTAAAATGTTTGGAGCAGTTTTATTGATGGTGGACCATGCGGAAAGCCAAAAATCCTCCATAAAATGCCATGGTGTCACCATCCTTCACAAATTAGCTGTGGCAGTTGTCAAAAACTCCGTCACTGTAATCTGCCATAACCGATATTTGACAACACTGGTTTGGAGATACAGATACTGGGTTGTTCTGTAAATAAAGTGGATGAATGATGTACTCAGTTCTTTTGTATTTTTGACTCAGTTTGTTATTGTAGAATTTATAGTTCTTTTGTCATCGATTTTCTGAATGTGCTGTTTTTTTATTGCATTATCTGCCCACAGAGAAGCCATTGGAGGGTTTCCATATAGTTGTTGATGCAGGGAATGGAGCAGGTGGTTTTTTTGCAGTAAGTTTCCCTGAAAATCTCCTCAGCATTTATTGTTTTTTGAATATGCTTCTTGTAGAAGACATTTTTACTTAAATTTATATAAAAGAATCACCATTTTTTATAGTAAAAAAATCTACAGTGAATATATCAGAAACAAAATCTATAATGGTTTTTCTTTGGATGAGTGTTGGCAACTATTTTTATGCTTTGCATACGGTTTAAATCTGTGGTAGGACAAATATTGAAATATGTACGCTATTTGAAAGTGATGGAAGAACGGACAATCTATAGTGAATATATTTAACTGGGAATGGTTACAATTTACAAAATGCATCGAACTTGATATTCACTGTTACTTTTTGGTGAATAATAGGCAAAGGTGCTGGAACCTCTTGGGGCAATAACTTCTGGTAGTCAATTTTTGGAGCCTGATGGTAATAACTTTATTGTGGGAATAATTTCGGCTAGGCATTGTACTTGGACTTTGAGTAACAATGGCTTCTGTATACAGGCTTGTTTCCAAACCATATCCCCAATCCCGAGGACAAGACAGCGATGAAAGCTATAACCAAGGCAGTCCTTGACAACAAAGCTGATCTTGGAATTATCTTTGATACTGATGTGGACAGGTAATGACTTCTTATTAATCAGTTTCACTGACTTCGAAGTTTGAATTTTTTAAATGAACATTGATGACTTTCTTATAGATCTGCTGCTGTGGATTCCACTGGCCGTGAATTCAACCGGAATCGTTTGATTGCCTTGATGGCAGCTATTGTTCTTGAAGAAGTAAGACTTTTATTGTTAGCTATATCTGTTAGTTTTTCAACCTTATACTTCTCTGTATACTTCTTAATCTGTTTCCTTTTTATCATTCTGCCTAGCATCCTGGAACAACTATTGTCACAGACAGTGTGACTTCGGATGGCCTTACCACATTTATCGAAAAGAAACTTGGTATGGATAAATTTAAATTGGCATGGCATTTAGTTTATCCCTCCCTCCTCCCTTAAAGTGTTTATCATAAGCTTCAATCTCTTCAATTTAATTTGAGCTGCAAATTACTTTGCATTTAAAAATATCTTTTTTACATGTTAATGCTATTTTTTCGCAGGTGGGAAACATCATCGGTTCAAGAGAGGCTACAAAAATGTGATTGATGAAGCTATTCGTTTGGTAAAAATGCTATTTCAAATTTGAACCTTGTGCATTTTGACTAAATTTATTGTAAATGCCCTTATAGAAGTCAGATAAATTGCAAAATAGAATCAATCTCACAGCAGCTATGCACGCTAAAATACTTGGGCTTATTTGGTTTCAACAAATGTTATGTACTACTTTATTTTCTGTTTTTAAAATTTGTACATTAAACATAGAAAACAATAAAATGTTGTTTTCACTATTTCATGTGCAAATGTTTAAATGCAGTAAACAAAGTAAAAACAATGTTGTACTTTCGTAACTAAAAGTAGATATAGGAAATGAAAACTGAAAGGGTTTTCTCAAACCGAAGAGGTCTTTGGTTTCTCTCGTATTTTTCATCTTGTTTCTTTTGATAATACTGTTTTAGCATTTGAATTTCTTATTATAACTATATATTCGTGATAAATTACATTTGAATTTCTTATTATAACTATATATGTGATAAATTATTATAACTATATATGCTAAATATTTAATTATGGAGGTAATATTGCTGACAGAACTCTATTGGGGAGGAGTCTCATCTGGCAATTGAAACCAGTGGACATGGAGCTCTTAAGGAGAACAATTGGCTTGACGATGGTGCATACCTAATGGTAAGCATTTATCGTAGTAATATTGGGCAAAATAATAATTGCCAAATTAATCTCTTTATTAATCAATTCACATAACATCGATATACTTAGTAGGAAACTGTTAAAGAACCACTCGATTATAAGTTTAAGCTGTTAACTGTTTAGAAAGAACCCTGAATGATTTTTTTGTTTACGTGCTGCGTGCTCTTCTATGAGGAAGCTCGGCAAGTTTTTAACGTCCACCTCTGCTTTATACCAAATGACTCTTAACTTGACACTACACATTGTATTAGAATGCGATAGAGCATCGGACTGTAGAATCAAAGAATAAGATCATTAGGTCAAATACTTGTTTTAATGATTAGAACTACCACACATTGTGCAGGTCAAGATCTTAAATAAACTTGCTTCTGCAAGAGCTTCTGGTGTGGGAGGAGGAAGCAATGTTTTGACTGGTCTAATAGAAGGACTCCAGGAGCCAGCTTTTGCTGCAGAACTGAGATTAAAGATAAACCAAAACCATCCAGATCTTAAAGGAGGGTAAGCTGGTGTATAACGTTTCTTAGTTAGCATGCATCCATACGTTAATGTTGAGTTCACTGACATATTAACATGCCAAATCTTTCAGATCTTTTCGGGAGTATGGAGAAACTGTGCTGAAACATTTGGAGAACTCTATTAGCTCTGATCCAAACCTGCAAAAGGCTCCTGTGAATTATGAAGGGGTATGCTGATATCTCTGCGTTTTATGCTTGTTTAACTAATTAAAAGTAAACATCATAAGTTTTTCATTGAGAACATTATACTATGGCCCTGTTTGGTAAAAAATAGCGGATAGTTGATAAGCTAGCTTTTAGCATATAGCGGATAAACTAGCTGATTGAATTTGTAGTGTTTGGTAAAATTAGCGGTTGAAGTAGCTTGTAAGTATGAAATGACATAAAAAAAAAAGGTATATTTAATTATATTTATTTTTTTAATTAAAGTTGCAGGGGTAAAATTGAGATAAATAGTGACAAGTTATAAGCTTTAAGATATAAGTTACTTGAATTAGCTTATAAAAAACACTATAAGCTCAAAATTAAGCTATAAGTTTGTGAGTAAATGACAGTTACTTAATGGGTCTATTTTAGTCATACAAGCTTATAAGCTATAAGCTCAAATATGTCTGACCAAACAGACCCTATGACTATCACATGTTCCGGAGTTGGAAGTAGCATACAACATGATTTGTGCAAATATCTAATCTGCAATGATTGGTATGCTGAGTTTGTATTTCCATTATAAATTATTAATCATTATTGCTTGTCTGTTCTAATCTTCAATCAGATAAGAGTTTCTGGCTATGGTGGGTGGTTCCTTCTTAGACTATCACTCCATGATCCTGTACTTCCTCTTAACATTGAGGTAAAATGCCTTAGTAGCTTGTGTTGGGATTTTTATATTCTATATTTGAGCATTACAACTAATTCAAAAGGAACATACTTGATACTGTAGGCATCTAATAACGAAGATGCTGTGAAGCTTGGACTTGTTGTTCTTGCAGCTGTAAAGGAATTTGCATGTCTAGACACATCAGCCTTGAACAAATTTGTCGGATCATAATTTGATGCTTTCGCTTCTATTTCTGCATTATACAAAGGTTCTATTAACATAGCAGCAGCGGTTTGAAGTGAATTAAAGGTTTAGAATCTTGATTATGTCATACAAAAACTACAGCCATATGGTTGTTTAAGAGTGAGATCATTTGTTCAGGATTAGATATATCCAAGGTTTCTGAGATGGAATTTAGTGATATTTTGAGAGTAGTGTCATCTGTATTTGTGGTGTAATTTTGTAACGTTTATGTTCTTTGACTTGGCTATTATCGACTTTATATACGCGTTTGAACTTGGAGGCTCAGCTGACAGGATGTGGTTTTTTATTTGCACAAAGAATCATATATTGGTTTTCAATATCTTTGTCTTGACAAGAAAAAAATAAAATTGGAATTATAAACCCTAATACCGTGAAGTTCAACCCAAAATCAGAGGAACTCGTGATATTGGTAGGGAGTAGAGTATAATCCTTTATAAGCTTTTTGGGTAGAAGTTAAGCATTTTGCAAATTACAGTGGCTCAGCAATTCTAACTTACGATCTGTTTATATGCACTCGCTCGGGTGTAAATGGAAATGAAAGAAAAAAGTTTTATATTTACATTTATCATATTTCATTATCTATATAAATATTTTATGAAATAATATTATGACATATCTAAATGGTAAGATTGTGAATGAGATGCTTCAAATTCTTCTAAATGAGGCAGTAGCTTTTATATGATAATACTGATGTATGGTGGTGCACTGGTGCAGTAATTCTTGTATATGCATACAAGAATTGATTCACACACAAACACACTAAAGTCACCCTATTTTTATAAATTATGGAGACTGAAAAATAGACATTGATGAAAATGGATACCACTGTTTATTAGAATTGGAGTTGGACTAACTCAATCTTATAAAATTAACGTATAAGGTGAGGAAATCGCTCACTTATAAACTTGCGTCCATGCTTTATCTTTTTTGACATGAACTCTTACCTCCTTACGACCAGGATTAACTCAATCTTACAAAATTAACCTATAAGGTAAGGTTATCGTTCACTTATAAACTTACTTCATTGATTTGCTGCTGCGTTATGAGACATCATTGAAGATGGTGTCAGACGTCAGTTTCCCTAGACGTCAGTTTCCCTAGAGGTTATGAGGGAATGGTGGTGGATAGAAAGAGTCTATTTGAGGTTTAGAGAAAGATCTATAGAAAGAGTCTATTTATCACATTGCTGATAAATCCACTGCTAAAATTATCTTTGAATCACTGTGTTCTACTTATAAAAAAACCAGCAGGTGAAAGAGACCAAGTGAACTTGTTTTCGCAATACATAGCATTTTCGTTTATATAAATATCCATGTCCTCATTTTGTGGCTTTATCATAGAATTCAAATAAAGAATGTATTTCCTCAAGAACCAACCGAGCACTTGTAGGGAAAATTAGTTGCTACCGCTTTCCTTTGCATAAATCTCCTTTTTCTAGTGTCTCCGTTGACCGTTTTACAACTATTTAAAAGATCAGTATCACCATCATTTTGCAATTGGCTCAATTGTCGGCCCTCTTTTTTGATATAATACGAGTTTCACTCACTATCCGCTGGAATGCAATTTGACATTCTTAAATAAAGTTATGCAGCAGCTTTGTATTTAGGTTGAATTTCCTAATAAAACAGTTGCATAACATTATTCATCAAAGTCATGCTGCACACAAAGCAGTGAGTGAAACTAATGTAACAACAAAAAGGGAGCGCCACCAATTGAAGAAACTGCATAATTAATAGTGACCCTAAACCTCAATTTGTTGTAGAACAGAAAGACGAAAACAAGACTATAAAAAGGGAGGTTCATGCAAAATGCTACTTAGATCGAAGTAGAAATGCGGATAATGACTGTGCTCATGCAACAACGTAAATGGCTTAGACTGAGGTGGCAAAGAGAAGAGTGGCAGCAGCTGGGTTGCACTTCATTTTTTCGATTGAATGCATCACCAAAATGTTTTTTGCTAGGAAAATCCACATATATCTCTGATAATTAACCTTGAATCAAAGTCAACTCAGATAAATAAATTTTGGACACACATTTTCCAACACATCATAGAATGAGAAGCAATCATTAAAGAGACATGTATCTCCTGTATTAATTCTTTCAAATAAAAAAACTAGCAAAATATTTGTAGCAAGGTGGTTATCATTTTCGTTTGGAAGAAAGTATCACATCCCTAAAACAAAGAAGAATAAAGTGTTTATAAACATTGGTTATAAATAACTTTAAATTGGTTTATACACTCCTCCAATTGGGCTTGTATATAAAACAATCCCAATATAGTATCAAATCTTAAAATCATCTAACAGACCTGTACCAATCCAATATAATATGAAGGGAAAAAAGCTCTACAAAACTCAAAGCAAAACCTGAAAAAGGATAAGTGTTCATAAGTAAGTAGGAGTGAAGTCCAATAAATTTACACATAGGCTTCCAAACTTGAACCCTAAAGTCCAATATGCATACACTCTTGCAAATAGGTATGCGCTAAAATTTCCAACAAGCTCTCTCAAATTTGGTAAGATGGGGTGACAATGTGATGCACATTATATATTGAATTGAATATGTGTTAGCTATCTTATATTTATATGAATTTAATCAACATACAATATAGTTGTAAAAAAGTTTTA
>Ga0099826_10001522_pt1 | contig 14013 bp, 9 predicted proteins | sample Mtrugardesep15_FD_76830 | JGI IMG/M metagenome (GOLD analysis project Ga0099826, IMG submission 76830) | Root nodule microbial communities of legume samples collected from California, USA - M. trunc garden sep15 | ecosystem: Host-associated > Plants > Roots > Nodule | place: USA: California... | reverse complement strand
TTCTATGTTTGAATCCTTGGGATTTTTATTTATGTGATGTGCAAGGATTGTGGTTGATTTTGCAATGCATAGATAGTGGATTAGGTCTGGATTCCAAATCATTGAAGCTGCACCCATTTGTTTAATTAATGATTGAAAAAGGGTGATGGGTTAATGGAAAGATGTTGAGTGAATTGAGATGGGGTTTCAAAATTCAATCTTGTGTATGGTGTGTTTGGGTTTGGGGGTAATCATTTGGGATTGGAATTAGGGTTTTGGTTACAGTTTAGGGATGGAGGAGGGTCTCATTTGAAGAAGAAGGAAAACAGAGAGGGGTGGGGTGGGGTAAATAGAGAATGAGATGGGTTTGGATTGGCAGCTCCTAACTACAGGCAACTATCGTTGTCTTGACTTCTAAATTACCCACTTCTCCTAATTCTATCTTGTCAACTATGCCTTCTCATACAGTCATACTCCTATTTTGGGAAACTGAGCTTGAGCTTTTTTCTCATATATTTTATTTGTAAGATATTTTTTTTTAACTTATTGATGAATTTATCTCAGTTGTTAGGGACAATACATAGTATATGTAAGGTCTGTGATATATGAAAAGTTTGGGTACAAAGCCCGATTACCACAAAAAAAATTATAAACACCTGATGATTTTAATAAAAAGGGTTAGACTTTTGCAATTTGAGAAATTTATATTTAAGTTTCGAAGAAGAGATATTTATACTGATATACTTTGAATAGGACCTAGAATTTGAATTTATCTTTTGAGTTAAATTTTTATGGCATGATCTTTGTGTTTGTCGTGGATTTACCACTTTATGATGAGGTTACTTTCTTGACTTCTTACAGAAAATTATCCGATAAAACTCCCAAAGAAGATAACACATTAGGTACCACATCATATCAAGGTGTTACATCAATGTTTCCAATTATGAATTTGATGATGTAATGGATAAACCTTATTATAACATTAGAATAATTCTAATATGAACACAAATATTTCAAGGTGTTAAATTTTAATATGGTAGACCAAATAAAAAGTGTTTGGTCACAAACACATAAAAAAATATTATTTTAATGATAAGAAAGAAATTAATAAAAAAATGATGAATATTTTAAAGAGAATCTTTTTATGCGTGTGTCTAAACACTATTGATTTAGTCTTGTGACCATGAAACAATACCTTTTAAAACACAAGTATTTAGACACTCACACACAAAAGCATATTTCATTTAATTATATTAACAGAAATACTATTTAATTATCTTTTCTCTCTGTATTTTTTCAATTATGTATGTGTGTTCAAACCAAGTGCTCAAACCCTTGTGCCCAATTATGTATTTTCCCTTTTAGACACACTCATATAAAAAGAAAAATTCAAGAAAAAAATAATAATTAAATCATTATAAGAGTGTATAACCAAATAGTGTGTCTAAATCCTATGTCCATAATAGAGATGTCTATTTACTTAGGCATGGCAATGAGCCGGGGTGGGGACGGGTTTTGTCTTCCCCATCCTCGTCTCATACTTCCATATACTTACTTGTTACCTTACTCATACCCAATGAGGATCAGAAATTGAATATCATCTCCGTCCCCAATGGGTTCGGCTATTCCCGCCCCATCCCCGTCCCCGCAGTGAATCACTTTTTTTTTAAAAAAAAAGTTTTTTCTAAGCTTCAATGGTAATATTGTAATGCATTATCCAACTATTTGCGCTCATTTTAACATTTCTTTACCGAATAATTCGGTTTCTCCTTTAACTATCAATGAAAGTTCTTATATCATGACAATCATCAAATCAAATAACATGATATATCATTATCAACCCCCTCAACAAAAATAAAAACATGAGCTTTCTACATTCGGGTAGGGTTTGAGTATGGGTTCGAGGTGGGTACACATATCCCCGTTACCCGTCCCGTACCCGTATTATGAAATCGAGAAAAACCCAAATACATACCTAAACCCAGTTAAATTGGAGAAAACCCGTCAAACCGGGGTTAGTTTGGGCGGGTACCCATGAACACGGATTTTATTGCAATGCCTATATTTACTTGAGTGTTAAATAGATAAAGTATCCACCATTATAGATGCTTTAATATGTTTGGTTTATTGTTAGAAAGCGTTTCAAAGCATGTTTGGCACCAAAGCAAGAAATAAGTGAAATAACTACTAGCATAAACAATTCAAATAAACTATTCCTCGGTCCCAAAATAACTGAACCATTTGCAAAAAAAGTTGCCCAAAAATAAGTGATCGATTTCATTTTTCAATGTAATATTAATTATTATTTTTTTCAATTATAACTCTAATTAATACTAATTAATCACTCCAATTCAATATATTATACTTTGTATTTATGATAATGGTAGATGTACAAATACTTGACAAATACACTCAAAATCATTTTTTTCACTCTTTCACTTATACATTTTCCTAAATATGTGTGAAATGAACCGAAAGATCCATTTTTTTGGGACGGAGGTAGTACTACTTATTCAATGATTTGCCAGCTTGATTTTATCTGAATTTTAATTACCAAAAAGAAAGCAATTCTTTGTAGATTCAAGTGAAAAGACTGATCATATTCAAAACAAACACAAATAAATCAAACTTCACCCCAGCAAATCCTTCCTTGCCAACATCCATGATATTTTTATTTTCTCCATCTATGCAAGCCATCTTTTCCATCTATGCAAATTGCAAACAAACATCGTGGGCTAACATTTATTCAGCGTCTGCATCAAATCATAATAACCTTTGTGAAGCACGTGCTACGGTGAGATCTCCCAACTGCCGTTGAGAGCTCATCCTTAGACTATGAAAAGGATGAACATTTTACAGTTTTTTTGATAGGATGAACCAATCAAAATTCAAGCTTGTGTACAGTTACATTCACCATTGATTCATACATAGTTACAAAAAAATTCCAGGAGGACTACTTAGCTGATTTTATGCACTACCATAGAATACAAACAGCCCAAAAAGGGTAAGATATAATATGTGCAACCCTCAACAAATGGTAGTAAAAAATTGTGTTCAAAAGTATAAATTAACAAGCAGCTGGTCTCAAATGAGGCAGAGAAAAAAGGCCACCTTCCTGTTATCAGTCGGTCACGATTATCATTATCATGAACAAGAAAATTCACATATCTAGCCTTGATAATCGGAGGAAAAACTTGTGCTGATCTTTGATGTTTTGTGCAAACTTCATATCTGCTTTTAGCAATAGGGTGCATCCAAGAATGCCCACTCAATGATTTGCTCGTATTGAGCTGCGGCCTTTTCCCAGGTGTAATCTCTTGTCATACCTCTTTTCATCAATCCCTCCCATGAAGACTTGTGCTCATTATATGTTTGAATGGCGTATCTTAGAGCCTGAAAGTTTGATAAAAGTTAACCACAAATAAAAGATGACTATAATGAAAGATAACAAGGCATGTGCTAAAAAAGTCAAAATCAATGTGCAAAATAGAGAGATACAATATTAAATTTTCTATATTGAAATATGAAGGCGCTGCCAAAGGATGCTTGTATATAAAAATAATGAATTTGAATGAACAAGAAATGACAGACATGTAGATCATGCTTACCACTAACATGCTCTCCTTTGTGAGTGGAGAAAACGTCCACCTGTTAATAAAATTTATAACAATGTCAAACAATCTGAATCGAGTTGTTTTGCTTGGACAATAGAGTTGTAAGGTACTAAGGTCTATTAAGAAAAATGCGACAATTGAATACTTGAACGGAAAAGAAATCCAAGTTCTTGAACAACAACATACCCCGTGCCTTCAGCATTGCATCCTTCGGCATCGCTTCCTCCAGCAAATGGATTAAAATTTTGAACAGTATCCTGTAAAACAACAAAATCAAACATGTCAAGGCAAAGAAATAATATTGAACAAGTCAACAACTTTATAATTTCTTGACTTACTCTTAGTCCCCCTGTTTCATGAACTACTGGTATAGTTCCATATCTCATTGCATACAACTGATTTAGTCCACACGGCTCAAATGTTGATGGCATTAACAGTATATCACAGCTGATCATACAAGTAGTAAATTAAAAAGAGTGATTGATGCAGAAACATTGAAACAGCAAGAATATTTTTATTTTTATTTTTATTTTATAGGGCAAGAATATTTTAAATGACCCTGCAATTATTCTACATAAGATACATATATTGTGGATTTACCCTGCAGTTATTCTATGAGATACCGGAACATTAAATCCAACCCAACCACGAAATTTATCTTTATAAAGTGATTCTGTTGCTCTCATCCAGTCTTCATATATAGGATTTCCCGAACCAAGCATTACCTGAAAAAGGGAAAATAATTAGAGGCTGTCTAAGATATAAAAAGACCAATAATACAACATATAGTCCTATAAATTATAGAGGGCTCATATATACTCTGAAATGAAATTATTAATACAAGGAAAGAAGCTACATTATCAAAAATGATCATTTACCTGGACTTGTTACTGGTAAGTATCAAGATGTTTAAACTTTTTTTTTGAAAGGGTGTTTAAATATTTATTTAGCAGGTAGTTATATTGTCAAATATATTATCGTTCCTATAAAATTGGGAAAATGTTGATTTTAATCTTGATAAACATTTTATACATTTTTAGTCCTTAAAACACAAGATTATGAACTGACAGCCCTGGTAAGAGCTTCATGAGGGACTCAACACCACTTTTGTTAATGTAGAGATTTAAAGCAAGCAAAATATTAATCGGGACCAAAATCATATTTTACCAATTTTACATGGATCAAAACCTATTAAACCCTATATTATCTTATACCCCAAGAGAGAGCACGGATTGCAGATAGGTACCAGGAATCCAAGGACTTAATTATTTGCCACAACAAACGTATTTATGAAACTAATTCACAAAATCACTTACAAATTGAACATCGTCTTGCATAAGCTCTGGAATTGCCTGGCGAATCAAGTCAATACCTTTCTGGTAATCAAGTCTTCCAACGAATCCAATCTACAAGTTTCAGTCAAGGTCAATGCGAGAAAGAGTGAGCAAGAATTTTACTCAGTAGATAACATGAACTCACCACTGGACAATCAGGTCGCACTGGAAGGCCCAACTCCTTCTGCAAGGCAATCTTACATTTCACCTGTCCATTGCAGAAAGTTAGGGTAAAAAAAGTTCAGCTAAAGATACAAGGGAGAGGTGATACAGCAAGAGACAAAATCTACCTTCCCAGAAAGGTCGTCAGCAGAATAGTTGGAAGCAATATGTTCATCAGATGATGGGTCCCATTCAGTAACATCAATTCCATTTGTGATCCCTGGTCAATAATAAAACCGTCACAAGTTTGAGCATAAAGGTGCATCATTCAATAAAGAGTTAACAATATCCCAACAATTATCCTCCATCAACTTTGAAAAACGTCAGACTAGGCAATTTAATCTGATTTTTATTAGTTGATTAATTAATCTCTACCACCACACTTATGACCAATTCATCCATTAACATTAACACAACATGCACACAAACAATTAATTAAAGTTTCATGTGCGAAAACCAAAGTCTGCAAATAGCCACTTCACATGAACACAACATAGCAATTAACAATTAATGAACAGAGGTGTGATATTGCAGAAACTGCAAGTTGCAGTGAGATTTTCTTATTTTCATTTTCTGGAAAGAAAAATTGCTAAGAACTGGATCAGAAGGAATGGTTGAGCTGAATTTTTTAAGCAATCCTAGTTTCAAAGTTAATCTACTATTATTGGTGAAAATGAAGCAGTGATATTGCCAAATTGTCCAATATCAATATTTGCCACAACACACCAACCAAATATGATCTAAAACTTCACTGGAGACAAGCATTTTCACTGAAGGGAATGCGTATAAACATATATCATCAATTTAAAAATACTTCAACCATAATAAATATTTCATTGCATGAGCTTGAAAATGTATGAACAAGAAAACTAAGGATAAAGTACACACCGCTCAGAATACTCTTTCTATCTCGTAGTATCTCCTGTAGACCAAATCCACCTTCAGTAGTTGTTATCTCCCAGGAATAGCCCTGGAAAAGGAAGGCATCCCTTTAAGCATTCCACACAATAGCACACTCATACAAACTGGAAATTCTATTAAACCTGAAAAAGAAAGTTATCCTGCCAAACCTTGGGGCCTGCACCCCCTGCTTAAGACTCCAAAACCCCACTTAGGCTATATTTAAAATTAATTTAGTATTACAATCTCTGTTACAAGTTTTTAACAATGTGATGCAAGCTTTTAACAATTGGTGGGTGATTTAAAATTTTATAAATTGAGTATCCACTATGAGGAACGGAAAAAATTTATAGTGATTAACAAATACACATATTTAAATAGATAAAACAACAGGAAGCAGAATAAGTGATATGAAGTATAAATACCTTGCTTACTGTTACTATCCGATCAGCAGTAACAATGGCGCCTTTTAGAAAATTGACAGCTTCGCCTGTGTCAAGAGCATGTGTCCTCGCCCAAGTAGGGAATACCCATCCCAGTGCTCCATACCATTCTTGAGGCAACCCCAAATTGCTATATGTAATTGCAGGTTCCACTCCCTAACACAATTACACATCAATTTATCAGCTTCTTTGCTGATTTAACAAGACTAAACAATTTAAAGATGTGAGGTACCAAGGTATACCATCTAAGCATTTGTAACAACTTTGTTTTTCTTTGAGAAAAAGATTTTGTAATAACTAATTGTGCATGTATACTATTGTATTTTTTAGAGTTCTATTATATATTTCAAAAGTTAATTAAAACGAAACTGAATTTTTCCATGTTATCATTCCCAAACTAAGCTAACCTTGACTTGGTTTTCTTACTTTAGTCAATTAAGCATTGCCTTATTTTCTCAACTGAAAAATGGCTTTATCATGTGGCTACTTTTATGGAATATGCGGCAGGTCTATATTGGATATAATTATATGCCTTTTGACTTGGTCCATAATGGGTGGTTAACTAGCTTCGTTTACTCACAAAACCCGGTCATCATTTTTCTATATAAAATCTGAAGCATACTTGTTACAAAAAGAGACCACAAAAACTGCTCTCACATGTACACTCCAAAATATTTTTCGTTCTCTGCTGATAAATAGTTTTTTGAGTGGATCTCCTGTGTTCATTACAAATTCAAGCTGTTATGTAACCTCCGATATGATTCATACCAGGGAAGAACCTGTTGAATCCTAGGGGATTTGCGCTTATGAGGCGGATAAATCCTTAAAGACAGCGACCACATTGCGCCTCAGGTTTTGTGTAACGGTTTCATTTTTGCATGCTGTCAATCGTTCCTGATCACGTTGGCAGTTCATTACTTAAATTTGCGGTTGTCAACATCAAATTACAACAACCTTGATGACAGATAAGTTTACTTGATCTCTCTTTTGATTATTTTTTATTGATGCTTATATTTATATGTTGATTAGTATTTTGAGATAATTTTTTGCCTAACTTATACTGCAAATACTTGCATTGTTTCTTCCTGAACCCATCACAAAGTTCTTGTGTAGATAGAAGTTACATTCAACTAAACATTATTCATCCTCTTTGTGGCATCACAGATCAAAGACAAAATCACTTCCCATACTGTTCAGTAGCATATATGAGCATCTTTGATATGCATGTGCATGTACAGCCAAGCGAATTGTGTTCAAATAATCCATTTCAATGTGAAAAGGACCAATGAGATCATATTTTATATGGTTATGAACTTCAAAATAAATCCAACCCAGGGTCTATTTGGGAGTTTAGGAGTGGAGGGGAGGGCCTTGGAAAAAGAGAAGGAGTAAGTGGAAGGAATAGAGGGCAATGCTTTGGGGAGTGTTTTTTTCTTCATAAGCCAAAATCTCCCTAATTTGGGGGAACTCAAAAAATGTATTGAGGGAGGGTCTTGGAGGGCTTAGATAAATTCTTCAAATTCTTTTCGTGGTTATCATACTTTAAAAATTAAAAATATATTAATCATAAGGATTCTCTACAAAATCACTCTCTCAAATAAGGTAAAAAAATTCTATACTTTTCCCTCTCTTACTCTCCCTCCAGAGACCTCCTCTTCCCTCCCCTCCAAACTCCCAAATGGAGCCAAACAGGACAGTCCTTGATTATTTGTTGGCATAAATTTTAAAACGAAAGCATTATAAAATGCAGGGATTAACAGAGTATTTATTTCTATATCAGGTGTTACAGGGCCTATGATCTAATATATAGAATGTGGCTGGATAATTGTCAATGAGAGGCTGCTAAGCTGAAGGTGTGTTAGTGAAAAAAAACAAAGAACTGAACTGATACACACCCTCGTTCTGTAGTTGAAGCTCGAAAGGTCATTTAATAATAGAGATCAAAGCATACTGTTATAGATGCTACTGCCTAGCAACACCTCCAAAAAAATTAAATAAAACATGAGTTAATGTACCTGGTGTGCAATATTGTGAATCACTAATATACTACGTGCATCCTTATATACCCCATATGGACGATACTTTGCTGCCAAAAGTCTGCAATACAGTATCAACTCAGACAAAGCACAAGAAGCTTTAAATAAAACTTAAAATGTAAAACCTGCATGCCACGAAGAAGCTTAATACAAAAAAATATTTGAAAATAAGGAAAAGCGAGGTCACCAAATAAATAGCAAATTTCAAGACTGCAGGGAGTCATTAGAAGAAATATAGTCTTTAAAGAAAATTATTTACTCCAACTTTTTAATAAAGAGAAACTTAGACAGATATCTTGCTTGGCGAAAATTGCATCTATTCAATGGAAAATAAAAAGATTAAAGGTAGGCGTGCATACACTGAAACTAAACTGGCATGCCAATCATTAACGAGGAATAGGCATTTTTCTCCGTAAGTGAACCCTCCCAATGGAAGCACCAATGGAGCTTCACATGCTGCATGGGAAAGTAAAGTGAACCGAAACTGTAAAACCAAAGGAGAAGAAAATTTATTATTGTTCATATATCAAGGATCCGTAGAATGCTAATCTACCATCAAAGCTACAAGTAAGATTATACCTGATTATCCTTAAAAGTCCCGAACTTATCTCCATAAGGATTCCCTGGTCTGTGGAATGAAGGGTGATCCACAAATACCTAAAAACAGTGATGCAGTACAGAAGTGGGTATCATCAACATAGACACAAAGTAAATTCTATGATGCAAGAGATTAAATCCAAAAGTAGCAAATGCCTAGAACAAAAAGGAAAAAAGACAGAGAAAAGGAAGTACTCACCCAATCAACACCTTCTCTATACTCATGATAAAAGCCAACTTCTTGAGCGCCTCCAAAGCAAAATACCTTGATAGTGTTATCAAGATCAACTGCGCTAGAAAACTTACTATCTGCAGCAGTGCCATGTATGTATCTAGGAGAGATAACCATAACACGGTGTCCGCGACCCGCAAGTGCTATTGGCAAAGAACCACAAACATCTGCAAGGCCGCCGGTCTTAGAATACGGTGCAGCTTCAGATGTAACAAAAACAATGTTGCGGGTCACTATAGTTTGAGCCTTCTCTTCTTCTGCATTCCCAATCTCCGGTTTTTCAACTTCACCGCTCCTTAAATTCCCTTGAGTTTCAGCAGTTTTCCCTGCATGTAATGCTCTCATCAAATCTTCATGACAAGTCAAAATTCATAACAACAGCCTAATTTATCTTTAAATGGTAAATGTTAGTAATTAGTTATTAGAAATACTAGTGTTGATGATAATCCTCAATACCTTATATCTCCAATCCTAAGTTCCTCCCATAAACCACCTTATGACTCCTATAACAATAACATCATCGTAGGATTGGGTAATTCAACCGGTTTGAACTCAGGATAAAAGAAGTTGAAGGAGTTACCCTTTTTTAATACGCATTTCACTAATGTTTCTCGTGTCTCAATGCAGTATACTTGTGACATACTAAAGCTAAAAATCCTATTAGTTGCGTGTTTGGAGCATTTCTCACTGTGAAAACAAACTAGTGCATGTTTGAATTCATGGTGATATTGTTGGAATCATGGTGAACCACCAGAATTTTGGTAAAAGCTATACTTTGAAGCTTCAACAAAAATATTTGTTGGCAAACCTACCTCACTTCCAAACATACATACACTTAAAGGAGCAGTAGAAAACACTAAGATAATAAAACTTGCCTATTGAATAAAACAGCAACATGATTTAAAATTTGATAGGAGAATTGGAGACACAAGATCATTATTTGGCATTACAACATTAACATAGCAAAAGAATTTGAAGTACAACATGGCAATAATGCATATGAAGATAGTAAGAATTTAGAAAACAGGGAATGAAAAAGAAAGGCATAAATAGATACCAGAGACGGAGGCAGAGTCCGTCAAGCGAAAGGCAGCAAGAGAACCAAAATCATCAATCTCTCTGGACAATAAATGACCCTTATCTTCTTCATCACGGAGTTGTTGGGTTTCATCTTCGAAGGAAATAGGTCCGTCTTGAGAAGCACCGGAAATAGAGCGTAAGGTGGCATTTTTGGTAGCTTTTTTGAGCTTAGAAGGAAAACCCAATTGAGGTAAGAATCGTGAGGAGTTGGTGTAAGAAGGTCGGGTTGGAGCTGAAGATGCATGGGGATGATGGAGAAAAAGACGGGGGAGTTCTAGAGACTCCATGCGGATTCGAAGGGACGAAGACCAATGTAGGAGGAAAGGGATCACGAAGAGACAAATGAGAGTGTTTGTGTGGTGTTAACAAAAAAGAGGCATAGTGAACAGAGGTCACATGAGATGAATGAATGACGTGGGGATGGAGCTAGTCTAGTCTAGATATGGAAAGAGAAAAGTTTGGTTGCGTCAGATTCAGAGAAAGTAACTCTATATTTTATTTTTAGCTTCGTCGACATCATTTTTATTTTATTTTATTTAATTAAATGAGTGAGTGATGATAATCCTCTATTGGTAACCTCGTACGGTGCCACTGCATCTCAATCTCAATCTCTTGTATAGTAGTTACCGGTATATACGCGCGCCAACTTGCAAATGCCGACATGACATATCAGAGATAATTTAGATTAAAGCAAATATAGCCGCAAATTATTCTCAAATCAAATCAACCCACTAATCCAAACAATAAAACACTCAAACATTAACTTTTTTTTTTATTTTTATTTTGTACCAAAAGGACAAAAACTTCTAACATTGGCAGTCACACATAACATATGAATATTCGTTTTTGGGTGGGATATTATACAATTTCATCCACATTATATATGTTGTCCTTAAATAGTAATAATTAAACTACTACAAATACATGTCCATGGTTTATACCACACAATACGTACATGGTAGTATAATTATAAGGAGGTTTATAAAATAAATAAGTATGTGTTTGTTTTGGCGTTTGATTACATGCCTTTAAGAGCCTTGGAACGTGAAAATTCAGAAGCTCCAAATACAAATTGTAGATCTGTTCAAATGTATGTCCACTATAGATCCATCGCGAAAACAAACAGGCACTAAATCAATCAAATCTTGTCCAGCCATGACCTCCAGGGGGAATTGGCCAATCCTCAACACCAGCACCAGAAATCCGTTTCGATTGAAGGCGAATCCCGTTAATTTTTGGGCTTGGGCTTCTTGTAATTGGATGAGCAGCAGTGGCCCCACCAGAGCCAGATGAATCATAGCCCAGCCCAGTAGGAGGACTCCGTGTTGACGAGCTCCAATAAGACCCAAACGACGCCCGATGCTTTGATGGGCCTTGACTCTTAATCTTGGCCTTTGCAGACTGTGTTGGGGCCATATAGCTAGGTACACCTCCACTGTGGTTTCGTTGATGGTGTTTAGTGATTGGACTTAAATCATGAAATTCTTGGTTCATGAGGCCCATGTTTGCATGGATCGAGTCTCGTGGTGCAACCATGTCCATTTCAACTGTTTTTTCTTCAGACATGTCATCAGTGGGTGTATATGGTGGGGTCTCAAGTGGCCCCAACCCTAAGGGCCTAACATTGTTTGATTGTGATAACATCCAACGTTCCAACCAGTTCCAATCCAATTGAGCTCTTTCACGCTCGTTGCTGTAACTTTCAGTATCATCAACATTTGGGTCTATGTGCAAATATTGCTTCTGCAGTTGCTGCAAACAAAATTGTAAACAGTCAAAACTATTTGGTAATGATTCTTCAGAAAGTCATTCTTTTGCACGTGGCTTTCTATGCAATGCATGAATTGAGTCCGTTTTTGTGTAGTCATCAAGCATCAAATATGTTAGAAGGTTAAGCAAAGTACATGAATGATTTTTTACTTTATTTTTACAGACAAATATTAATGCTCAATTTGTTAGAGGGGTGGAATTGATTAGTTATAGAGATCTATGCACTTACTTCACAATATACTTCTCTAGCATACTAACCAATACGACCCGACTACATCAGTAGTACACCATCGGGATCTACATGAAAGGTACTCGATACGATTCCTCTAAATTGAGCAACTAACTTTAGAGTATAAAATAAGTAACATGAGTTGGTAGACGGTAATGAATACAAACACATTGAAATATCAGTTCTTTATTTTTTTTCACTCTACACTCTATTCATTTATGTTAGATGGGCCCAGTTCTCTTTTATTTAACAAGACGTGATTTCTAAGAAAAAATGAATAACCTGGCAGTTGAAAGCGTATGGAAGAGCTTTCTCCTTATTCATTGTAGTTCCATGTTTCCTGGAATCAGTGTCCTTAATTTTCCGGCTACTTTGACGCCTATAGTCCCAACCATCTGTGTCTAACTTTGTCGTAGGATGTTGTTCCTCTACTGTCCTCTCGTGTTTGTCGTGAGTCAATTGGAGTCTGCGAGCTCTTACTCTTGCCTGAACCCTTACCAATGCTTGCATGCATCGCATTGTCATCTGTGCTTGCTTCCGCACATTATGTCCCCTCACAAGTGCTTGCAATCTCACTAATCCCTTTAAAGCACGCAGTGCACGTCGAGCCTACATACAAAATGGAACAGCTTATGAAAAACAAAGTAAAAGCTAATGACAGAAAAACATAGGTAAATGCGAATAAAACAAGTTGTTTAATTGATTGTGTTTTGGTTATTTTTTAGTTAATCCGTACAATCTGAATACAAATATTTTCCATGCAAGTTTACTACTATGATATGATGATAAAAATCAACGTGACTTTAATGTGGGAAGCAGGTAAAACCGATCATGTATTGCAAGTGTCATTCATATGCAATTAATACTTGTAACTGAAAGTTTGAGAGTAGGTATGACATATTTATGGACCATACTGAACCATAGAATTAATAATATGATGCTAGACTGTTAGTAGTATTAAATAATGATCAACAACTTTACCAAAATAGATAAAAGAAGACTTACTAGGTATCCTCTATAGTAGGATTGAATGAGTATTGCTGCTTTTTCAACCTTAGAGTTACGTCCATGACCTGCCAATCTTACAACTCTAGCAGCTGCATGAGCCGCAGCCACTGCAGCTTCAGCTGCTGCTGCTGTTGCTGCAGCATAGGCAATTGCATGATTTCTATCTTCTGTTAAGGGTGTTGATGTGGTGCTTCCTTCATTGGTGATATCTGGTGAACTATATGCAGGAAAATGCTCCATAGATACCTCCTCTGCTGCTTCATGCTGCCGATTCTCTTCCTTTTCCTTCTGAAAGAGAAAAAAAAGTCCCTTGTTTAGATAAACAACTTAGTTAAGTGCTTATATATAGAGCCTATATGGATTGACTAATTTGAGTTTATCTACTTACTAACTTGTGAGACTGTTTGGGAGAGCTTATGACATGTCTATAAGCTGTTTTCAGCTTATTTTCACAAGTTTGTCAAGATAGACTTATAAATTATATGAAAACAATTTAACTTTATTTTACCTTTTGTTATAAAAATAGCTTATACATAAACATTTATGATGATCGCGTATGCAATAACAACTTAATTAAGTCGTTTCTCCAAACAGACACAAATGCTATATCAATAACAAAACATAAGATA
>Ga0099826_10001521_pt1 | contig 14013 bp, 11 predicted proteins | sample Mtrugardesep15_FD_76830 | JGI IMG/M metagenome (GOLD analysis project Ga0099826, IMG submission 76830) | Root nodule microbial communities of legume samples collected from California, USA - M. trunc garden sep15 | ecosystem: Host-associated > Plants > Roots > Nodule | place: USA: California... | reverse complement strand
TTGTCTATAAAAAAAAAACACAAAACACCTTTCTCCTCATCACTGTAGCTTTGTGTGTTGCTGATCTCCATTGATTGCCATGTGTTGTAGCAAAGAAGAATGTATATCACAGTTTGCCACCTCTAGACGATTATATAATAACCAGGTTTATCTTTTATTATAAAATATGGTAAGGTAGTACCCATTAAAAGAGAATACCTCTTTTAGTTGAGGGTGTCGTGCAAATTCGTGTGTTAACTTGTCGTACCGTATAGCAACTCTCAATAGAAAAACTCTTAATCAATTCATCATTTTTCACTCCTTCTTCGATTTTCTTTCTTAGTTTTCATTTTGGAGTGAGGTACAATACATGATCATAAATCATTCATACTATCCCAAAAAATTTGGCACAATTTATCTGTGGATAGCATGATGGTCAACATAAACCTTCATATCAATTACAATATGAATTATAGGTTTTGGTAGGTTTCAGATTTTATAATCTGAAAACCTGTAAAAGGTGTTCAAGATATACAATAAAAACATGGGTATTTTGGGAATTTAGACGCACAAGAAGAGCGAAGGGTGGGAAAATAAATTTTGATTCTCTTTTGGTTTGGATGGATTCATGGTGTCAGATGATATAGTGTTGTAATCTCGAGTGCTAAACTGATGGATCAAATCTTTGGTTGAATTAACACATATTGAACAGAAAAATATGAAAATTGCTTTGTTTCATTTTGTTTTTGCTCCTTCCCACCCCAAACTTCCTAAAATAACTCGAATCTGAGTTAACTCATGCTCGTTACCTAGCGTGACTTAACTCATATTGAAAGTCAGCGTGAGTTAACTCACGTTGCGATTCATTCCATTTTTAGGGCCAACACCAGTAGCTCCACACTTCAAACACACATTTATTCCCCTCTTCACCTCCAAAACACCCAAAAGTGCATAAATTTGCTGAAAAAAGTTGAGCTCAAATAATTGGAAACGTCAGTAAGCAAGTTTCTACGCTTATCAAACGTCTAAAATCAGGTAATGCATCATCTAACCTATTTACATTTTGCTGGTTTTTCTCCTATGTTCGTCATTTTGGAGCCATAGACGTAGCATGAGTTAACTCACGTTGAGGTGCCAACGTGAGTTAACTGACATTGAGTGCCCAACGTGTTTCAAATTGCGTGGGGGGGGGGGTGTCAATATTTGAATTTTGGCGCCAATTACTTTTTCCTTAAGCTTGTTACATAACTGGATATAGTGATGGTTGAAAATTTGATGTATGATGATGTTGAGCCGAAACTGACCATCATTGAAGCTTTCGTAGATGTCAAAACTACCATTGAAGCTTCGGTTGATATGAAACCTTCCATTGAAGCTTTTGTTGAAGCGAAACCTACTAGGTTTCCAAGCTTCGTGATAATGAAGTAAACACCGCCTCATTTTTTTTCACAAATGATAGATGGTGAGAGCGAGATGATTTGTTTGGTTGGGTTGGTGAACAAGTGGCAAGGGAGAGATTTACTTTATCTATAGATCAATCAAACATAAAAAATCCAATGTCGACGTTGCAATGTGAAAGCAGTGGTGTATACAAACCACGAAAGACGAAGAAGAAATTGAAGCTTGAAGGCACGAGCTCAAGGGAATGTGATTGTCCTTGTAGGATGCATGGCTACTTTAAGAAGAATACATATGAATGGTGGTTGGCCATTGTTAATGGAGTTCACAACCATGAGTTTGAGCCAAGGTTAGACGGTCACCTTCTTGCGGATAGTGTAAGAGAGGAGGAGAAGAAAAGAGTTGTTGACATGACAAAGAGTTTGGAGTTGTCTAGGAATATTCTAATGGATTTTAAAAAAAAACAAAGAAAGTGTGACGAATATAAAACAAGTGTACAATGCAGGTGCTAGATGGCGAAAGTCTATAAGAGGTGACAAGGCGGAGATGCAATATTTAGCTGTGGAATTGGAGAAGCGTAAATATGTCTAATTCACAAGAACAAAATGTGAGGAAACCATTTTTCAAGGCATATTTTTTGCTCAACCGGAGTCTATTAATTTGGTTAACACTTTTTCGACTGTTATGATCATGGACTCCACTTATAAAACCAATATGTATAAAATGCCATTATTTGAGATTGTTGGTGTCACTTGTTAAACTTAGAGAAATTAGGGTCAAAACTATGATTCTTTCTACTGGAATGTTTTCATTTAAATAGTGCCAATACAATATGAAATTGTTATCTACATCTAGGCTATTTGATAAATACATAATTACACAATTATAATTGTACAATAATGTAGTATATGTTGGTTTGACATTCAATCAAGTTTGTGCAAATCTTCTGGTTTTAATGACCAACAAATCAGCAATAATGAATAATTATGCTTTCAATTTTATTGACATCCGCCCTCAAATTGATGATGGTAAGTCTACAAGCGTCAATTTGTTAATTGAGAAATTATGGCTTGACGTGTCATGGATTTTGTGAGTATGTGAGCAAGTTGAAATGATGTAGACATGTGAGACAGAGTGATAATTTTTTGGTCGTAGGCTTTTCGGATTGAATGACAATCAACGTCTATGAGCTTCTTTAGCTCATGGTATACAAGATTTGCAGCAATCTGTATGGCACTTGTATTATCAGCACGAAGCAAAGTTGGATGTGCTTATGAATACAAGTTCTGAAAGAATACCTCACAACCAAATAATCTCAGAGCATGCTGCAGACATGGAGCAATATTCTGCTTCAGTTAAAGATTTAGAGACCGGTTCTTGTTTCTTGTATTTCCATGAGATAAGGTCATCTCCTAAAAATATACATCATCCAGCCGTAGAATTGCTTGTGTCTGGACATCCAGCCCAATCATTGCCGATATATGCTTGAAGTTGTATTGATGCACCTTTCGGAAAGAAAAGACCCCGCTTGGAAGTGGCTAGCAAATATCTAATGATTCGTTGCACTACAGAAAGATGCAAATGTCTCAGATTTTGCATGAATTTACTGACTGTGTGGAAAACAAAAGAGATATCGGGTCTTGTGATGGTTAGGTAGATAAGACTTCCAACAAATTTTCGATAAAAAGTTGGGTCTTGCAGGAGTTCACCCTCATCCCTTCGTAGCTTTACATTAACCTCCATGGGAGTGTCTACTGGATCTGCATTGGTGAGATTAGCCATGTGTATAAGGTCCTGAGTATATTTGTGTTGAGTAATAAAGATGCCTTTATGTTGGAATTTCATTTCTAATCCCAAGAAATAAGTGAGTTGCCCAAGATATTTCACGTGGAAAGTTGTATGCAACAATTGTTTGATTGTCGTAACAACCTGTTAATCTAAGCCACTGATGACAATGTCATTCACATAAACGAGAAGTATCACAATTCCTTTTTAGTTTCTTTGTAGAAAGAGAGATGGATCATAGCTGTTTTGGAGAAAGGAAAACCGAAGTAGTGTTGTTTTCAACTTTTCAAACTACGCTCTTAGTTCTTGTTTTAATCCGCACAAAGAACGCTTTAGTTTGCAAACCGTATTAGGTAATGAGGGAATACCAATAGAAAGTTTGATGTAAACTTCTTCTTTGAGATCACCATGGAGAAATGCATTTTTCACATCTAGCTGGTGAATTTTACAAGACTTAGATGCAACAATATAAAGAATAGTTCTCATAGTAGTCAATTTGGCCACAGGTGCAAAGATCTCCTCATAGTCTAGACCAAATTCTTCCTTATTCCCAAGAACAACTGATCTAGACTTGTAGCGATCTATTGATCCATTTGAACGAATCTTTATATTGAACACAAATTTACTACCAAGAGGCTTGACAGATGGATGACATGGCACAACGTCCCATGTTTGATTTTCCTCTAGTGGCAGAAGTTCAGCTTCTATAGTTTCATGCCAACATTTATGCCCCATAGCATGTTTATATGGAGAAGGAATAAGAATATATGCTAAAGTTGTTGTCAAAGATAAAGGTTTAGAATAACAACACTTCTCTAGGGGGTTTACGATCGCGAGTACTACAACGTATGGGAGCTAGCACTAGTTGAAATGTCAAATCAATATCTAGACAATGATCGGGAGGGAGTGGTGGAACAATTGGACGTCTTTGATAGACTAGGAGAGGTTGACATGTTTGTTCACCTTCAGAACTATTAGGAAATAATGAAAATTTTTTTTTTGATATAGAAGGATGATTATCTTGGTTAGTAGCAAAAAATATATAAATTTTCTTGAAAGATGACAGTTCTTGAAACACGAATCCTATGGAGGTTATGATCATAGCATAAAAAATCTTTTTGATGGGGCTGAGTAGCCAAGAAAAGCACATTGAATAGATTGAGCTGTGATTTTGGTGCATTTTTATGCCGAAAGATGAACATAACAAACACAACCAAAGGTGCAAAAAGTGGAATAGTTTGGTGGTTTACCAAATAACCTCAAGAAGGTAGTATCATCGTTGAAAACATGAGAAGGAAAGCGGTTAATTAAGTGTACAACAGTGGAGAGTGCTTCACACCAAAACCGAGAGAGCATAAATTAGTCTAACATTAAAGTATGTACCACATCAAGAAGATGACGATTTTATTTTTCTGCTACCCAATTTGTTGGGGTGTGGAAGGACATGACCTTTGAGATAATATGCCCTTTTCCTGCAAGAATTCTTGAATAAATTATATGTGTATTCAAGCCCATTGTCATAACGTAAAATTTTAATTTTAGATGAAAACTAAGTATGAACAAAGGCATGGAAGAATTTAAATGCAGTGAAAGTTTCAACTTTAAAAGGCAAAAAATAGACTCATGTGAAACAACTATAGTCGTCAATAAAAGTTATAAAGTATTTGTATTGTGCATGAGATATAGCAGGTGTTATTCCCCATAAATCACTATGAATCATATCAAAAGGTTGACTTACATTTGATTGATGAATTGGAAAGGGTAGAATTTTACTTTTACAAAGTTTACAAGAATTGCAATAAAATTGAACAGCACTAAGAGACGGGAAACGTTTATTGCCAAGAACTCCTGACTTTATTAAATCATGAAGTACATTTGAGTTAGGGTTACCAAGACACGTATGCTATAATTGGAAACTAACAGTTGCGGGATTACAAGAAACAAAATGAAGCAATGAACACGAAGACAACAAGGAATTAAGAGGAAAAACACATCCAACTTTAGGCCCCCTCGCGTTAAATTCAAAAAAAATAGGGTCAAAACTATGATCCCTTTTGTTGTAATGTTTTCATTTAAATAGTGCTGATACAATCTGTAACTGTTATCTACAACTAGGATATTTAATAAATACATAATTACACAATTATAATTATACAATAATGTAGAAATACCGTAGAAGAGAACGATAGCACCTGCAAAATGATCATGAATGTGTTACACATCGATTTCATGACCATGAATGCGTCTCACATGATCTTACACTATCAAATTAAGTTTTGTAATCCTTTCGATCAATTTAAGAAATTTGACATTACAATATTGATATAATTTATTTTTTTGGAACCTTAGAAATTCAAGATTAAGATTAATTTCGTAAGCTCATTTTCAACTAAAATATAATTTGTTTTGTTATGAAAATTATCTTAATTTTTAGGATAATAAATATCACCAATATTTTTAAGATTAGTGAGGCACATTATTAGGAACAAAGAGCCCAAAAGAATATTGCCAATTTCTTTGATAATAAATTTTTTGGCAAATTATTAAGAAAACCCATGTTTCATAGGGAGGGTGTATATAGAAATTTTTGTGTTATATGAGGGTATATATAGCAAATATTACCAAAATGGCCTAAAAGATTAACAGTCTTGAGTCCAACTCTTCATCTTGTTAATATTTCGGGCCTTTTAGTGAAATTTATTATATAAACCCCCAGAAACCCAGTATTTTAATATACACCCCCCTCCATAAAAAAATTAAGGCCCCCTAACGGCATGGGCGTTATGTCATCGCACCCCCAACCTATGCCTAGGGTCGGCCCAGAGGGCGCTAGGCGCCTAGACTAGGCAGGCAAATGTGCTTAGCGTATGGTCTAAGGCGCCCAACTCCTGGTTGCTAGCGAAAAAAAGTCGCGTTTTGTGATTTTTAGCCCCTATAAGCCAATGTTTTTATCCCAAGTTAGGTGGAAACCTTCCCTATAAATACCGCCTTCGCTATAAGTAACGCGAATTGTTTGGACAAAACGACAATCTATGTGGATAAGATACTCTACTTATCACTTTATTACTTGGTAAACGATTTGGTACACTTGCCTAATCCGACCATCAGAAGTGAAAATGTGAAGGCAAGTGACATAATTAACAACATCATGAGATCTTGGGATGATGTGGTTGAATCTCCTACAATGGATTTATATGCAGAAATTCCCAAAGTTCCTTGACTATGCTGAAACCACAATATTGAACACCGTTTAGAAAAATTTGAGGGCATGGACAGATAAACAAACAAAATTGTTCAATCGGCTCATGGAAATTTGAAAAAAATAGAAGACGAACAGTGTGGGAGATTTGGCAACATGTTGGGATGTAATAGACAAAATGATGGCTATCCAGCTGTTTGAGATACAAACAAGTTCTAGGAGGAGCCGTACAGTCTTAGAACACATATATAGAGATAACTTTTTGTATGATGAGTAAGAGGGTTGCGTTTCTAGAGCCGCTTTGAGTTTTATCTTTGAGGAAGCAAAACTCTCTAAGAGAACCGGCGTTGTTAAGAAAATTTGTGGTTGTGTGATTAAGACATCGTTCAGGTTGTCTTGTGCATGTATTCTTGCAATGAAGATAAAAAAATCATCATATTTGCTTGGATGACATAGATCCTCATTGTAAAATGTTACATGTATGTGAAGAAGAAGTTGATGACAATTTTTCTTTGATGGAGGACTAGAATGGTATTCAAGAACGTCTCAAAAAATCTGCTTACAAAATGAAACTTCACATAAAAAAAGTGATGCGTCAACTAGACTTTCTAGAAGACACAATGTTGTTTCCACCTCCAAGAAAGGTTTTAACCAAAGAAAGGTTTTAACCAATGGAGCAAAGAAAAGTGCAAGTAATTGTAATTCATTGCGCTCACCGATTTCAACACCTATTATACACCCGAATATGTATTTACCATACATTACACAAATGCCAAAGATCACGAGACCTTATATTTAAAATATTGTGAATGTTAAAGGGGATGGTAATTGTAGATACCGGGTTATAGGCACATGAGTGTGGATGACGAAAATCACATATTGGTTTGTTGTGAATTTATTCATGAGTTGAAAACCAATAAGCGTGACTATTTGCCGATATTTGGTTCGGAGGAGCGTTTTGAATATATCATGAATGATTTACACCCTCCCATAAATAGTGGTGGAATTGCATACATAGATAAGTGGTTGACATTCCCAGACGTAGGTCACATTGTTGCAACTTGTTACAATAGAGTTGTTGTTCAGTTGGTTTCGTCCAAATGAGGTATATTTTGGAATTTTTTTCCCAATTCAAAGTGTTCCACCACTTAACCCACATGCCCACATCATGCGGCTTGGATTAATTCCAAACCACTTTATTCATGTTTATATGAAAAAGGTTGTCCAATACCACCTGAAGTTGCATATAACATTAGGTTTATGTTTTGGTGATGTTTTATTAGCTAGACTATTATGATGATGCTTATATAATGTTATTTATAGCCTATAACATGTTAAAGCACATAGAACTCATTGTCTCCTTGTGTCATATGATTCTTGAATGTCAAATATGTCCATATGTTTTTTGAGTGGCAAAACATTTTTTTTAGATGATTGATTCGATCCAAACTTTCTTAATTCGTATCAATCATTCTCTCTACCTTTGTTTCTTGTGTGTCATGCATTTTGATCTGATTCATGAATTCTTGAATCGTATCACAGTTGAATCAAATCAAAATATTTTGATTCATATTAATGTTTTCTCCTAGTGCTGTTTTTTTAACTATTGATTTGAATCGCAACTGTTTCAATCGTATTAACATTCATCTGGGCTATGTTGATTCGATTCATGTTTTGGCTGATTTGTATCAAATTTCATGTGTCCAGATTGTCTATTTCTACATATCTGAATTGAATCATACTTTTGCTGATTCGAATCGCTATGTTGTTTTTGGCTTAAATTTTGCCCTTGCCACTAATTTCTATATATAACTATATCCAAAGTACTCCCAAAACTATTGAATCAATTGCAACTATCTCTAGAGTTCCTTTGTTTTATTCATTTCTATTGAATCCACAATACCTTGTGTTCCTTAGAGTTAGTTTGTTTTCTTCCAACTAGGTTTGGTTTGAGATTGTCAGGTTTTGTAAATTGTGATTGTATTAACTACGATTCTACTTTTGAAATTCTCAATTCATTGTGAATCTTAGCGTTAATTCATTGTCTTTAATTTTTGTTATCGTTGATTGTGCACGAATCCAAAAGTCATACGATTTTCAAATTACGCTTTCGCTAAGCTCGTAAAATTTTCTAAAACGATATTCATCTTTCTTTAGCGCATACTCTTGCTTTCCATATAGACCAACACCATCGTCTTATATTTAATGGAAGAATGACAAGATTGGTGAGACTGAGAATTAGGAGTTTGTATTTATGGCTAGACAAGCTTTGTTCAAAGACCTTATGTCTGCGAAGTCGAAACCGCAAAAAAAACCAACAAATCATTTCATTCCAATTTATTGTTCTGACACTCCCACTCCGAAAAAACAAAAAGGAGAATTTGAAGTGATTGAATAAGATGACGATGATTCCCTATCACTAGCTAGTTAAATAGGTTATGACCTTTTTGTCGATATTGCATCGATATTTTTTTTTGTGGTCGATTATGTAACACCAATTTTTATTGTCAATATATATATCTAACATTATATAGATTATATAAATACATGACCTTTTTTTTGTGATATACAAAGCATCGAAAAATTTATTCGTAAATATTATTGCTCACGTTTTATAAAAATATATGTATCTAATTATTCAACTATTTATTTTATCCTTCATTTGGTTTTATTCTTATACTTTCTTTTCCATAAACCTTTGTGAAGTGAATCACGTCTGAAGATGCACAAGTTGAATTTGAAGCTCATGTCTGATACTTAGTCTTCAAGAGGATGATTAAGGTTTTTTTAACCCCCACCAATAAGTTGGATGGGTTGAAGGCATAATTAGCAGATATTTTGTCCATCTTGGTGAAAATCAAAGAACATATCATGTATTTGTACAAGTGTCATGCGTGAATCTGACGGCCGATAAAGATCAAGACAATTTGAAGACCGTTTATTTTCCAAAAGTTATCCATGATGATGGTGATGTAGATTACATGTTTATGTTGATGGCTGAAAATAATATCTTACATCTTTGTGTCCGCTCCAATGAAGTGTAATATGTATTGATGTGTAATAGTGTAATATGTTCGAAAAAATCTGCTATGTTGAACTTTTAAAGAAATTCAATCTTGTGTATGTAATAACGAATTTGTGTAATTTGAATCAATTATGAGTGATTATATTATGATGAGTATTATGAGTGAATTATATTCTTGAATTTGTGTAATTTAGATCAATTATGAGTGTGTATAGATTACAGGTCACTAATAACTTGGTTAGAAGCATCAAATGTTATTATGTTAGCATACTAGAACTCATCGTGGGTAACTCAAACTGCTATTAAACGTGAGTTAACTTACGTTGACTTTCAACGTGAGTTAAGGCAGACTGGTTCTATCGAGCATGAGTTAAGTCGCGTTAGGATTAATTCTAAAAACCCTGGGTGGGAATGAGCAAGGTTTTTTGGGAGAATAGCAATTTTTGAAAAATCCTGAACACCAAATTGAAGTCCAGATTGTTTTAAACTTTAGACACATGGTGTGTGTAATTATGAGTGATATTTCAACAAGAATAAATTGTACCGGCGTGAGTTAACTCATGCAGGTGTTAATTTCTGCGTGAGTTAACTCATGCGGCGTAACTTAAGTCATGCATATGTAAAAAAAACGAAATTTTAAGTCAGATTAATTTTACACATACGTTAGTTAACTAGTGTAGGGGTATTTTGGTCAATTATACTGGATGCGAGCGAAAAGTGCAGAAGATGAAAAGAATTCTTGAATAAAAGAAGAAAATGAAAGAAAGAAAACAAATCTGCGTGGTGTGGTGGTGGTTAGTGGGACAAGCCCACGATACGTGAGACAACAAAAAGGAATTCAAATACTACCTTCTAGTATTAGGTGTGTGTGAAAAACAACAATAACAACTCAGGTGGCTGCGTCAAAAACATACACGAGAAATAGAAAGAGAGAAACAGAACATGCAGCGGCAGCAAACAAAGACAAGAAAAATAGAATCAGGTGGATAGGTTTGCAACATATTTGACCAGTTTAGCCATACATTCAAAATGTTGTTCCTATCACTTGTTAATTACTATGTTTCCATAAACTAACATCGCTAGCATTTGCCTATAAGAAAAACAATTTGACAGTAATTTTGATATATTCTGCTAGAAGTTAGTCTTTTTTGGTGGTGTCTGAAGTTCTAGTCTTTCATTACGTTGTTTCGATATTTCCATTTATTTAAATATTTTTTATAGAAAGTTGTTTATAACATTTCATTAATAATAATAGTTTCAATACAATTTAGGATAACATAAATAACATGACTAGTTAAGGAAGTGACATCTTTTACAAAAGCATGAGCCGATCTATTGTTTAAATATATCCTTAGTATTTTTATATTAATTATTTTACATAGTGGAAGGTGTATTTGAACTATACATGTGAACTAATACATTTCATTAATAATAATAGTTTTCAAACAAATATGATCAATCAATCAATGGAATATGCCGGCTTAATTTGGGTTTTATTAGAATAGAATTTATATATATATATATATATATATATATATATATATATATATATATATATATTAAAGCATTTAGACAACCGGCTATGGGTTTTATTTATTTGATTTTAAATATTACGAAACAAAACAAGATTTAATTTTGACAATTGGGTTTTTGGCAGAATGTATTTGGGGCATGTAAATAATTTTAAATTTTAAAATGTTTGGTGAAAGTGACTTTCACTCCATACTCCCTCTTATAATTATTGTTATAAACAAAAAATAAATTTGTAAATTAATTGAAAAACGGATGTATTTTGTTTATATTATATTCGTGTTTTTCATTGAACTTAAATGTAATTTTTTTTTGGGTCAAGTAGTCTATCCATCACACATTTAAATATGGAGAAGTTGAGTGTATGAGGTTTAAACCACAACCCATACATATAATATGCAATATCCCTATCAACTGAATTAAATTCACGGAGATAAATGTAATTTTTTTTTTTATAATAATGATTAAAGGGAGTAAGTATTTTTATAAAACGTTCTTCAAGCATTAAAGCATGTTCCAACTTTGGTGAGTCTTTGAAATCATTCTTGCCTAAATTTGTTTTTGTAGAAAAAAAAAAAGAAAAAAAACAATGACAATCACCAGCGGATCTAGAACTTTTTATTTTTTATTTTTATATATATTGAGGACTAAAAGAATAGACTACGATGTTTTTATTAAATAAATATTTGTAAATTTTTAAAAAATATACAAATTTATTAGAAAAAACATCAAAAGAGTATATAACATGTAGGAAACTAAGTGTTTCCTTTTTAAATATATCGTTATGTGTATTTAGTGTTAAATGAGTATAAAAATTAATATAACTTATTCTATCTTTGCTACGTTTTTTTTTAATTATTTTGTCGGGGAAAAATATAAATTATTTTACATTTTGCAAGTAACTTTTTTCTCAGTGGGGCTACATCAAAAGTTTTATTCTAAATTTTGTGTGGGGGCCAAATAAACTTTATTTGACATTTGCAAATAAATCCAATCACAACAAGATATGCATGAAAATAATCATAGAGATGTTTTACATACCAACCAAAGAAAGTGACACTTTAGTATGATTTAATTTGATGCATATATAAATTTTTTACACCGCAAGATATTAAATTCTTCTATATATTAGAGTTACAAATTAACAGAGGTTTCGTCACAAAACCATTCAACATGGATCTTCAAATCATATACTTCACGTCCATTTTCTCCCTTTTAATTTTTGTATTTATAGCAAACAAAATACTAACCAAGAAATCTGAGTCATCAACTCAAAATTTGCCACCAGGTCCATTGAAGCTACCTATCATAGGAAACATACACAACCTTATTGGTTCACTTCCTCATCATAAGCTAAGAGAATTATCAACAAAATATGGACCATTAATGCATCTAAAGCTTGGAGAAGTTTCTACTATTGTGGTTTCATCAGCTGAATATGCTAAAGAAGTGATGAAAAACCATGATCTTATCTTTGCATCAAGGCCTCCAATCCAAGCTTCAAAGATCATGAGTTATGATTCTCTTGGTTTAGCTTTTGCACCTTATGGTGATTATTGGAGAAACCTAAGAAAAATTTGTACACTTGAGCTATTAAGTTCAAAACGTGTCCAATCTTTTCAACCAATTAGAAGTGAAGAGGTAACTAATCTAATCAAGTTGATTGCTTCAAAAGAAGGATCACAAATCAATTTTACCAAAGAAGTGTTTTCAACAATTTCTACAATTACTTCAAGGACAGCCTTTGGGAAAAAGTGTAAGGAAAATCAGAAATTCATATCAATTGTAAGGGAGGCTATTAAGGTTGCTGGTGGTTTTGATTTGGGAGATTTGTACCCTTCTTTTAAATTGCTTCAAAATATATCTGGATTGAAGCCTAAGCTTGAAAAATTGCACAAACAAGCTGATTTGATTATGCAAAACATTATTGATGAACATAGGGAGGTTAATAAATCAAGGGTTAATGAAGATCGTGGTGAAGAACTGGAGGAAGATCTTGTAGATGTACTCTTGAAGCAAGATTTTTTGAGTGATAATAGTGTCAAAGCCGTGATCTTGGTAAGCATGTTATTATCTTCAACACAAAAGGGTAAATTATTATATTATGGAAAAATAAAAAGCATATGTTAATATTTCGCATTGAAAAAAGGTAAAACTTAGACCACTTAATTACTTTATTCACATGAACTAGTTTATGGACTTAATTCATTTTTTCAAATGGAAATTGTTAGAAGTATTAAAAATACAATTTCAATGTTTGATATATAAAATCCTTACGATGGTACCATTTCCAATTAATTTTTGTGGCTATACTTGTTACGGAATAGAAAAGTTCTTTACAATTTGGGTATATATTGCTAAACGTCAAATGGAGTGAGTTTTGGTCTATACCGATCAAGCACAAACACAGACACCCCTGAGTTTAGATGTATCTACGTGTGGCAATGGCATACAAATGCATGTCTCATATTTGTATAATACATATTGGACAACTTTGACAAGTGTTTTATTTTAGAAATGCATTGTTCTATGTCTAATATTTGTATAATATATTTGGCAACTTTGAGAAGTGTTTTTTTTTCTTCCCCTTTTTTAATAATTTAATTTGTTTTCACTCTAGACACTTCTCAAACACAACATAGACTCATATATGATAATACCAATAATAATAGACATATGTTCTCATTGGAGTGTCTATGTGTTGGATACAAATGCATGTTCAAACATATGTTAGCATAATACGAGTGAAACCTCATGTTGTATATGCCTTCAAATTGTGTTTTGGAAGAACAGAGAAATCGTGACACGATTTCATAAGCGTGTCATGATTTTGGCAGGCAGTGAACATGTTTTTTAGATGTCCAAATCGTGACACGATTTGGGAAAACGTGACACGATTTATGGATAAGTTTTGTGTACTTTGGGTCGTACGCAAAGAAACGTGACACGATTTTGGCAACCGTGACACGATTTTGTTCGGATCTGAACACTATGTAAGCACTCCATGACCCATTTTTTGGGTAAGCTTGGTGAATCTCATGGAAACCAAAGGAGGGAACTTTTAGGGTTTGTAGATACTAAAGGTTGAGGGTCTTTG
>Ga0099826_10001520_pt1 | contig 14015 bp, 10 predicted proteins | sample Mtrugardesep15_FD_76830 | JGI IMG/M metagenome (GOLD analysis project Ga0099826, IMG submission 76830) | Root nodule microbial communities of legume samples collected from California, USA - M. trunc garden sep15 | ecosystem: Host-associated > Plants > Roots > Nodule | place: USA: California... | reverse complement strand
TTTATTTTATTTTATTTCATCACCAAAATTCATTAAAATCCTTTATTTCATGAACAATCACGTTGCTATAAAGGAACATAGGAAGGTTTACAGTAATGTTTAAAAACATGAACCATGTTATTTCCGATTCAAACCCTTATTCCCAATTCAACATAGGAAGGAACTGAACCATAGCAAAGTAGCCTGAACAATCACCTTTCACACCCCTTATTTCCGATTCAAACCATCCCCTCTTCGCAACTTCCTTCAATCCACCCACCAACCATTCACCCTCCGCACCAACAACGAATCTCCTAACGACGGTTTCAACTTACAACATCGCCGGCAACGACACATATCTCACTGTAGCAGAATTCGACCAAACCACTTCCATTTCCGCTTTCGTCAAGGTCACGTGGATGGCATGGGGGAGATTGTTTCGATGATTCCATCGTTCGTTTTCCTTAGTTAAGGTCGATTTGGGAATATTTAATGATGATGATGATGATGACGTCGTTGTGTTCCATTTTTTCTTTCTGGGTTTTTAGTCTCACTTTCCAGAAGAAGAAATTAAAACAAGAAAAAAAAATCACGTTTTGATTCTGGAAAAGTTTCAGATGAAGAAGATAGAATATGGTTGGATCTGGAAGATGGAATTTGTTTTGATACTACTGCTGGATTTGTTAACTGAAATTTGAAGCACCAATTTCGCCATGGCTCTTTTTATTCTTCTTCTTCTTCTTTTTATCTGGTTTGGGTTTTTTTTTTTTTTTCTGGAAATTTTCCGTGAGCATTGAAATTATGTGTTTCTTTGAATTTGAATTATGGAAGAAAAAAATCTGGAAAATGTTGATATAGATGTGAGGAAGAAGAAAGAGAAGATGATGTCAAGTGAAAGAAATTAGGTGCCGACAGTTCACTATTAATACTATGGACATGCAATCAAACGGTTAAAATCATATCAAAAATTTTAGAAATTTAAAAACTAACGGAAGGGATCAATTTGACTAACAGAGGTTAACTTGAAGGACTAAAATGTTGATTTTACAAGTTATGAGACCAAAATGTAAGCTTGAAATTATTTAGGGGACCATTGATGCAATTAAGCCTAAAATTTAAATCACTCTAAATTCTCCGTATGTCGTTCTCGATTAATAACTTAATTACTTTTAGACGTAAACACTGTTGTTTTTAATACCATTGATAAAACATTCTTAAAAAAATAATACCATAGATGAAAACATGTCTAGGTATTGTTAAATGGCTTTTTAAGCACCACCCAAAAAAAACTTAAATTCACCACCCAAAAAAATGGTTTTTAATATAGCTACTCAATCTGATGTAATCTTTGTCAATAAAACGGAGAAATATTCAAAACAAGTGAAAAAGATGGGTCTCTATCACATTGTCAAAACATAGAAAGAACTAACAAAATTAAATGATCCTGACGTGACGATTGTGTCACTAACAAAAGGAGGCCTCCTTAGAGAAGCTTTGTTGTCTCTACGTGGGAATTTGATAGCAAGAGAACGAAAAGGAAAAATACTAATAAAACAAAATTGATGTGAGAAGCAAACTTTTACTTTTCTGTCCATACAAAATTAAAATTCATATTATATAAAACATTTTAGTTGTTCATTTTCCCATTTTTCAAATGACACATTTCTCCTTTTTTTTCCAAGCACAAAGAATATACTCTTTAAAACATATTCTCTTGAATTGATTAAAATATGTAAGATTTCTACTAAAATTAAGGTTTAAATATTCAAACTGTCTATGCTAATATCAATCATTTTTTGTTTTAGTCTTTGTAAAATTTATAATTTTGCTTTTCGTCCTTGTTGTTTTGTTTTCATAATTGAGTTAATTCATATTGAAGTCCTTGTAACATGTAGAATATTTCATTTTAGTCCTTCAATATAAAGACAAAATGAATATTATAGGGACAAATTTCTTTATGAATAAAGTTTACAGGTACTAAAACAAAACATCAATGACCAAAATAAAATATTTTATATTTGCAAGACTTAAAATCAAAAAAAAATATTTTTACATGAACTAAAACCAAATTAACGCTCTTTTGTGAAGAAAACCCTAACATGTCAAAATTAATATTAGCTAATCAGCTTAAATTACTGAAAATGGTAGTAAATTTATAATTTAATACAGATTATAAAATCTAATATTATAATGATGATAGTAACAAAAAAAATCAATTTAAATATATTTTTGTTCCCTACAAAATATATCACATTTTGCTTTTAACTTTTGTAAATAAAAAAAAAACTTTCAAAAAAAATAATCTGAGATTTGTCTTCTTCAAAAGAAAAAAAATTGAGATTTGTATTTTGGTCGTTTTTTAAGTTAAGTTGTATTTGAATTTTTATTTAGCAGTCTATTTAAAAAAGTATATTATGACCTAAATATGACTTTAGATCTAAATCATTGGTTCCTGTAAGTAGATTTTGCATGTTCTGTCACCCTTAATCGTGCACGCCGCAAATAATTTTCAAGACTATCCATGATATTGGTTCGACCAACAATAGAGATCGTGAGTGAACTTAATTAAAGTGAGAGCAAAAGTGCATGATCCAATTGTGGGGTCGTCTCAATGGAAAATTAATACAAACCTAAAAGATGTGTTTGTTTCAACTAACCAACAACTATCCATGCTGTGTCAAAACAACAAAAAAAAAAAACTATCCATGCATTAGTAACCAAAATCCACCACGATAAATGAAAACAAAGATAGGATACCAAATTGAAGCATTAAGATTTGTTGCCAATTTCGTTTTGGATGAGTCTTTTGGACGCTGCATGGTATTAGTAGTAAGTGGTATCATTAGTCAGTTTCAAAGGGGATTGAATATGATTATGATTTCGAATCAAAACAAACTTGTTGTTAATCTTTTGTATGAGTTCTTATGAAGGGGATACATTTTCTCTCAAAAACCAACTTTTTACAATACTATATACATGGACACGTTTAAAATATATAGTGTTGTATAAAATACATACATGCACACGCTTGAAATATATAGTGTTATATAAAAGAGTATAAAGAGTTCAATTGCTAAAAAAGTCGAATTTGTTAAGTTAGACTATAAAATATAAATAACATATCGTATTATGAATATTTAGTGCGGGATTTAGTTGCATGAATTTAGAACATGAAATATAAAGATAAGAAGAAAGGTGACCATAAGACAAGATCTTCATCCCCTTCTTTCTTAAACCTTAATGGATAGGCATACAATGACATCAAGTGTCTCATTAGAGATATTATCATAAAAGTTACTTAATTAAAGTCATTGTCAATATATCTCAAAACATATATTTAATTTATAAAGAAATTAGAGAGGGGTTCTATCATTTCCTGTAACGTAACAATGATTCTATCTATTCTTTTATGAATAGTCATAAGATATCAAACCATAATTTTTTTTTAAAAAAGTTGAATAATAATTCCACCAATCACGAATCTATTCAACTATATGCTACATTATTCAAGCAAACTTACACCATATCATATCAAATATTCATTGATTACAAGATGAATATTGCAGGATCCGTCAAAAGATATATTATATTCAATTCAACCTATTAAAAAAATATTAATTAAATTAATAATTGAGGATATCATTCAGTTTAAGACAAGTTTTTTTGTTTTGTTTATAAATTATGATCAATATGTGAGCTAGGGAGTAATTGATTTTGAGATTGACAAAGGTGTTGTGGGAATACTAGCCTTACGGCACATGCACGGGACATGGATTTTTAATTTGTAGTGGTCCTTTTTTGATTCATCATATCATATGGTGATTGATGCTTGCTATGGTAGTGTTGTGTCTGTCGAGATGGAATAGAAGCCAGCTACTACTACTTGTGGATCAACGCTCACGTGCTACTGGGGACATTTTTTGTGCTCTAAGTCCCATATGTGGATATGGATACCCAATGCACTAGCCCTACTTCCTTCATTTCTTTCCACTTCTTAATTTATCATTAAAAATTTAGATTATGACATACCCAACACATGCATACAAATCAATAAGAATTTCGACTTTAAAGCCAAGTCACCTTTTGTTAATACTAAAAAAACTACAAAAGGTCCCAAGTATGTGTCAGTTCCTCTCCTCTTCACCACCACCTTTCAGTATCAGAGGCGATGGCTGCTCTCGCTTTAGATTAGTTTGGAATACAGTCACAATTAGAGAAAAAAAAGTTCAATTAGCGGGAAAAATAAATAAAATGTCTTTACTTTTATTGCTAAATGTTATAGAAAATGATTGAAGACCATTTTCGTTATGTCTCTTTTTGTTAGGAAATCTCTAATTTTGTTCGTAATTCAACTTTTTTTTTATTTAAATAAAAAGTGTAACCTTCCTTTATAGAAGGGTTTGAAAGAAAGCAAAGGAACAATTCCTGCAGACTACTATCACTATGGGGTACGTTTCAGAATATTAAATGGATTCTACATAAATTCTCTCAATAAAAATGTACTGGAAAAAAGGCTTCAAAATTTAATGTTGATATTTTAGTGCAGTAGAGCTTATTGTGTTGTGTGGTTGGAGACTTAGTTATAGAAAAATGCAGGTAAAGAGGCTATATCATGATGCATCCTATTTAGGTAGGACTCGATGGGATAGGTTGATCAAAGATTTTTCACGGTTATGATACTGAAAGTTTAGCTCCAGATTATCCTTCCAATTCAATATGGGTCTGTTTCTTCAGGCAGCATGATAGTAGTATGGACTTGTGGCAAGAACCATTATTTGAACTTTTCAGCTATAACAGTTTGAAATTACAGAAATGAGAAAACAAACATTCTTCGAAATTATCTTTAAGACATAAAAAAATTTAAGCATCTTGAAGACATCAAATATTTTAACAAACTCGAGGGTTGGCTACTTGGCTCTGTATCTATTTATTTATTAGCTCCTTTGGTTGCAAATTGCTACATGCGCAAATTCCTCTTCCCTTGAGAAAATAATTGTAGCAATTGAAATGTAGCTAGTCCTCTCTACAACAGTGATCCCAATGCAACAAAAACATTGAGCAGGTTGGAGGGTATACAGAAAACTTGAAGGGGATCTTACAGCAAGAGGAACACATGAAAACAGTGTAAAATACGGTAAGTTTTATTTGAACGGATATTTCAAATATTTCTTTCAGGAGACGGAAAAAATAACAATTTACCAAAGCTAATTTTGTCAATTATCTCAAAATAAGTCAATACACTGCAATAGCACCATATAATTACTGGAGGAATAGAGTCTTGGCATAGTCTCAGAAAAATGCTTAATAACCTAAGAACACAAGGTGCGAAAGATAAAGTTATGAACACCTCCAATGCAGTGGAAGAGCTATGAACAAAAATGCAATCTTCTATCGATTGATAATCACATGGAAACAGTTGTCTCCTAAATCACAAATCAATTTTCTGTATGCTAAGAACACGTTATCTATTGCTAATCATAAACCAAAACACGAACACATACACAATCCCTATGGCAAGAAACCAACTGGAAACTTCAAAACACTTCCGCCACCTTGCTTGCAAGGACTTGGTCCCTTCTTTCAACATAACCAAATGGAAACCAACCTGCTTTCCCTTTGCATTCACCTTCAGCCCATCCATTGTTTGACACCTGTCAAAATCACATTCATGTTTCTTAGGAACAATCTTTTACCCAAAAAATAAATTACGAACAATTTGAAAAATCATAATGTTGTTATACATGCAATAGCAAGTAAAAAATAGAAAAGAGGGAGAGGGATAATTCTTCAAATAAAATGAAGCAAAACACGCTATTTGTGGCAAAAATATATACATAATGATAAAGTCCGTAAATCATCACAAACCTTTCGAATGACAATATAATCCCCAACTGATAAATTCAGTTCAACTTCAGACTCGGCACGATAGGGAAACAAAACCTGCACGAGTAAAATGCACACCAGAAAGTAAAGTAAGCAAAACAGTTAATTATTTTTCAACACATTATTTGTAACCTTACAAGAAATGGTCTAACCTCTCCTAAGAAGTAACCCATACTGTCTGTTATGCCATTATGATCCTGAGAAGCATAGACACCATTCACTTCTTCATATGGTGGAGGCGGCGGCATGCTGTTATCCACACTAGGTGTAGGTGGGGCCTCAATACGCTGCCGTTCTGATATCATCTGTCATTACATAAACACATAAAACAATCATATCTTGATATCAAAAGATAATTCTGAAACAGTCAGATGACATCACATATACATCACTTGCCTCTCCCTCAAGATGATCAAGTATTTGGAGCACTCTTTGATGATAGGCACGCTCTGCTTCAACCTTCATAATCAGAAATAGATTGCTATTTTTAAGTGGGAGGAATAATGTTTTATACTTAATACATGATTTCACAAGAACTGAATACTGCAGCACCATATGGTGAAACTGTAATACCATAGCGATAAGACGCTGGAGTGTTAACCTCTGTTGCTGTGCTTCAACAGCCGTCATTGCTGCGGCCGCTTCCTTCCCCAATATGGCCATGTTTGACTTCAGGTCTTGGAGCTTTGTTTCAGCTGCGTCCAGTTTCATAGTATTTTCAGCATTGCCTGGTGTTTCCCTTACTTTTGCCTGGCGTTTAGAAACTTCAATAGCCTGCATAGGTTTCAAAGACAGAGTAATTACAAAGTTCATAGAAACAAAAAATTATTTATGAACTATTTACTTGTTCAGACATATACCTAAAAGAAAACGAGAGAAAAAAACTGGTGAATAATGAAAATGAAATTCAAGATACCTGGGCTTCAGCATCCTGTCGCATTCTGTCATAACGTTGAGCAAGATGCCTAGCATCCTCCAAAGGAGCACCCATCACCATTGCTCTTAAGGGCTCTGCAACCTAAATATCAGTCAATACTTCAATGTTCAAATAAAGAAAACAAGCGACCATACACAGGATATGTTGGCATATAAATACCGTGAGAAAGACTAACTCAATGAATGTATATGGATATGAAATAATTACTTGGTTAGATTTAATATCGGACTTGGACCTGGCGCCAATATTTACTCACAGTCAGGTTCATTAAAATTGAAACAATTCAACAAGGAGGAGAAACCAAACATAAAAGGGCAACCTGGTGCACTAAAGCTCCCACATACGCAGGGACCGGGAAGGGGTCCCACCATTTGGTGTATTGTACGCAGCCTTACCCTGTTTTTTACACAAGAGTTTGTTTCCAGGACTTGAACCCGTGACCTTTCAGTCACATGACAACAACTTTACCAGTTGCGCCAAGGTTACCCCTCAGGAGAAACCAAACATAACTCGCGTAAATCTGGAATGAAATATATATAGTTATGTATATCCAACTCAGGAAGAAATCCAAGAATTACATATATGAAGCAATATTTGAACCCTGAAATCACGCAATTACAACTGGTGGCTGTACGATGGCTAATGTGTAGCATTGAGGAAAGGTCTTGACCAATGTAGTATAGTCAAATACCAGATCATTTTGGGTACCCAAACCTAAAAAATGGTTTTTGTAATTCTTGTCTGAACCTCTCAGGCAATCACAAAAATCCCACGGCCGCTGCATGGTGTGGTTAACTAATCTGCATTAGTTTTTTTAAAACAGATTATCAAACCAAACCAGATTGCTTTTTGAAACCGGTTTATTTTTCGTAAACCAATTCAGAACCGGTTTTTGTTTTTAAAATCAGCCTGAGGTTTTTAAACAAATATAAAAAAACCAAAAGATATACACCAATAAACAACATAAGGCCAAAAGACAACTGTAAAAATAAATAACATGAGCCAGAGAACAGGCTTTGAAATTTTCTTTGATGCCTTGAAACCAATCTTCTCAGCACCATTAGAACGTTTTGGATGTGCATGCTTGACTTTTATTTTTCATAAAACTATGAATTAAATCAATAATGCAATGGTTATTCGTTAAACAATAGAATCAGAAGCATTTCCTCTGTGTAATTAACTATTATACTGCACCTGTATAGGCTGAAGATTATGAGGTTTCCCGAGGTTATCTGCAGATTGTTTTTGCCGGCCATGTGTAATTTTAGTGTTAACTTTAACTAGCTAAATCTCTTCTGTCACTAACCGTTCCATGCTTTGATAACCTCAATGCTTAGAATTCCATCAAATTATGATCGCTTTGAATTGGTGTAACAGTGCAAGTTGGGACTCCTTTAGGGATAGAGAGACAAGCTATGCTGAACAAGAGTTTACCCCTTCTGAGAGTTGTAAAAGCATTGAACACGTTGTAATTTAAGAACATTCATACTTATATCTTTTGTAGGACAGCTAAAATAAGGCATTGCAAATGTCCATAGTGCTGGCCTTTTTGTCAAAGTGTGGGGACTTTTGCTTTATTTTCCTACATTTTTGAGGAATAGTAGCTGTTTTCTTGTGATATTGATAACATATTGGATTATAATAATTGTATTGAAACAATTATACTAGTTTTAAACAAGTTCTAGAAAATTGGTTTTAAAATCTTTTTTGAAAATTATACCAGTTTTAAATCAGATTTGGAAAAAACAGTTTTAAAATCTGGTTTGCAAAAAATAAAAAATAAAACAGTTTATGATAAAAACTAGTAATCACAAACCGGTTTTAAAAACAAAACCAATTCTAAACAAACATTGAACCAGTTTACAAAAAATAAATCGGTTTCAAAATCCACACCATGCACGGGCCCATGCAACATCATATTTATAGGGTGGATTTTAGGCTGGCTGACATAATCCACCTTCCACCATACACCATCAACGTCACAATTTTCTATCACTTCTCCCTTTCAGATGGTAAATAGTATATTTATTAAGTGTATAATATGCAATAGAAGCCAGATCGAATAGATACCAATACATAGATTTCGACTTTCAAGTGAACAGACTACTGTTGAAGATTCCGGAACTGCGAAAAACTTGAGTAAAAAACAAAAGAAAGCATACTCGTGATTATAATCTAGCATGGTGAAGCTTGGATTAAAAACAAGCCACAAGCTAAAGAGGAACATAAGCAGCATCCATCCAAGCAATGATAATTTAATATAACAGTGGTCAGTGGAAATCTACATTATTTCGGTGCAAAATCGTAAGTATTGATGTCAAACTTGGCCAAATAACCCTATGATGTGTGTGTGCGCGTGCATATATTTGGGTGTAGATACCTGTGTGCCAAGAGCTTTTAGTAAGTTCCCACGTTCCTTCTCCATTTGTGCACGGGCATGTGCATAATTTAGCGCAGCTCTTGATAATGTGCTACCACTGGTACAAGTATTTTCAGAACCATATTTCCTGCTATCTTCTGACAACTTTGTTCCTATTAAATAACATGTATAAAATTAGAAATTCAATGACAATATGATAGGAACTGGTATTGATACTGCTGAAATATCCTTTACAACGAAAAAGTACTGCTTAAAAATGGAAATACGAATAATGGAATAGAATAAATGCATAAATATAAGATATTAAAAATAGAGAGGATACGTCAACTCTACACTCCCTAGCTTGCCAGAGGTTCATCGTGTACTAAGTTCTGTAAACGAACTGCAAAGAAATTTTTACGAGAGCTTCACCAACCAATATTACTAACCTATTTCAACTTGCTTTGATCCAGTAACAATATAACCTTCTACTCCACGGACAATATCCCTTTGATAATGCTGAAAGAAATCAATGCATGTCATCATCAGTAATGAAGTAAGGGTATATGTTAAAGTGAAACACAGCAAAATTAGAGGGTTGGTACAGAAGAACTAAGTAACCTTTCCTGCACGTGTGGATATGTAAAGCTTCTCAAGTTTCTGATGTTGTTGAAGCTCTACCTCGTCAGTAACCATATTATCCGAACCTCCATATCCCCCAGCCCCGAACTGTTTCAGCACAGCCTAAACCACAACATTTGTGATTAATTATTAACACCTCAGTAGAGGAAGCTTGCAAAAGTAAGAAACAAACAATTGAGAAGTAGAGCAAGAAATGAATTGAATATTGTCGTCAAAATTAACATAAGTAACTTCATTTGAGAAATGAGGGAATAAGTACATGCTGTACGGCTTAGGACCCAAAAAAAAAAAAATGCATCTTTGTGGTAAGCTTTTGTTGGATGAATCTACGCATAGGATACTAAAGCAGACTAATCTGGGGACAAATTTCACCGTCCACTGGCGGGGGATCAAAGAAGCAGCAAACAATGAACTAGTTGCCAATCTTGTAATTAATCGAGTTCGATGGTAGCAACATGTTCTCTGAAACATTTGAAACAAAAAAAAAACAAAATGAAAATGGAATCGAAGGCGAAGAAGAAACCTGTTGTTGGCGAGCGACTTGTTCTCTGAGCTTGGTGGCTTGTTTTCTGATAGCTTCCATTCAATTCAATTTAATTCAAAAGAGAGAACTGAACAGAACACGAAACCAATTGAATCGATTTATTGAATCTCACGCACGCTTTTGATTTTCAGACCAAGACACCACCAGCAACACGGTTTCTAGTTGTACCAAAACAGAGAAACAAGACAGACACAGGGTTTTCAAAATAAATTAAATATTGAAAAACCGTCCCTTCTCGTGTTACCACTTTACAAAAATCACCTATTGTTAAGATAACTTTTTTTTAGGGGGTATTAGGAAAAGTGGTTTGAATTTGTCACATAGATGATTATTAAATTGTCTTAAATATATTTTGAAAAAGAGTAATGAATATATAATAAATTTAAGACAATTTTAAAATAATTTTGATTTAGTGACTCTCAGCGTAGATGATTGCGTGTTCTTTGAATATAATTTAGGTGGTTTTGACGTTCTTATCTTTGATCATATATGATTTTTTTTCTTTTCTGCATGGGTTTCTAGGCAACATTAGTAGACCATGCATTTTGCGTGTTGAGGTTTTGGACTTGTATCATGGTTTGAAGTTGTGTTGGGGTTCTGGCTATAGGCGAGTGTTGTGTCTCTCATACTCAAGTATTGTGGTTGACTTTGTTCAAAAAGGTTAAATGTGTTTCGCATACATGAAAATTTAATATGAGCTATCAAGCAACTTTTGCTCAGAGATTGGATGGTTAGTTTGCAACACACTTTTGCGAGGGTAATGCTCTAATTGAGTTTCTTGCTAAAAATATTGCTCTAAGTGACTGTAAATATGTTGTCTTTCATGAAGCGTCCTTAAGATGTCATCTATTCTCTTGGCATATGCTACGAGTGTTGAGTTCGTTCAACTCTAGTTAGGGTCTCTCCTTCGTTTTTTTTCTTTCTCCCTTTTGTTACCAAAATAAATAAATCTTAGTGAATAAAAAATAATTTAAAAATATAGTATAAATGTCACATTAAATGAATAAATGTAAATTATTAAACTATATTTATCAGTCTGTTGAATCACTGATTTTACCAAATACCTTAATTAACTTATCAACGATCAATCATCAACTAATTTATCAGCTATCCGTTATTTTTATCAGACGAAACATTCATCTTCTCTTCTTGAGTATGCTCATGACAACTTTGCCGAATTCTTTATTCATGTTCTTCGTTCTCCACACGCCTTTCTATTCAATTGTGAATTTACTTATTCAAATTAAGACTTTCAAAATATTAAATATCATCAATTCATAAATCTGGATTTAACTTAAGATGGGTGAATTCACATAGACAAAAAAATGATGAAGACGCTAAAATTGGTGGTTGTGAGTATGTAGCAGTTTTGTTTTGATGAGGCAACCTCCCTCAATGGGTAGAATTGGTAGTTCAAGCTTGTTTTAGGGGAAAGACGAGTGTAATATTTTCTGACATGTTTTGAGTAAGATATTAGAAAAATGTATATTTTAACATAAGATGAGATAAAAGTATAACTCAAAAGAGGAAAGTGTAATTTATCGGCTTGCAAAGATAGTAAATAGTAAATATTTTTATTTTCTTGCAAAGATAATGAAATGTTGAAAGTGTATAATATCAGCTTGAAAAATAAAATAAAATAGTAAAAACCTTGCAAACACCATACCCATCATCTTCTTTCCCTGTGATCTTTTACGAAGACCTCAAATTTTAACCAAGAAGCAGAAAAATTGCGCCGCCGTTCAATCAGCTTCTCACTCCTCACCGTGCGTTTCTCACTCCTCACCGCGGCAACTCGCGTTTTCGCGCCCGTCCGTTACAGCACACCTAGCCTCAAAACGCGTCTTTGCAGCCGCCCAATCATCTCCTCCGTTTTCAATCTCTGGGTTCATTTCACCGTTAATCCGTTCCTCAACGTTGTTATCTTCAGTTCTGCAAAGCCGCTCAGGTCCCTGCCTATCCATCCATAGAAACTTCGCTAAGTAGTGGTATGTATGTATGTGGGCGTGTTCATTTTCCCCTTCCTTTCAAATCCAAACCCTAATATTTTTATTCCACATGTTCTGTTTGTTAACAAATCGTTGACCATTTTTCAGAGATGTCTGAGAAATTCTCACCGGCACTTCGAATTGGAGATCTCAACGATTTCATTGCACCTTCACAAGCATGTATAGTCTCCCTCAAGGGATTAAAAAAGCCCGATAACAAAAAGCCCGATAAAGTCGAGGTGTCAATCGCTGACAGACAAGTGAAGTCAGAACCTGTTAAAATTTCGCTTAAGGATTGTTTGGCATGCAGGTTATCTCTCTTTCGTATTTTCGTCTCTCTTTTATTGGTGCCAGGTATTGTTTCTCTATTACTCCGCAGAGTAAGAAATACTTGCTCTCTTAATCTTTTAGAGTGATTTAGATTTTAGAGATGAGAACTTTACTCCGGAAATTTATATGAATCTGAGAGGAGTTAAGCTGTCAGAAAAGTAAATACGAGATAGAGCTTCTAGCAATCAAAAGCAAAGTAAAGTAAATAGAGAGAACACCAGCGTATCATACTGATCAACTTCCCTGTTGTGAAGGATGTAAGCGTACGAAGGAGGTTATTGTTTGTGTTGACCAATGACTTTGAGTGGCGTTTTCACAGACCTGAGTTAGTTTTGGAGCCACAGTGGTTCTAAATTGCTGGTTTGGCGAGAGCAATGAGATGCATGGGGAAGGATGTGTTGGTTGCGGGTGGTTCTGTTCACATGCGATTGGCTTGCTGATACATACCTTATATGTACTTGTAGGCCTAATAATCCAAAAGCCCAATTAAAGAAGGAATGAGGGTTTTAGTGAGCGAGGTGTTCCTATTTTCTGGGGATTCGATTATACGAGGGAGAGAGGCTAAGGTTGTGAGGGTCATTCATGCAATATATAGTAAGGTCTGTTATTTTTTTATATTTTTGAAACAGCCAATGTTAGTAGTTAGTTGTTCGATTATTATTTTTCTCCTTTGCCTGGGATCTACAACTCTTTTAAGGTCTGTTGGGAGATAACATCTCTCTGGTAGGAGTCTCTGACTCTGGAACTTTCCATTTTCTGTTTGCAAGCCTTTGAGCCCATATTTTCATTGAATAATGTACATCTTGATTACAGTTTTTAGAGTTCTAACACTTGCTGTGAAAGTATTGGCTATGATTTTTTTGTTGTCAAGAGTTGATTTGACTGGTCAAGAGAGGTTGTGGATTCATGTGAATGGATTGTTTTGGGGGACCACATCTTTCTTCTACTTTCACCCCGGACAATTCAGAAAATTTTCACGTGGGAACCAACGAAATCACAGTTTTTTGTGATGCATTCAACCCTATGATGTTCTGGTTCAGTGGAATTATTTTTTCAGTTTACAAATAAGTATGTCTGAGTGAGGTCAATAGGTATCCGAGACAATCAAGTGCTCGAGTTGATTCTTTACAAATTTGCAAACATTTGAAAAGAGCGCATAAAGAAACGAAGTTTGCTTTAAGCTTTAGACGTAGTTATAAGTTTCATCCTGTATTTTCTGCCTATAAGGTTCATTAAAAGTTTGACGTTGTCTGTGCTTTAAGTCTATGGCATAGTTGATAATGTCAAAGCATACTGTTTTATATGGGATTATAATTTGTTTGTTTGGTAATACAGTGGATGTGTCACATCAGC
>Ga0099826_10001519_pt1 | contig 14020 bp, 7 predicted proteins | sample Mtrugardesep15_FD_76830 | JGI IMG/M metagenome (GOLD analysis project Ga0099826, IMG submission 76830) | Root nodule microbial communities of legume samples collected from California, USA - M. trunc garden sep15 | ecosystem: Host-associated > Plants > Roots > Nodule | place: USA: California... | reverse complement strand
GTTTGCTTATCTTCTTAGTTGTTAGTTGTATATCTCATAGAATGGTGTCTACAGATTTTACAGAAAACGCAAATTGATATTATATTTATAACCACAATGAGTTAATTGATTTGGTGTACTGTGAACTACATCAACAATAACCAATGTTAATAGTATGAGTTTGTTTATCTCAGGATTTATTTATTCAAACATGCACTCATCATTTGGTAAAATGAATTTCTGATGTATGCACAAGTCATTTGTAGTTATAACAGAAACTGACTAGTAGCTGTAATAGTTGTTTTAAACAAACAAATTAGAAATATTTTCAACAAATTACAGTGAATTAAGTATGGCTATATTGTGATTTTGTCAAATTCACCCTAAACTGGGATTTAAATCTTAAAAGTGAAAAAACTGAGGTATGTGCCCAAACTATTCATGGTTGCCTTGTTAAGACGGTAGCGAATTCTGTAACTATGCTCTGTACCCTAACTTATGTTTTCCTACAATTGACTTAAAAATGTTCATACCAATTCAGCGTGTGTATGTAATCTACCAAATTCAAAGAGCGTTTCATAAGGATTTTTTCAGGTTATTTATCATGAAATCCACACCTTTGTGTTTCTTTGAATCTGGTCGATCACTTCCACTGGCTGAGCTGATTAGTGTGAACCTTCGACACCTTGGACTCCAACAATCCTTTCATCGAAAGTGTATAGTTCAGCTTTGATGTCATAAACAGGTTTGTGTTCAAATGCTTCCTGGTTTTTCCCTACTCTTATTTGTTATGGGATTGTTGATATCCATGGTACTTCTATTTTTTGTTAGATATGGGTGAATAAAATGAAGTGTCTCAAAAGCTTTATGCAGAGTTATCAAGAGTAAAATTTCTTGCCTTACTAATTTCATTTTCAAAGTTTGAATTTGAACTATGAAAAACTGTCTATTAATATTCTGAAAATTTTGCTCCATGTCAAGTTTTAATTAGGTTGGTTTCATTTCCTGCATTTGTTTGAATCTGAAAATTTCTCTTTAATGTTAATGTCTGCTCCAAATTTTTATGTGGAATCAATGGACTTTAAGGCAGACATGTTGGTTATTGTAGTTATTTTTTAACTAATCAGAATTATTCTTGTGATTGGTTGTAAGCAATTTCCAATTGTCTGATGAAATATGCTTTTTGCATAAAAACCAAAAGAACAAATTTTGTCTTTGAATTTGCTTGAAACTTTGGTTTTGGCTTCATTTAGTTCAGTAAGATAATCAAATTCTTCTCTTGCTAACCAAATGAGGAAATATCAATGAACTGATGATCCTAATGTTTCATAATTTCAATTAGAAGGAACCATTTTAGAACTGAAGTCGTCCACATGTATGTATAGTATATATAAGATCTGGCTCCTCTAAAGCGAGCAACTCACTTTAGAGTCTAAAGTGAGTAATATAAACCGTTAATTAACAAATTAAAGATAGATATTGTAGGTACATCATAACAAGTCTTGAATTTATTACAACAAGAACCCTTGATTTTATCACTTTATACTTTACTCACTTTAGAGGATCCAAATCCGTATACATATATACAATTTTAAGTTGAAGTTTTTTTTTTTTTTGGAGAAGCTATGTTGTTGAAACTTGAAAGTGAAGAGACCAACTTATAGGTATGATGATGTCGGGTATCACTTTATGACATACTTCAAATGAATTACTATGACTATAATACTAAGTCCGATCCAATCATGTTTATGTTTTCTTCTTCTAGGTTATGAGAAGACTTAATTTGACCTCTTGTAGATGTATGGTGTTTTGAGGCTTGTTATTTTACTTGGAGGGGTTAGTGGTCTGGTATTGTCTTTGGGCTGGATGTTGACTGTAGCATGGTTCTGTTTCTGAATTTTTCTGTAGCATGGTTTTTTATTCTGTTACATTATATCTTCTGGTTCACTTTTATGGTTTTGTTACTTGGAGCTAGTCTTTATTTCCATAAGTGGAGTTTTGTTGTTACTTGGATTTTGCTACTCCCTGGGATTGAGTTTATGTTTTAGCAGTTAGTGGGGTAGTTTTTCAGTTTAGTGTATTAGCTTTTGTATTTGTTTAGCGCCCCCTGTGCAGTGGTTTTATAAGGTTATGTATGTTTTAGACTTCAGCTAAGTTGTATTACTCTGCACCTGCAGTGTCTTGTAATCTTCTGCGTTGAACTTGGGTATGCCTTGTACTCGGTTTTGCTTTATTGATCATCATCATTGAGTATTGCAGAAGATGAACATATATGTATGTGAAAAGATGTACATGTGCGAGAATTTTTCAAATGCCTTATTATTTATTTTTTTGAAACAGCAAAATTTATTACGCATAACCTGCACAAGCAGCGCAAAGGCCAGCAAAAACAACAATACAAAAACAAATAGGGTTCCCTATATAGGTGGAACACTCCAACCAAAAACCAGAAAAAAGGGGGGCGCAAACAGAAGACCAGAAAAACTGGAACCAATCCCCCAAAAAACACAAACAGGCCTCACAAAACAGAAAAGACTCCCTTCCCAGCACCCCCTAATTTTCAAATGCCCTATTAAAATGCTAATATATTACTTCTAAAATCTTTTTCGTTCTGGATGTCTATCATTATTGTAAATGTGTTCGAGATGTGTTTGAAAAGTGTCTAAAGGCGCGTTAAGGGAAAAAAATATTCTTGGGACACTTTCTATTCTAATACACTTGTATCAGAATAGATAACCAAAACAAGAAAACCAAGCTTTGGTTGATGCTAAAATAATCTAGAATGTCTAAATTATCTATACTAATCTGCCTGGTGTAGTATGGTTGTTTTGGTTTTATTGTTATTATTTGGTGAGTGACAGCATTTACTGTGTAAAGAGAAGATGAGTCACTAAATTGTTTTGTCCTGTGACTAGGGACTGATTAGAATTGTTTTGGTGATTCTGAGATTGCTGAGTATTCAAGCAACAGTGGTCATTATAGTCTCCTTGTTAAAATGTATGAAATCAACAAGGAAATTCATGTTTTTGCGGCTTCTGATAAGCATCAAACATATTATGGTTGGTTTCACTTGTTGCTGGTTGAACTGGATGAGCATTTGAGGCTAGCTGGCTATGTCCCTGAACTGCGATCTATTCTTTGTTGGCTTTTGGCGCTTCCCTTCAAGTAGAAGGATCCTTAGAATGATGGTTGTGTTTGTTAAAGAAGGATTGAAATTATGATGCACTTTGTTCTGTACATAGCTAAACACTTGAAGACAAGCCTTGATAAGTTCTTGAACGGTATGGCTCAAATTATTACATAGCCTGTTTTCTTCCCTGTCAAGTTGTTTATGCCATTTGGCTGTTGAACAAGTAACTTGAGTAAGAGTTATATCTATGCCATGATCCCTCAAACCTTGTATTGTTCCATTTTTTTTTCTTTGGTTATTCGTTGGCTTGGTCTTTTTGTCTATTAGCCTCCCTAGTTTGTCTTTGGCTTTGTATGTTTGGTTATTGACTTATTTTGTTCCCCCTAATGGGAAATATCTGCCCTTTTCACTTAGGAGCGATGGCATATTAATAGATTACAGAATCTAATATTGTATTACAAAGCATGCTAGACTTGGTTTTATTTACAACTATTATGATGGTGAACAAGAATTTAAGAAGTAATGTATCTACGAAGGTTCTTTGGCTATTGAAATAAATTGATCTCACTCTCCATAATGTCATATATGGGTTGATTAATACTCATTGTAATAGAAAACGAAGTGTAGCTGGCAAATCTCAAGACTGGTGATTTTCAAACACATTGCATTGCATCTTAAGCTTATCAATATAGGTTGCAGAAACGTTTTTTCTCTTATCCAGATCTCCCAGATAGGTGTTTATCTGGTCTTAGATTTAGATTATTATGACCTATTTTGCTCTTTTTCTAAGTAGTTGGTTCATAATCATTTGCTTCAGGTTCTATCACCCAACCAAAAGGAAACTAAACTGTCTAAGTAATGTTTTGGTACTTAGTTGATAGGGTTCCTTAAAATAATAATTAGGGAGGTTTTACTTTATATTTTTCTCTTATCAGTCTACACATGTCTTAGGCAAATAAGTTATATCTTCTTTTTCATTGGATCCATTATTTTGCTTTAATAAAAAATTTCTCTTCATGAAAATTCTTTTATATTATTAACAAGTATATTATCTTCATTAGACACCTGTTCTATCAACATCTCTCAAAACAAGATATACTTTCAAAAACACTCAACAACAGAGAAGCTATATTGTTTGGGCGTTATCATTTTATTTTAAACTTTGCTATGCTTATATGTTTTATGTTTGATCTCTTGACCTTCCTTACATCCTGATTCGTTTGGTTTCAACAGTTGAGCCTATTTTGTTTGTGGAGAGAGCTTCTGTATTGTGATTTTTAGTCTCTAAAAAACTAAATTTAGTTTTGTCGCGTGAAACTCAAGTTAAAACTTTTATTATCACACAAGTGTTACAATATACACACAATGTTGGAAAATAATGACTATGACTAACTTTTAGTTTCATGACATTAGAATACATTGATTACTCTATTGAGTAATTTCACTAGTTTTCCTTTGACGAAGAAATGCGTGAAGGATGATCTCGTTTGGTTGCAGGCATGAACAAAGAAAGAGTCGTGCAAATGAGGAGGTATCCTGCGAAGAGAGAAAAGTGAGGCAAAGACTTAGAAACTAGGATAAAGAGAAGAAGCTAGGTAAGACAACTCTTATAGGAAACATATACATCATTGTCATTAGAAGATACATTAGAGAATAAGTAGTAAAAAGTTGTCATCTGAAGGTCCGCTCATTGATTTTAGTCTTCTGTAGAATAAGTAGAAATCTCTTATATTCTCCTCGCTACAATGACGCCCCCTGATTGATTTTAAGTGTTGTTAGAAAACACCTATCTTGGGTGATATGGGTCTTGTATTAGAGAAATTGTCCGCTAGTTTGAGTGTCAAAAAAGTGTTATTACACAAAACCTTATCTTTAAACAAGAATGTGTAAACATATTCCTTAATTTTCGATATGTCAGAAAGATTAAGTGGCTCTTTTCCTGTGCGCAGTTTGCAAATTTTAACGTGTGGTTTCATTATGGTTGTTTCTGTGACCCGTTATTATGTTTTGAGAGTGAGTTTGGTTTTACCAATTCACCTTTTTATTATTGGGATACATATAGAAGATTCATACTTTTCATGCCGTGGGGATGGCCTTTCCTGTGTCATAGTTTTTGTGGCTCATTATTACTACTTGATGGGCGAAATGAATATGGATTCTTCAAAAGATCAGCAAGAGTAACTGATTTGTCTGCTGAGGAATTAGAGTTTAATGCAGAACTGTTACCATTAACTGCAGCATCTGTAACGTTTCCGGCAGCTGTTACCACCCTGCGAGACGGCGGGACCCAAGGTTTCCCATCCTCTCTCAGCCATTATGAACCTCTGCCTGAGTTTTTTTGTTTGTCCACACGTAGTTCAGGCCCCCAGTATGGTAAACCATTGTCTGAAGTTACGGCGTAAACCTTGTCGCAATAATCTTCAACGTGGCCTAACTAACCACAGTAATAGCATAAGTTACCCAAACATATGTATCTGAATTTCACAATGCACGTATCATGTAGATGCCTGTGGTCTTGAGAATGCAAATGGAACACTTGAGCAAATTCCCCTGCTCGCTTCCCCTGATGGGGATACTCTGCAGCAAATTCCCCTTTCACGTAGCTTAATTTACTAAGCACCTGCTGATAGGATACTTAAAATTCCTAATTAATTAGTTTTTTTATAATTTTTGAAAATTAATTTTCATATTTTTTATTTTTTTAATTATTAATGACGTGTAAATTGTTTTTTACACGTGACAATCAAAAAATAAATAAAAAAGAAAAAGTAAAAGCCATGCAGCTGCCACGTCAGAGATTCTGCTGACTCAAATGGCTTGGGGGGCAATCTTGAAGAATCTTTATTTTATAAGGACAGAATTTAAAAAAAATAAATTACAGGGGGCAAAACCAAAAGTGTCGTATATTACAGGGGGTAAAGTCCTATTAACCCTTGATTTATTATAGATTTTTAGGTAATATAATTTATATGTAGGGTCTAATAGCATATACTTTACCTAAGTCTCAAATCTACATAACTTATAACATAAAGATATGCACAACTGAAAACTTTGGTAGAGTTGATTGACCAAATACCTTTCTTCTTAAATTTCTCTTTATATTGGTGGACCATCTTGATAAATGGTCCCCGATGGACCACATTGGTTCATGATCAACTAGAACTTAATGATCAATTGAAACTCTAACAATTGTCAACGACATTCTTGAAAATAAAAGTCCAAGGTTCACTTTGTTTTTGTTCTTGCAACTTATAGTAACCTTATCAATGTCTAATATGATTGAATATTGTTGGTGTCTTTGAATTTTCAATGTTTATTTATGAAAAGTAATATCAGAAATACAATAACCTTGTTTCTAGAATGGTACATGGTGATCACCTTATGGTCTGTCACGTTTTCTGAAAGCATTATTTAAGCCAACAATTCATAACATCATCTTTTTTTTAACAAGCAATTCATGCATCATCTCTCTTCAATTATTGCAAAAAACCATAAACTAAGAAACTGGAATTATGGAAATAAGTTTAAACCTAATGCTTCTAATCCTGTGTACAAAAAATGAAAATGAAGAGCAGATTAAGATAAAATAAAGACATGTTTGGTTTCTTAAAACACATTTTCTCAAACCAAAGGTGGCCATAGTGGCATGGACAAGTGACAAAGACATACAAATCCAACACCAAATCAATTGATAAGAGCAGTATTTAAAGCACTTTAAAACAGTTCTCCACAGCAACAAAAATCAACCAGGGCATTCTATACTCAAGAAACATACAAAAAAATTCAATTTTTGAAGCCTGCGAATTTTCTATAGATGTTCCAAATGCTCTATTACAAATTATGAAATACATCATCTGGGATGAATATTCTTAATCAGTTAATCAGCATCCATTTCTTCAAGCGCTGCTTTGGCTGATGTTTTAGCATCTTCCAGAAGCTCCACTGGAACCTGCACATGATATACTAACAAGCAGCAAAAACAAACATATGCCATTGGCCAAGGTCAGTGTTTTTTACTTTTTTATGGTGAAAGGCCAAAAATCGACGTATAAACATATGCCATTGTGGCCTATGGCACCATCATCCTTCACAAATTTCCAATTAAAATATAAAAACCGTCCACCGACAAGCTTGTAATGTACTGAGATGATCTATAGTACACTTCTCATGGTACCAATAAAAGTTTTCAGAACTTTAAATACAAAATATATGAAAACATACTATATTAAGAAAGGCATAAACTAGAAAAGATTGTAACAATAAAGCAGGATTGGCCAAGAAACATTCCACAGATAAATTTCATAAAGGCACGAGTTGAAATGCAGTATGTAAAAGAATGTGCATGCACAGATGTTCGCTTATCGGTATTGTCAATTGCATATAGCAGATTACAGCAATCTGTTCAAATTACTTTATGCTACAGTGCTATAGCGCCACTACTTGACAACACTTGGTATTCAAAATAATATTGTGCAACAAAATTTATACAAAAACCCTAATCTAACATAATATCCAACGGTGGCATAAGTGACAATTCAGAGTTGCACAGGATGTATATTCAGCACTTTATATTGTTATTTGATCCAACAAATTAAATGTCTTATTGTGCTCCACATAAACTTAAAAGCCAAAACTATACAACTCCCTACCCCATGTTAGAAGGGCAACAACAACTCAAAAATTAGCAAACCAATCTTCTCCCCACCTGTCTCTTAACCTAAGAATTCCACTAGTTTTTCGTTCTTTCAGCCCAAACTCAAAAAACAATTAGATACTGTTTGATTTTCAGAGTCAAATCAAAGAAAGAATGGAACCGACACAACCTTAAGATTCAGCAACTTGTGAACCTTCATGTATGGCCATATTCAAGGTTTTTTCAATTACTTTCTTACTTGCAAATGCCAATCATGTCGTCAATATGATACCAAAGATTCTGGAAATAACCAAATAGATAAAACAAAGAAAAAATGTGGATGCTATGCTATGAAAATTTCATGTATAATCATTAATTAAAGTAATTGAATGAAAAATATGTCATTTTATAAAAGTAACTCAAAGTACACACTCCTTTACCTTTTCATGCTGACGGTTTGATTCCTCACACACCCAGCTCATTTCAAGTTCAAAATCTTTATCCTTTGCCTCTTCATGAACACCATATATACTGCTTGCACAGATAATTGCAAAAGGTGTTGTTAGTTTCACATTAAGAATATTAAAAGTAACAAAGTAATTATCATGCTACTTACATCATAGCTACATCAATAACTCCTTGTCGGCAGGTCATATATGCAAGCTTCAACTTTTCAATCTCCTTGTCAAGCCATAAATAAGTTAACATTGTAAAACAAAATTCTAATATGGAAAGTGATGCAATATAGCATTAGACAGAAATCGCTACAGAATAATTATGTTAACACAAAAAAGAAAACTGCACAACCCACAGAACCAAAATATAATGTGATTTTTCATACAACGGTAGCTAAACATTTTCTCGCTAGGTTGGATCAGCTAAACGCACTAAACGACACCATAATTTCCTATCATGGATTATGTCTAAAGATAGTCCCTCTTAATGACTTAGCCTACAGTTTTTCTTGATCCCCCTCTACTTATTAGACTACTCTTCCTCTGGTCAAACCACATTACTAGTATTATTTGTATTTGTCAAAATATAAAAATCAATTTTACACCATACGTAGCACAAAGAAATGGAGATCCTGAGGAGATAAAAAAATAAACCTTATTCAAATTTGCACACATACTTAAACCAAATTATTGCATTTTAATATTACACACTCCCTAAACCACAAAGGCAGCAGACTCATATGAGAGAAACTTGCACTTCAAAAGAAGAGCCTCAAAGGTTTCAAAACGCACATGTCAGTTGAGGAATGAAAATAGCGGATGCAGAATAAACATGCACATTATCAGAGAAGGGCTGAGGTACACCAATGTTGTCGATTGCGGATCGCAGAAAATAGTGGTTTGTTCAGATTCTGCTATGTTAAAGTTCTTTAGTACCGCTGTTTGACAACACTTTAAACTAAAAAGCGTATAGCGTAACATTAGCAGTTTGTTCAAATTCTGCTACGGTATATCCCCTATTTTACAACAGTGATGTAAACACTATCAACCATTCTAATAATTATCCTACATATAAGCGACAAATAGTAACACACTCGGTAATTTCTGTTAACCTTCAAAGTAACATATAGGCTACACTCGGTAAAAAAAATAGGCTACACCTAATTTTATTTTTTTTTTATTTTTTTTTTTTGCTCAAAAAAAAACAAAAAACCTTCAGCATGTGATTGTCAAAATTTACAGAGATCCCACAATTGTTCAATTTAGTATTGAATTACATAACAACGTTATATCCACTTACATCTTCACAGCCTGCCTTCCCTTCCCTCCCCAATTGCAGCGCCAAAATACATCTAAAACAAATACGAATACAAACAAATCAGAACAAAACAAAAAAAAACACATGGAACTTCCAAAAAAAATAATTAAAATTGGTAGTTCAAGCAACAAAAGTCAAGACATTGCTATGAAATGAAGTAGACTCACATAAGAAACACCAGAAGGGTAGAGTAGACCATGTACAACTGTGGACCGTCTCTGTCGTAACCACCTAGTATGACACCATATCTAAAACGTCTGCAGCACCATTACAGATCAATCATTAATATGAATTATGAGGAAATGCAACTTTAATATGACTGCAACATAGTAGTTCTCACTGTACCTGAGCCACCGGTTTAATGTACAACGGTGCACATGACTAGCCACTTGATCAGCAAGTTCCTTGATAGGTATTGGGTGGTACACGCTGAAAAGAAATTTACACCAGAATAAACATTTTTTCTTGTCAAAATTCGCACAAAAACGATTATAAAAACCTCTGAATTTGTAGATCCTCATAGTTCAAGTTACACAAATTAGCATGCCAAAACTATAATAACAACTCGATGCTATGTAAATCATTAAATGACTTAATTACTTCACTGTTTTTTGCTTTGGTATCGATCATCAAGCAGTATTTTATGAATACTATAAAGTCTAAAGTATAAAGAAAGGGGTCTTTAACTGGTTACAGCTTACACATAACTAACAAAGTAATATGGGAACTAATAATACATAATCAATACAAGGTTGATTAATTTTCCATTTAATTGATAATCAGATCAGCATGGTATATTTGTATTGCCTTATTCAAGGTTGGCTCAATTACTCTTACTTCCAAATGCTAACCGTACAATACCATGGATTGAGATAATAACCAGAAACCTAAAAATCTGAATCAACAGAATAAGAATTGATTTTCTCATTTGATAATAACCATAAACCTAAAAATCTGAATCAACAGAATGAAGGATTGATATTGATTAACAAAATAATGATGGCTTTGAAAATTATAAGTACAGAAGTTAAAACAACATACTACATTTTGGAGTGGATTGTATGTTTCTTGTGATAGTCCTCTACTCCTCCAGCTTTTATAGTCAAAATCTCCATATTTTTTACTTCCATGATATTTTTTCCTACTCTACCTAAAAAGGTCAACAAAGAAACATGAAGAAAGACACAAAATGGTTGTCCTAGTGAGTTGTAGCTATGGTTGTTGCCATAAAAAGCAAAGACTTGTATAATTTTGCGTGTCAATATTGTTGTGTTCCTCTGCTGAGAATTGGAATGGAAGGGAATTTGGCCTCTATGCACAGAACTTCACTATTTTCGTGCCAAATGAAACTCACTCTCAAATGTCTATTTTATTTTTTTTATCTTTGAATTCTCGTAACTTGTCAATATGATAGATAGCATATACTTTACCTAAGTCTCAAATGTACATAACTTATAACATAAAGACATATCACCGATAAAAACGAGTATCGACCTTAAGCAAGGAATTAAAAGATAGAAAGAGGAGAAGCTTTACATTATAAGATTCCAAATCATCATTACATTTGAGAATCATCAATCCATTTGAGAAAAATCTCAAATAAAAAAAAAAAAAAGATTTAACATTCGTAAAGTTATCGTGTTACACTTCTCATGGTATCAATGAAAGTTTTCAGAACTTTAAATACAAAATATATGAAAACATACTATATTAAGAAAGGCATACACTAGAAAAGATTGTAACAATAAAGCAGTGATGACATAGAAACATTCCACAGATAAATTTCACAAAGGCACGAGTTGAAATGCAATATGTAAAAGAATGTGCATGCACAAATGCTTGCTTATCAGTATTGTTAATTGCATATAGCAGATTACAGCAATCTTTTCAAATTACTTTATGCTACAGTACTATAGCGCCACTAGTTGACAACACTTGGTATTCAATAAATTATTGCGGAATGATAGTGATTTTTTTTCCTTAAATTTTGCTATGCTATTGCGCCACTATTTGACAGCCATTTGAGGACACTAGTGCTTATTCAACTACATACTATCGTAACTCCAAATCCTACACACCAAATTAAAGACTCTTTAAAGAAAAGAAAATCTATTCGATTTGCGCAAAAAATTTTATACAAAAACCCTAATCTAACATACAATCCAATGGTGGCATACGTGACAATTCAGAGTCGCACAGGATGTATTTTCAGCACTTTATACTGTTATTTGATCCAACAAATTAAATGTCTTATTGAGCTCCACATAAACTTAAAAGCCAAAACTACTCAACTCCCTTCCCCATGTTAGAAAGGCAACAACAACTCAAAAATTAGCAAACCAATCTTTTCCCCACCCGTCTCTTGACCTAAGAATTCCACTAGTTTTTCGTTCTTTCATAGTCAAATCAAAGAAAGCATGGAACCGACAACCTTATGGGATAAATTTTGTCAAAAAAAAAAAACCTTATGGGATAAATATTCAGCCAGTTGTGAACCTTCAGGTATGGCCTTATTCAAGGTGTTTTCAAATACTGTTTTACTTGCAAATGCCAATCATGTCTTCAATATGATACCGAAGATTGTGGAAATAACCAAATATATGAAACAAAGAAAAAATGTGGATGATATGCTATGCAAATTCCATATATAGTCATAAATGAAATATCAACCATTTGATGGGATCCAAAAGTATATTTGTTCACAAAGTAAATTAAAGTAAACAAATCACAAAGCATATATATGTAGGTGAAGTTTGTACACATAAAAAAAAATTATTAAAAAAGTTGGGGGGCGGGCCGTGACCCACCTTGGCCCAAGTGGTGCTCCGCCACTGATCATGCTACTTACATCTTAGCTACTTCAATAACTCCTTGTCGGCAAGTCATATACGCAAGTTTCAACTTTCAAATCTCCCTGCCAAGACATTAACAATATAACATTGTAAAATAAAATTCTGATATGGAAACCGATGCAATATAGCATAAGACAGAAATCACTACAGAAGAATTATGTTAACAAAAAAAGGAAAATCTAATATGTGACTTTTCATACAACGATAGCTGGAAATTTTCTCACTAGGTTGGATCAGCTAAATGCACCAAACGACACTATAATTTCTTATCATGGATTATGTCTAAAGATAGTCCCTCTTAATTACTTAACCTACAGTTTTTCTTGATCTCCCTCTACTTATTGGACTACTCTCCCTCTTGTCAAACCTCATTACTAGTATTATTATTTTCATTTTTCAAAATATACAAATCAATTTTACACCATACTACTGCACAAAGAAATGGAGATCCTGAGGAGTTACACAAATAAACCTTATTCAAATTTGTACACATACTTAAACCAAATTATTGTATTTTAATTTTACACCCTCCTTAAACCACAATGGCAGCAGTCTCATACGAGAGAAACTTGCACTTCAAAAGAAGAGCCTCAAAGGTTTCAAAGCGCACATGTCGGTTCAGGAATGAACAAAGCGTGAGCAGAATAAACATGCACATTTTCAGAGAAGGGTTGAGGTATAGACTACGCATAATATTTAGCCTTTGACATGTGATTGTCAAAATTTACAGAGATCGCACAATTGTTCAATTTAGTATTGAATTACATAACGGCGTTATATCCACTTACGTCTTCGCAGCCTGCCTTCCCTTCCCTTTCCAATTGCAGCACCAAAATACCTCTAAAACAAATACAAATACAAACAAATCAGAACAAAACAAAAAATCCTCAATTGTTGTTCAATTTAGGGATTTGGAGCATTAATATGTCACGCGGTTTTCGATTTCAAACCAATGGAGATAATTCTGGAGCCCAAAGGTTTGGTATGAAAGGAGGTCTCATTTAAAGCAATAACTATTCCAATACCAACCAGGAACATTCAAAAAAAGGAATCATCGGCTGAGCAACAAACATAAAAAGAGGACGGTGATGAATACATAAAAGCAATACAAGAGTCTCTAGACCTTCATGGATCGGGAGGAGTAATTTCACCATTTGAACGGGTTTTGTAGGCTGCTCGATTGAGTTCTTTGTTAGGTAAGTGGTGAACTGTTCATTAGGGTCATCGGTATCCTTAACCAAAATGTCTCGAACCAGGCATATACTAGATTGCTGCAACGGCTGCGTTTCGGGGACAACCTCCCTCAGAGGAGATGTGATTGTGGCAGTGGACAATACTAGGAGAGGTCTGATGTAGTTAATGGCTGTACCAGTTCTAAAATTGGAGAATTTCCAAACATACCCTCAGCCAATTTGAACGTTAATACAATACAATAGAAAGCACAAACACACTCATTATTATAAATAGGCTGAATTACACTCTTTTAAGTTTGACGTTTGTAACAGATAGCTCATTTAAGTTTGTTTTGTAATAGATAGGTTCTTTAACTTTGTAACAGTGTGCAACTAAGTCCTTCTGTTAACTAACTGTCAAATAAACGCTGACGTGACTGTGAAGTCTGTGATGTGGATTTTTTTGTGGATTTTTTTTTTG
>Ga0099826_10001517_pt1 | contig 14028 bp, 9 predicted proteins | sample Mtrugardesep15_FD_76830 | JGI IMG/M metagenome (GOLD analysis project Ga0099826, IMG submission 76830) | Root nodule microbial communities of legume samples collected from California, USA - M. trunc garden sep15 | ecosystem: Host-associated > Plants > Roots > Nodule | place: USA: California... | reverse complement strand
CTCATTGACCTCTAAATCCTTTCTAATGGTTTCTCTAATAGTTTTCTTAGGTCTTCCTCTACCTCTTTTAACATGACTCTCCTCCATTTGATCTACTCTTCTTACAACGGCATCTACGGGTCTTCTCTCTACATGCCCAATTATTATCAATAGCATTCGAAGTTTTTATTATTTGTTTCCTCCTTTTATCTAAAACCCATATTTTTCGATATGGTATCAGAATCTAGATCGGTCCTTTGGAAATTGGAACCTATCCTGTCCCTATTCTGCTGCCGAGTTCCCTAAAGTTTTGGGCTCATAGCCTCTCCTCTTGTCCTTGTTTGGTTCTTTTGTGACTCCGAGATACGACTTGCTGTTGTTACAGCCACACTGCTTCTTCTTTGGTGTTTATCATGCAATTGTTTTCTCACCAACGGATTATAGCAGCGGCTTCTAGTCTCAAGTCTCAACTAATGTTACATTTTGAGTCTGTACTTTTCTTTGGACCTTTTTCCACACCTGAGTCTATCTTGATCATTTTACCCCTCCCTCCTGTCTTAGATAAGTACTCTCCACCAGCAATACCCCAGGTTCAAGAAAATTTTGCTCCTACTCGTCAATTGCAGATCTATTATCGTTGATTGTCTTCATCATCAGCACCTCAACCTCCTTATATAGGCCAGCAATGAATTGGATAAGAGCAAGCCAAATGGACATCCAACTGCTTGGTTATGGCTTCAAAATTAAATACAAATCTGGCAGTCGAAATCGAGTAGCAGATTTGGAGAATGACTTGCTTGACAATTATATTAGTGCAATTTGAGGAGTGGGGATTGGATGGAAGAATTACGGGCAAGATGAGAAGCTAAGGGGAATTATTCAAGATTGCATTAAGAGCCCCCAAATCTCACCCAGGTTACAAGCTAATGGGTGATAAGTTGTTAGCCAAAGATAGGCTAGTGCTACCATGCCATTCTAGTAGGGTGGCTACCTTGATGGCTGAGTTTCAAGATTCAGCTGTTCGGGGGAAATAGAGGGAGGTTCAATACGAAGGCGACCGAGTTTTCCTCAAGATACAACCTTACAAGCTTAAGCCCTTGGCGAAGCTGAATGAGAAACCAAGTCCTCAATATTACCTTTTCAGATATAAAGAAGATTGATGTCTGACGAGGTTGCTTAGAAATTAAAACTACCCCAGATTCAGTTTATGCGTCTCGTTTCCTTCTGTTTCGTGAGCATTTCTTCCTGTAGATATTTTAGCATGCTTGAAAAGCTAGGATAACTGGTGTTTTTCTTGTTTGGTACCTCTTTTCTTATAGAAGATTCCATCCCTTCTGTTCCCTTTCTAATTGTTTGATATATAATCTGCAGATAATTGATGAGAAGTCACTTATCAAGAAATACCAACAAGAAATTCAATGCTTAAAGGAAGAATTGGAACAATTAAAGAGGGGCATTGTCACAGTTCAGCCAAAAGACATTGGGGATGATGACATTGTGCTCCTAAAACAAAAGGTAGGTCATGCTATACATAAATCACAGCCTTCTGTTTTGTTTGTTTCTTAGGACATTTTTGGTAAAAAATTGTGGGTCAAAGTTAGAATTGAAAATATGAATACTTATATCATGCGTTCAAAAAGTGTTTTTTGAATGGATGTGTCCAAAAAAGTTGATCATAAATAGGAGTCCACTTATCTATGCCCTCCGGAAAACAGAAGACTGTAGTGTACTAATATTTTTGATTTACAAGTTGAGCACTAATTGAACATATGCTAACTCGGCAATAAAAATTGCAGAGCAAGACATATCTGTAAATTTTATTTGTATATAATTTTTGTTATTCACTTTGTAGCCTTTATTACTGTCTATAACCATTGACATTGAGTCTATTTTTATCTTATAAAAAAGAATTTGTACTTTTGAAAATGGTAGTACAGTTCTTTATTTTTTGGTGGCGGAATGAGCCCACATATTTGAAAATGGTGGTACAGTTCTCTCTTTTTTGGTGGCGGAATGAGCCCACATATATATCAAAGGCAAACAGTTAATTACTTTCTTTTGTAAGAAAAAAAAAATTACGAAGGGCAAACAGTTAATTACTCTCTTTTATTTAGAATTGTGAAGTAAATTTACTGGTTATTGAGTTTATTTGTATTCTATAAAATTAGCATTCTGATCTGAATGGTTTGTCAATTGTAACTGTGTAAAGTTAGAAGATGGTCAAGTGAAGTTGCAATCAAGATTGGAACAAGAAGAAGACGCTAAAGCTGCTTTGTTAGGCAGAATTCAACGGTTGACCAAGTTGATTTTGGTCTCCACAAAAGCATCACAGTCAACGAGATTTCCTAATAGGCCTGGTCCCCGTAGAAGACATTCCTTTGGAGAAGAAGAGGTGTTTCTCATTTTACTTTCTACTCCCCACCCACCCCCAAATACCAGGAACTTACATTTCTTTTAGTTTTACATACTTTTTTTCTCTCTGTCCCTACATTTTTCATTTTAAATTCTTGTTTGCAGCTGGCATATCTTCCATACAAAAGGCGGGATTTAATCTTAGAAGAGGAAAATATTGACTTGTATGTTAATCTGGAGGGAAATGCTGCAACAGCTGATGATTCTCCAAAAGAGGAGAAAAAGATAAAGAAACACGGGCTACTAAATTGGTTGAAATCACGTGTAAGTTGTCCGTTGCTGTTTGCTATTTCTAATGATAGGGAATTATGATTTATGAGAACATGATCGAAATGCATGTTACATTTCCAAGTTGTATAGCTTGCATTTATTGATTATGAAGTTTGATTTGAATTCTTCCCCTTTCATCTTTATTATTAATCCTATCAGACTTATGTGACTGATCATCTTATCTGTTGTCTGCATTCCCATTCTTTACCACCCTACATGTTTTTGGTAATTAAGAACCTAAAATACTCTTTTAGATCATTGTATTAAAAATAATGTAACAGCTTGGTTCAGCACGTATTATTCTATAATTCCTATTAAAGTTTCAGAAAATTGAATGCATTCTGCTTCTTTATTAGGAATTATTTTGATTATGTTATTGGAAATACTTGACATTTATGAGTTTCATTGATCATTCAAAACATATTTGACAGTATTTAACTGCATGAAATTTCAAGCTTTCTATGGGACATGCATTTGTCACTGGATTATTCTTTTTGTAAGTTTATAATAATCTTTTAGTTTAGCTTAAGTAACATTTATTTTGATGCACTGTGTGCATGGTTGGGTACCTTGTTGACCATCTTACATAACCCTATTAATAATTTCATTATAGTTACTCACAAGTTGAATTTCTATTTCTTTAAGTTTGTGTGTTCACTGTTTTTTATCAGAAACGGGAAAGTGCCTTGACAGGCACCAGTGATAAATCAAGTGGAGCAAAATCTACCAGCACACCGTCTACACCTCAAGCAGACAATGGTAACCATGTGGAGTCCAGACTTTCCCATTCTCTAGCCGCAGAAAGCTCTCCATCTGCTGATCATATATCCGACGCAAGAGACGATAAAGATATTCACGAGGATAGTTTATTGGGACAAGAGACACCTTTGGTATTTAATGAACTTCTGTTTTTTCTTTTCATATTGCTGCTTTGGGGAAAAGTTCAAAGTTATAACATTTGTACAATGCCGTATTCCCTTCAGTATTAAACAGGACAAAAACAGATTCTATGCATATGTTTTGACAAAAACTGGTGACGTGATTATTGTCTCAACCTAAAAGTCACTTGAATTCTTTCAAAAACACCACAAACAACCTCAATTATGCTAGTAATTCATGTATTATTTAGCATACAGTGTTGTCCTTAAGTGTAGTTCAGTGCATAAATGTCCCTTTTTTTCCATAGAAGTTTCTCAGTGTCCAAGATTATGTAGTTGGTATGTGTCAAATTATTACTTTTTTTTTAATCAAATATTACTATTCCTTATCATCTGGTAATCATTAGACCTAAAAGAGTTGGCCCATGTTATCTTCAGTTTGAGAAATATGTATCAATTTTTTTTTACGATGTATCAAATCTTTGTTAATTGTTTGAAGATATAGCTTTTTTTTATCTGAAAAGAGAGAAATATAATGGATATGTCACATGTGGACTGTATATTATGTAACATCTTTATTTTTACCTTATTAGATGTCACTTTTGTTTTCTCGGTTTCTAGACAAGCATCAAATCCGTTGATCAAATTGACCTTCTGAGGGAGCAGCACAAGATTTTATCCGGAGAAGTGGCACTTCATTCAAGTTCATTAAAGAGGCTGTCTGAGGAAACAAGAACAAATCCTCAAAATAGTCAGATTCATGTTGGTTACTATCTCTTTTTTGTCTGTATAGACGTGCTTTTTTCTTTTATTTTAATTATCATTGTATCTGTTCTGCTGCCTGAAAGTTTTACTTTTGAACTAATAAAGGTGGAGATGAAAAGGTTGAAAGATGAAATTAAGGAAAAGAGCGAACAAATAGATTTACTGGAAAAGCAAATGTCTAATTATTTCATAGCTTCAGAGCAGACAGATCAATCAGGAGTATCACAGGTATGCTGACATCATTGTTCCTTTGTTTCACTTGCTTGCAGACTTAATACTGGTTGTTTTGTACTTCAGGCTGTTGCTGAGCTGATGGAACAATTAAATGATAAATCCTTTGAACTTGAGGTAACAGTTAATTACCCTGTGCTAATATTTTTCAACATATAATTGCATTAGACAGGAAGTCCAGATGTAATTCAATTGAAAAGTAGAATTCAGCAGTCTTTTTATTTTACAAGTGGGAGGCCACGTCAAATTTATTAGATTTATATATATATATATATATATATATATATATATATATATATTTCTCTCTTTTCATGAAATGATTGACAAAATCAGAGCAAAGATAGTTTGTGATTATGTCAATAATTTGACATAATTGATTTTTTAAAAGCTATGCTTCTAATCATGCACGATAGAAATGCTGTTGTATTGTTAGGCATCCTAGCTGTTTTAACTGCTAAAGTTACTAGCTCATGAACATTGGCCTTGCCAAGGACCATTCTCTGATGAGCCCAATATAACTAATGCACAATATTCTGCTAATTCAGGTCAAAGCAGCAGACAACCGTATAATTCAAGAACAGCTTAATCAGAAGGTGAAAATTCAGCTTAGTTTTTTTGAGATATCCTCTTATTTTTTATCATGTTCTAGCTAAGTGTGAAATATGACCATCAGATTTGTGAATGCGAAAGCCTGCAAGAAACAGTTGCTTCTTTGAAACAGCAACTTACAGATGCATTAGAGTTGAGGAATTTCAGCCCGGTAGCCAATCATTCACAACATTTCCCTGTAACCAAGGACTATCATGGTGAACTTTACCTTGACAAAGGAAACATGGACAGTACCAACGAAGGGATTCCCTTGAAAGCACAGGTATATTTTTTCACCTTGTGGCCATCTTCATTGGGTGCTCTTTAAGTTCTTAGCCTTCGTTTCATCTCTAGAAGAGTGGCTGTGATTACTCATTAATTTTCCAGCAATTCCCCTTAAAAGAATGATTATAATGCCCTTATGATACAACAATCATGGCAAACTACTTACTATGATAACTTCATTATTACGGTGCAAGTGCTAGGAACACTCGTTTTCCAACACTCACTCTATGATGAGGTGAAACTTATGTGGGTCCCTCCCACCACTTCGAAAATGAGTCTCACTGAATAGGCAATAGAACCCATTATTTAGTGGGACTGGCATAAATTTCATCCAATCATAAAGTTAGTGTTGAAGGGAGAACACTAGAAAGACTGTTGCTCCTCTATGGTGCAAAGGTTTATTTCAAGTGGGAGCACTTGCTATGAGAGGCACAAGGAGGAAAATATTAATTACTGGTCTTCCATAGATTATCTAGATTAGAAATTACTTCATCTAGTCAACATAATGTTCTAATCCTATTACACGTGCATGATGAACAGGCACATTTCTACATATATAAATCTCAGTCTGTCTACACTCCTGCGTAATATGTATAAGAATGAATAATGCATCTGATTTTGATTCTGGAAAGCATCTATTCTCTTGTTTATTTCCCTGCCTTAAAAATAATTGTCTAAACTCTAGTTTTCTCCCAAGTGCTTTTAGTTTGTTAAGGAAACTTTTTAATTTTGACTAGTGATAAAGTGGCAAATTTTACAGATTAAAAGTGATGATGAGAAATGTGTAATTACTGATGTTTCTACTTGCATTCTATTTGAAATAAATATAATATACTGGCTTCCAAGTGTTTAGTATATAGCTAAATAAATTATCATTCCCACTGATCTAGTGCTCGTTTTAATTAGGCAAGTGAGATAGAAGAGCTGAAGCAGAAGGTGGAAGAACTAACAGCTTCGAAGGACCAGCTTGAAGTTAGGAATCAGAAACTAGCAGAAGAGAGTTCATATGCTAAAGGGCTTGCTTCAGCTGCTGCTGTTGAGCTTAAGGCACTGTCAGAAGAAGTTGCCAAACTCATGAACCATAATGAGAGATTATCTGCTGAGCTAGCTGCATCCAAGAACTCACCTATCCCACGTAGAACTAGTGGAACAGCTCAAAATGGGAGAAGAGAAAGTCAAGTTAGACTTAGACGAAACGATCAGGGTGGTTCAAACTCTGATGTCAAGAGAGAACTAGCCTTGAGTAAAGACCGGGAACTTTCATATGAAGCTGCACTTTTAGAGAAAGATCAGAAAGAGGTCGAGCTTCAAAGAAAGATTGAGGAGTCAAAACAAAGAGAAGCATACCTGGAAAATGAACTTGCCAACATGTGGGTTCTTGTGGCAAAGCTAAAAAAGTCACAAGGAGCAGAAAACGATGTTTCAGGGTCGACTAAAGAGAGTTTGCAATTTGATGGTTTTGATATTTGATGTGATTTTGTATAGTGGCTTTTTAATTTGATCAATCATTACAATTTTCTTAAAGTAGGAGTGGCTTGAGGGAAAGCTGTGTAAAGATTGTTAGCAGGAAAGTTTGTTTATCTTTTCCCCTCCATCATCATCCTTTTTGGTCCATAGCTAGGGCTTCTCGTTTGTACATCCAAAGAACTCACTTTTCGCTTCCTTTTCCCCAGCCTTCTTTCTTTCCTTCATTGGTGTGCTAATTTAGTCCCTTATATGAGCATAACTAATTTCGTTTGTATCTGAGGACAATTTTTAAACAATAGAAATGTAGGCATCAAATGTGCATTAAGACGGTAGTAAGGTTTGCCCATAGCTTCTTTCTTTCCTTCCGGTTGCATCAAGACGGACATGTCCGCTTTTGTAAAATGAAAGGGGAGTGAAGCACTTACTTATTTTTTTTTTTAAATTACGGACCCTTTAAAATATTTTTTAAATCAATTAGTGTGAATGAACTACAATATATAATTAATCATGACGATCTTTTATAAAAAAATAGGGTTTGTAATTTATACATTTTAGCGTAATAAAAAGAACGAATAGATTGAGCACTAGTTAAAATAGTATATTTCTATGTGTAAATTAATAATTAAACTTGATTCTAATTATATAGAATTAAAATTCTAAAAATGGAATTGTGTAATGATAAAATCAATTATTAATAATAACCGAAAGATTTTTGAGACAAAATATAAGTTTTTTTAAAAATAAAATATTTGATATTGATTATATAATAACTATAATATAGTTCATAAGAAATGAGCACAATCTTTAAGTTATATTTATCACATATTATAAAATAGTTTTATTAGTGCACAATCTTTAAGTTATATTTACCATATATTATAAAATTGTTTTAAAAGTGCTTGAATTTAAACATAATTTACTTTGTTTAAGAAGTGTCAACTTAGTGGTAAGAGATTGACTTCGCAACCTTAAAGAATATTGTTCAAATCTCATCTAAGATAGTTGTAAAATGACCGTTTCTATTATCGTTATTAATCTATACTATTTATAAAGGAAACTACCCCTTTCAGCACACTTTTGAGTTGGAATTTTCTTTTCAAAAATACCCTTAATTTTAAATACAAGTAACACATGTAACAAATAGATAAGAATAAATTTAAATATTATAACAAATGTAACAAACACAATATGAATACATGTATATCTGCTTTTTTCCTTTATCATTTAAAAAATATAACAAACTAGATGAGTATATTTATACTTACTTTTTCATTATTCCAATTATACCCTTAAACAACTTTTCTATAATAAAGATTGTTGTTATGTCATTAAAAAAAGCAACAAACATTTATATTTTTACTTTTAATCAAAACTAAAATTTCATAAAAAAAAAATACCGTTCATAATTTTCAAACGTTACCGCGATAAAAAGAACGGAAAATTTATTTTGTGTTTCAATTGACCACGGTTTAATTGGATATATTGTGCAAAAGTTACTTATAAATGTAACTAGAGAGAGTAAATTTTAGTTTAAATGAGTAGTTTCATGAATAAAATGATTCTATCTTAATATATAGAGTAGTCTTGTGTGCTAATTACCATTCTCTTTCAAGACATTTTTTTTATATGAGAAAATTTAGTGCACTTCATTTAAAATAAGAGTAGAGATACATGATTAAATTCGAGTTACCCTAACTAAACTATGACTAACTTTATTGACTTGTCTCTTAATAAATTTTACATGAGAAGTTGTTAAATCCGATGAAAATCTATGTCTACAATCATACAATCATTAATAATTGACGCAAAATTTGAGACGTCGATAGTACAACCATAAACACTATCTACCACCAACTTAGAGTTCATTTCAAAATTCACATTAACCGGCTGAAGATTACCCACTCAAGAACAAGCCATAAGTCCAAGTGCTTCTTCCAAAATCAACATCGCTCTTTGAAGACCTTCTATGTCATTTTATAGGTCACATGATTCACACAAAAACTTCCATAATTGTTACTAAAGCAATTATTTAATGTCAAAGTAATGTATTACTTGTTCTCAAAGTTTCTCACTTCTTAGTTGTAAATTTTCTCTATAAATAGAGGGCTCACGTAGTACATTATATACATCAAAGAATTATATTGAGTTGTTGAGAACTCTTTCTCTCTTCTCCCTCCAACTTGTGTTAACGAGCTATTCTTTTCATCGTCTCCTTTTTTCTGTCCATTCGGAATTAAGAGTGTTCTTAAGACCACAGTCCCTTTTCGGTATATTGTCCATTCGAAATTAAGAATGATCTTAAGAACATAGTCCCTTCAATTATTTATGTCTTTTCAGAATAAATAATATTTTAATATCATAGTCCATTTTTCGGTATAATAAGAATGATCTTGAAAATATATTTTTCTTCAATTCTTGGAGAAGTTAGACGTTAAAATGGTAGTAACACCATATTTAAGTGTAAAACTCGAACGATTTTCTACATTGCAGTAGTTAACCGCACAGTTGTGGCTGAGTTTGTTTTATCTTGGAGGCGGCGTGATTGATAATTTGTCTTACATAATTTTGAACAGTGCTACGAAACGTCTTAAAGAGAGTGACATGATCGTGACTCAACTCAATAACAACTTCCGTAGACATTTGTTAATGTTTATAGAGAATGGTGTCCATAGATGGACTATCGCTCTCATTTAATATATAGTGATAAAATGAGTTTTGTTAAAATTTAATGATGTACTATTATTGACGAGATCTATTTAGTAAATTTTAGATGTTAGATTAATGGAATCAGATGTTTATTAGGTATGGAAGGGATAAAACTCCTATAAATATTGTTTGAAATGAACGTTGCTCAAGACACTATAAAAATTAAGGTCATGTTAACGGGTGCATTTAGGATACATGTTAAAAATTCAAAATATTTATTGCAAAATAATAATTTTTCAATTTAATAAAAAACCAAATTGACATAATTTTCGGTATATATTTTCTTTTTATGGTATACTAACATGTGCTAACATTTTTGCTAAAACAAAATGTGCTAACATCTCTCTAAAAGTTATTCCTTCAATAAATAAGTAGCTGCCTACTACAAATTCTATATTGATTTTTTTTTTTTTTGAAATAACTACAAATTCTATATTGATGGTAACATAAGTTGTAGTCAACATTGAATTTTGGCTATGTACACTTTATTTTGACTTTCACCAACGAATTTGATTAACACTAAAAGCCAATTTTCTTTTAGTGAATTAATATTCTTATGGTCATGTTAGCATTTACTAACTTTCTTTTATACATTTGTGTTAGTGAGTGCTTCGTGGGGTATTAGAAGCTTTGGATTTCTGGTTGAAGTTGTTTATTTAGTTAATTGATTGTCCTTTTACATTGATCTCCTATTTAATTGGTAATCTGGATCATCTTTCTAGCCAACTTGTCAAAAGTCATCATTAATTCTTCCGAAGGTCAACATGTTTTTATATTCATTCATTTTAGATGGGGGGTTAATTGGGCTATAGAAAACTAGTATAGTATATGACATTTGAGAAAGGCAACCTCTTTCTTAATCCTTAATTCCTTATCTTTGTTTATTTTGACATTCATCTTTGAAGTGCCGCAACCTTTTTACAATAACAACTATATGGGAGGTTGATAAGTGCAGACAAGGATAATATTGATGATCAGTTACTAATATGGGTGCTTTAAACTTTATAGTTTAAGAAATATTTAATTAATAGACACTATGTACCTAAATGCTTATAAATATTTAGAGTTCAGTACTAAATATGTTTTTATATTTTTAATTAATGTGCTATTTTACTTTCGTCAAAAAAGTGATATTTTACTAATACTTCTTTTGTGTTTTTTGTTTTTCAACTCATATTTTAAAGTCTTGATAATGATGACAATGTGAGCTACTATTAATTTTCAAAGTTCAGATTATTTTGTAAGGGATAAGTGGCACAGTTGTGGGTCGGTTATAAGAAAACTTTCTGTTACCACGTGAATGGCACTTTTATGTAAGATTAATTGAAGGAATAAAACTCCTATAAAGAGTGTTCCAAATGAACGTTGGTCGGAGTACTATAACTTATTATAGAACGATAAAGATAACGAATCTCGTGAGCATAGTTCAGTTGGTAGGACATATATTGTTATATGTAGGGTTGGGGTTCAAACTCCGGACATTCCACTTATTCATCTTAAAAAAAATGAATTCTAACAACTAAGTTACTTGACAAAAAAAATGATAAAGATAATATACAAAAGACAAAATCTGTGTTTTTTCTATTGTGTTTAATTGTCGCTTCAATTTTATTTTATTTTTAGCAACCCTTCTGTACCATAGCCGCCGCTCCTTTCTCTTGCTGATCCCTTTTGTACCACAGCTGCCGCTCTGCCACTCAACCACCACGATGTAGATCTGGAAGATGGTGATGTGAGGAGAGCTTTTCTCTGCATCACCGTTGCACCCTTTTTCCTCCAGCGTTCCCTCTGTCTTTCCAGTTCGTCGTATTACCGTCGTCGTACATTGGTTCCTTGTCGTAGGTTAAGGACTATGTAGTTTCGGTTACTGCTCCACCGTTTTAAACCTCGGAAGTCCGGCGCCGCCTTCTCCAGCGGTGGTTGTTGGTTCTTTTCTTGGCATGTCCGTGTTTCACTGCCGGATTCAGAGTTATTCCAGGTCAGTGCTGCTCCGTTCCAGATCTGTTTTAAAACAGATAGCAATGTTTACGTTTCTGGTAGTCTGCTGTTTCTATTTGAACTGCGGTCACCGTTCTGCAGTGCTTGTGGTTTTGTTTCTATTTGAATTGCGGTCACTGTTCTGCAGCTAGTGCATGTGGTTTTGGTTTGAAAAACTGTCGTTATTGTTAGGCTCGAAATAGCCATGAATGCTCGCTGTTTTTTGTTGTAGTGGGTTGCTGGTGAGTAAATTTGTTATCCGTGTTGGCGGTCAGGTTACCTCACCACCCTCAAAATCTAAGTTTCGTGCTTGCAAACTTCACAAACCTAGGCACTGGTGCGCGATAGTTTATTTGCTATTAATCTGCTATTTAGTTGATGCGTGTGGATTCGCTAATTACCGTGTTGGCAGTCGAACTCACCTTCCACTTTCAAGCATTTTTCACATGGGACGGTTTGGACTCGAAAGAGTCATCAATGCTTGATGTAGTTGTTGCAGGGAGTTGATGGTAAGTGATTCGATTTCGTGTTGGCGATCGATTCACTCGCCAAACCTTAGATCCGTGCTTAATTGTTTTAACTGTTTAGGGTTGAATCCACTTTGTGGATATTTATTTTTTATTTTTTTGTTTTGTTTTTCCCATTAGGGTTGTTGACTGGGTCAGGTTTTATGTCCCTCAATTTTATTTTGTAATTTTTCCTTTTTTTTAATAATATATATGAGCAATCGACAATACATTAGAGTAGGGTACCAACTTAGTTGGACATTATCCTTTTCTATGTCATTTTGCTCTTGGCTTATATAAAAAAAAAAATATAATATTGATAATTCATTGGATTAAATTGGTAAAAATAAACTCGTTCGATTAAAAAAAGTTGAGTAAAGAGTCATTTTTGTACTTCACAATTTTCGTGCGAGTCATATAATCCTTAATAAAAATAAATTTAAAGTAGTCATAGGACGTTTTCATATTGAGCACAAAGAGTCATTTTTGTACTTCACAATTTTTGTGCGAGTCATATAATCCTTAATAAAAATAAATTTAAAGTAGTCATCTGACGTTTTCATATTGAGCACAACTTAGTTTTTTTTTTTTGTGGTGGCCGGGGTTCGAACCTCGGACCTTGCATATTTTATGCATTATCCATATACCAACTGAGTTATGCTGACGAGGACCACAACTAATTAGTTTCTATCTGTTATACTTTTTATTGAAGAATATCTATATTAATTGTTTTTCGGTATAAAAATGTTAAAAGACTTTCTAAAGTTAATTTTTGTGACTAAATTGATCGGAAAGAAAATTGTAAATAACTAAAATGAATCCTTACTCAAGAAATATACGTCACCAACGGAGTTAGGGTTCAAGGCTGTACCTTTATTTAGACTACGACAAAAATGGAATACGAATTCTTCTATGAAGGAAATTTATAGAAAATGAAGTATGCCTAAAAGAATACTTAAACATTCATTATGGGCAGAAGAAAACTTCAATGGTTATCATCTATTATGTTAAGTAAAAAAGAAAACTGTTATTCATTATGCGTTGAGGGCAGAAGAAAGTGTTTTTTTTCCCATGAGGGGGCTAAAAGTATTATTGAAAAAAGCAATCTTTATGGACATTATAAGTTGAAGGCTACTTAAAATAAAAAATTGAAGGTTAATTTTTTGATAAAATCAATGACTTTTTCTTTTTAACGTTGTTAAAGATTGCTTAGCTGACCGTTTTTTGAAGTTGAAGTGGCAAATTCAAGTAAAAAAATTGCATTTTTTTAATCTATTTTATAGCTATATATATAAAGCGGATACATGATTTTGTGGTGCATCTTTCGCTTTCAAATAGACTCTTAAATAATTTTGCTTGTAAAAATGTTATCAATAGTGTATATATATATAAAGTCAGGTTTTTTTATGTCACATGTCACTTTCACGTTCATTCTTAATATTTTATTATTTTTTCTATTTTTAAAACTAATATTTTATTTGGCATAAATATATCAACAAATTTTTGATCTTATCCACTTAATATTTTATTTAAATTTTTATTGAATTTCTAATATTTTATGTAGCAGAAATATCTCAACAAACTACATATAATATTTACAACAAAATTCACATATATGATCTTATTTTATAATTAAAAGCCTCCAATTGATTCTTTTTTTCTTTTGAAAAAGAAGCTTCAATTAGTTACTAAGTAATCATTTAGCACCATATCATTGAATTAGTTTTTCTTTTTGAGGAAAAAAAATATTTCGATTAGTTATGCAAATGTTAACTATAAATAAAGGAAGTTTTGTTAATCACATATTCACATATGTTAAGTACAAACGGAAACCCTAAACCTTCTTTTCATCTAACTTTTTTCTTACCTCAGGTTTGCCAAACATCAATTCTATTATTTCTCTTATATATATATATATATATATATATATATATATATATATATATATATATATATATATTTAT
>Ga0099826_10001516_pt1 | contig 14031 bp, 7 predicted proteins | sample Mtrugardesep15_FD_76830 | JGI IMG/M metagenome (GOLD analysis project Ga0099826, IMG submission 76830) | Root nodule microbial communities of legume samples collected from California, USA - M. trunc garden sep15 | ecosystem: Host-associated > Plants > Roots > Nodule | place: USA: California... | reverse complement strand
TTCTTGCCCCACTCAATAAAATGCAACTTAACATCACAGAGCTCGGGGAAATATATATTTGCAGTTGGATACTTGCTCCTAGTGAAAATATTTATAACCTCAACAAAAAGCTTTAAGTAGCTGGTAACTATGGCGAGTCTCTCCCACTCTACTTCAGATAAAGAGATATTATAGGCAATATCATTTTCTTGCAGAAGAATTAAAACATCCTTGAATTCTAAAGCAGCTTCAAGCATTGAATATGTAGAATTCCATTGCATTGGATTATCTAGAAATAAGCACTTTTGACTAATGATCCCAACTTCTTTAGCCATCTCATTGAACTTTGCCAGTACGGTTTGTGAACTTTTAATATATCGAGTAGTTTCACGAATCTTATGGACTATTTCAGTTACAGCTCCCAAAGCAAGCTGAGACATGACATTAAGAACATTGGCAACACAGCGTATATCAAATAATTGACCATTACAATATAGAAACCTATTTTGCATAAGTCTCTCGCCAATTCTTGTGGCAATGTTATCACAGGTAGAACAACCGTCCAAAATCATGGAGAACAACTTACGGTCAATATCCCAATCCATCAGACAAGACATGACAGCTTCTGAAAGTATGTCTCCAGTATGAGAAGGATCAATCCTTAAAAAATTTAATATCCTCCTTCTTAACTCCCAAGATTCATCTATGTAATTTGATGTCAAACACAAGTACTCAGCATCACCATTTGCAGTCCACACATCAGCACTGATACTGATTTTTCCGGGCAATTTATCCAACGTCTCATTCATCTTTTTCCTCTCTTTATCATAAATCTCAATACAATCAGCCTCAACCCGATTCAATGTTACAAGCTCAAACAAGGGCTGTAGGTTTTTTACAAAAGCTCTGAAACCAACATGTTCAACCATAGCCAAGGGATATCCATGTAAAATAATCATGCGGGCAAGATCAAATCGACTCCGTCTTTGATCAAAGTTACTACTTCCAGTGTTGACAGATTCATCTTTCAACTGCGCCTGCTCAAATTTGATATTCACAAGACTAACTGTATCATCTTTGTTTGGATCTTGATCCAAACTGAAATTCGTAATTGCAAGAGACCCTTCCTTTCTCTTTTCTCTTGCTGTGATGTATTGTGCTAGACCATGGTTAGACCTTCTCTGACACCTGATTAAATGGTTCCTTAGATGAGATGTTCCACTCGTGCTTGATCCACTCAGTTTCTTTTTACAATGCCTACAAACCGCCACACATGTATCACCTTTTTTAATCCTATCAAAATCATTCCATACAACTGATTTCAACCTACTAGATTTGACAATCACAGCATCAGACATGTCCATCGCATGAACCTAGAACAAAAGCATGCCCATTAGTTTCAATTCATGCATTTTTATTCAAGGAAACAGAACTACAAATTACAAAGAAACAGAATTAAAAGCTCTGAAGAGAATCAAACAAAACTCAAGAAGTGAACCAAAACACTTTTTATAGGCTTTTAACGATATAAATCAGAAATTATAGGTTTTAAAATATTAATCCTGCATTCCTGCCTCCAACCTCTAAAGTGAATCTTAACTATAATAGTCAATCCCGGATGGCAGAGCGTAGTGGCCGACCCCAAAAGTGGGATAGCGTATAGCGGTATGACAAAAAGCGGTCACTGATATTTGATTATTTTTTGGACAAATTACATGAATAATACTATAAAGTACAAAACAAACTGAAATATTTCTCAACAAAAAAAAACTTATATTTAAATTTAGATAATCTCATCATCATTCTAAATGTAACACTAAAATCTCATGAGACATTCATAAATCAAAATTCCTAAAAACATAAGACAGGAAAAAATAAAAAAATCATAAAAGAAGAGAAAGAACAAAAAATGTTAGGGTTTAAGAAATCCTCACAATGCCCTAAAAAAGGTTTTAAAAATAGGGTCAATTTGAAAATTTCCTACTAAAATCAAATAGCGACTAAAGCAGCCGCTATCCGCTCCGCTCTGCTACGCCACTACAGCAGCAGAAGCGGCTGCTATTTGATTCCGCACCGCTACGACGGTTAGCGTAGCAGTTCAGTTCATCGCGGCTACGCTACGCGCCGCCGCTATTGACTACTATGGTTTTAACACCTAAAGCTCACTCAAAAAACATTCTGGTATAGTGTACTATTATTATTATTCAGTAGCTAACAGTTCCCATGCAGTCAGAGCTAGGCACGGAGAAATTGAACCAATCACAGCAAAAAAATTATTTGAATTAAGATTACAGATAAAAAAAAAATCAGGTTTTTCTCTTAATTAGTTACTTACAGAATGTAGCGACTATCTCTTAATAGAAATTGATTTTTTAAAGGCAAAGTAGAACAGGAAAGAGTGGGAGTATGAAATAAGAATACAGAGAAAGTAAAATAGAGAGAAACAAATAGAGAAAGGAACAGGGGCGGATCTAGACATTTGATACATGTGGGGCAAAATAGTCCTTCAATGTATCAAAATTTTATATTGTCTTTGATTGTACACACAGCGTTAGTCAAAATAGTCCATAACATTAAAATACTTCGTTAATATTGTCATATTAGTACTTCAATATACTAATTTATTGTCACTTCAGGGACCATTTTGACTAATGGTACAAAATCCGGGCCTATTTTAGAATTTTAATACATTGAGAAATTATTGCTACTACTTGTCAGTTGTCACACATTCAGGGACCAAAATGACTATGACCCCCTATTTATAATATATATATACAAAATAAAAAAAGGAAGTTGGATGTGTCGCTTTAGCCACACATAGCCCTTGAATAGGTTCGTCCCTGACCTCGACTAACAATACCAATGGGGGTAGCACCATAGTAGTTAATAGCGGATAGTGGCGCGTAGCGGTCGACCCCAAAAATGCTATAGCGGGATAACGCCTAGCGCCACGACCGCTATTTCATAACTTTTTGGACAAATTATATAAATAATACTATAAATTATAAACAAACATATATCTAATAAATATAACATTCAAATCTCATGACACATTCATAAATCATACAAAACACCAAAATCTTATGAAAGCTTTCAAGTCTCCAACATAATATCAAAATATCAACAGAGGATGTTTGTGATACGGTTATTTTTCATTTAATTTAAAAAATGGCTAGAGCTTCTATCACTTGAATTGCGATTGTCAAAGCTCACAGGAAATAAGAGATTCCACTGATATAATTAAGGATCTGGCTTAACTTTCATTAACTCAATATCGTCATCACGAAGATTGAGAGATTTAGAGAACAGAGAAAAAACGAGGTCAAGAAGTTACAAACCTGAGGAACGGCGGCGGCAAGGAACGACGGAGGTTGACGGTTCGGCGGCGGCAAGGAACGACGGAGGTTGACGGTTCGACGGCGGCGTTTTAGGGTGAGAAGATGAACAGATTGTCCGGTTTGCAGAGAGAAGATGCCTTTTAGGGTGAGAAGATAAAAGGCTAAGAATGAATGAAAGAACGAAGAGAAGTGAACTTTTTAGGGTTTGATCAAAATGTCAAAAATACCCCTTTTTTTTAAACCAAGGACAATCTTGTATTTTCTCTAAAAGAAGCACCGTTGCTCGGTTTCAGCGATGCGATTGTGAAGGGTGAAAAAAACAAATTAGGTTCCCGTGAAAACCCTAATTGGATGGGATATGAAGATGAAGAAAATCGAAGAGCAATCTCAAGCACAGTAAAAGTTAAAACCCACCGTTTGAGTTAAGGACGAGTATATAACACACGTTTCTTTTTCTTTTTCCTTAATTGCAATCTTTCTTGAAGTGCAACATTCTATTTATTTTTTTTCAAGGGATTATTCTATTTTAGTAGTATGATACTCTTACAGTAAACCATTAAACTAGTCCATGTCTTCGTAGGTCATTCTCAAATTAGTCCTTAACTTTTTTAATATTTTAAATCAATGACTTTTTAAAAAAACAAAATCTAGCAACAAACACTAGTCGTTTTTTTTTACAGAAGCTACAGACACTAGTCATTGACAATTGCTCTTATCACTCTTGAAATTTCTCTTTTTCCAACTGTCGCTGCTGCCGGACACTTTCAAAGTCGGTTGAAACCAATTTAAGAAGTGACCGGTTGAAGTTAACCGTCACTGGTCTAGTGGAAGTTGGGAAAAAGATAAATTTAAAAAGTTGAAAAGAGCAATTTTTCCGAAAATGTTTTAACTTTTAAATTTGCATAAACTAAGAATTTTGAACCACTAACAACAGCAGACACGCAATGATACATACATGTCGGACACCAGAAACGCCTTGCATCAATAATGTAGGTGCTACATACTGCTAAAATAGATATATTTTTTTACAAATTTTAAAAACTTCAATAAACAAAATTAAAACATCTTCACTAATCAGTAATTTTTTTTTTATCTTAGTAGCCCGCATAATATTCATCACAAAAATACCAATTTTTCCCAATCTAAGGTCTCATTCTTCAATAAAAATCAGACACATAACAACAAACAACCATTCAATCCAAATTACAAACACAAACTAAAACAACATTATACAAAAAAAAAATAAACTGAAACCCCAAAAACAAAACTGCAAAAAAAAAGGTATGATTTTGTTGCAGGTTTTGAAGACCTAATAACAAATTGATTATACAACTACAAAGAATTGTATTTTAGTTTGAAAAAACTAAAATTAAAAAAATTATTTATTCTTTCGAAAAACATAAATTTGGAAAACGAATTCGACAACTGAGAATAAGAGAAAAGAAGCATCGTGTCGTGTAGCATAATTGCTCGGTTTCGGCGATGCGACTGTGAAGGGTGAAAAAACAAAGATTAGGTTTCCGTGAAAACCCTAATTTGATGGGATATGAAGAAGAAGAAAATCGAAGAGCAATCTCAAGCACAGAAAATGTTAAAACGCACCGTTTGAGTTAGGGACGAGTATATAACACACGTTTCTTTTTCTTTTTCCTTAATTGCAATCTTTCTTGGAGTGCATCATTCTATTTTTTTTAAAAGGGATTGTTCTATTTTAGTAGTATGAAACTCTTAGAGTAAACCATCAAACTAGTTCATGTCTTCGTAGGTCATTCTCAAATTAGTCTCTGACTTTTTTAATATTTTAAATCACTGACTTTTTTAAAAACAAAATCTAGCAATAAACACTAGTTTTTTTTTTTACAGAAGCAACAGACACTAGTCATTGACAATTGCTCTTTTCACTCTTGAAATTGCTCTTTTTTCCAACAGTCGTTGTTGTCGGACACTTTCAAAGTCGATTAAAAACAATTTAAGAAGTTACCGGCTGCAGTTAACCGTCGTTGGGCCAGCGGAAGTTGGGAAAAAGAGAAATTTCAAAAGGTGAAAAGAGCAATTTTCCCGAAAATGTTTTAACTTTTAAATTTGCATAAACTAAGAATTCTGAACCACTAACAACAGCAGACACACAATGATACATACATGTCGAACACCAGACACACCTTGCATCAGTAACGTAGGTGCTACAGACTGCCAAAATAGATATATTTCTTACAAATTTTAAAAACTTCAATAATCAAAATTAAAACATCTTCACTAATCGGTAATTTTTTTTATCTTAGTAGCCCGCATAATATTCATCACAAAAATACCGACTTTTCCCAATCTAAGGTCTCATTCTTCAATAAAAATCAAACACATAACAACAAGCAACTATTCAATCCAAATTACAAATACAAACTAAAACAACATTATACAAAAAAATAAACTGAAACCTCAAAAACAAAACTGCAAAAAAAAAAAGGTATGATTTTTATGCAGGTTTTGAAGACTCAATAACAAATTGATTCTACAACTACAAAGAATTGTATTTTAATTTGAAAATACTAAAATTAAAAAAAAAAATTCTATCGAAAAACGTAAATTTGGAAAACGAATTCGATAACTGAGAATAAGAGAAAAGAAGCATCGTACTGTGTATTAGAATTGCTCAGTTTCAGCGATGCGATTGTGAAGGGTGAAAAAAACAAAGATTAGGTTTCCGTGAAAACCCTAATTTGATGGGATATGAAGAAGAAGAAAATCGAAGAGCAATCTCAAGCACAATAAATGTTAAAACGCTATACAATTTTGTTATAGACACCGAGTTAAGCAACTGAGTCATATGATTTTATCCGGTTTAGTTATGCGCAGTGACTCAGTGGTTCGACCAATGAACCATTGACCCGATGACCTTACCGAGTCGATGACCGGTCTGGTTCTTAAAACTATGCTCCCAACCCGCTAACATTCCAAGATAGAACCTTCATGACCCCCTACCTCCCTTGGTACCAACTGACCCTACCACCACACTACACCTGCGCTCCCTCATCAACAACAACCTTGCTTCTTTTTTTCCGACCTCTCGACAACAAATTAAACTGATTAGCTTTGTCATTTTAGAATTTAACCCATAAAGCCTTGCCAAAACAATTAACATCTTCCTTGACCACGTCCTCTTTACCCCGCAACACTACCCAATTCTTCCAATCATTATTCACTGATGCCGAAGAAGAGGAATCTGAAACATGTGACCCTTTTCTAATATCATCTGATAAAGCATATGTTTTTATTGTCCCTCTGCGCCTATTCACCCTCTTCATTAGAATTTTAAGAACTTTCTTACGGTCCTTAACAGGAAGGCGATCAATTTTCTTAAAATTATGAGCAGAATGTTTCATCTTACCACCTGTTTTTATTTTGTTTTTAACGATACCATTTGTCACAATTTTTGAAGTATGTGCTCTCTGCTTTTGCTTTGAATTGTTTTTAGAAGTAGACACCACCCCTGCATTGCCATGAACATGATCATGAAGACACTCAAGGCTCCATGGCCCTGAATTAACGGAACGGGTTGCCATCGGAGGACAAGAAAGTTGTCGCTTAGGTCGGTCACATTTTTCTTTTTTTATCATATTGCATTTGTGTGCCTGTCATCAATACCGCACCCTCAATTCTTTCGGAACATTTGGAACATTAGGTTGCGATTGCATTTCTTCCGTAACACGAACTGATGCCTCTGGGATTACTGGTACACTATCTGTCAAAACCGTTCCCATGTTCTCATTTATCACCAACGGAACCTTAGGATCTGATTTGAGGTGACTATCATAATCATTTTCGACCCATTTCATCAGCTAATTTGTTGACTAAATCAGCCACTTTATCATAATCATTCGAAACAATATCATCTTCTTCCAACAAACATGCATCTTCACCAAGAGCAAATCCCCATTCCTCAATAATTTTTAGCTCCACCAGCTCCCCATCAATAATAATACTCTTTGTAAAATTAATCACATCCAAAGATGTTGTTGCCAAAAAAATCCTAGCATAATCAAACCTATCCTTTGCCACCGTACAATTGTCTAATTTAAAAAATCTGCCACAATCAATAACTGACAACTTGAAAAAAAACCGTGTTCCAAGCATGAATAGAAATGCCATAAATACGAACCCATGCACCCCTTTCAACCTTAACAATATTTTTATTCCAACGGACAGGTTGTGAAAAAAGTAAATTAAAGAAGTCTTGTGTCGTATCATACACCGTCATAACATATGTATCCGATACATACTGAATGTAAACTTTATCAACACCTAACAGAATGATATCTAAATCATCAAAACCAGCATATGCAATACGTGTCTGAATTACCGGAATAGCTTCACCATTCAATACAGATGCAATTACACCCTTTCACGCCCAAGATAAATCATCAGAGTTTGAACGGTAGGTCCGGACCAGCTTGCGTACAGGCTGAACAATGTCTTGTTATTATATAATCTTATCAAACTGCACCTTCGCTGCATATGGAGCAGCCGTACTTCCGTAAATCGGTAAAGTCTTCGACACCCCTACCTTCCTTACACCCACTTTAGTCCTGTCACCATCCTTTCCTCCAACATCCCTCACCTTCACCTTCCCCATCCTCGCCTCTTACCTCACCTCATCACACCTTTGAAGTAGATAAAATAGTCACAAGGAAGGGGGGTTTGAATTGTGACCCTTTAAAAATTAAACATGTAGCTTAAAAATAATTCTCAAGTTTTGGACTTGGAATTGTTAAGTTAGTAAACTGACTTCAGAACGTTCTAAAGTAGATGTGCAGAAACAGTTAAACAAAGCAAATGTGTTTGTGTGTGTGTTGTGTTTGCAGTAAGTAAAAGTATAGAGAAGAGAAGAAGGACACACAGAAATTTATAGTGGTTCCCCCAATGTGGGTTAGTCCACTCCTCACAATCTTGTGAGAGTTTCCACTATGATGCTTGAGATAACATCTCGAATCCTACACCTTACAACTTTGTTCACCTGAACAATTACAAGAACTGTATTCTCTAAGCCTCAGTAGGCTTGCACCTTCTTGCTAAGTTACCCACTTAGACTTTTACACCTTCTGCTCAAACTAACACTTTAGTACCCCTAAAGCTAGATGAGACTTTCTTTTACAATTTGTATGGGAGTTTGAATGATTGAAATCAGACAAGAGAAGAATGGATGGAGGAGTTTATCTTTAAAAAGATAAGAGAGAATTGATTTACACTTTAAAAGAGTTCTTGGAATCTTTTGTGATGATCAATTTTTGCTAAAGCTTCAAAACACTCTTTGTTGTTTTTCTTGTACGCTTTGCAATTGTGCAAGTAATGTTAGACTTTGATCTCTATTTATAGAGTATTTTGGCTCTTGTAGCCGTTGGAGTGTGACCAATAGTCTTGTGCCACGTGTCCTGGGACCCACCAACTTTTACTTGAAATTCTGGGCAAACTGAAATACTTCAGAATGTTGTTGTGTCTTTGAGAATACTTCAGAATGTTGTTGTGTTCATCATGATCTTCATGATCTTCATCTGGGTTCATGTGAATGGACGGCCAGATGTGTTTCTGGGTTTCATCATATGAATATCACATGAATTTATGGGTTGTTTTATGAAGATTGTTCTTAATACGTACTTCAAAATGTTCCTGGATCAGATCTTCTTTGAAATCTGTCTTGGAACTTGTGCAGGATTGATAAAGTGGAACTGTCACTTCAAGCCCATGCTTTAGGGGATTTGGTTTTCTTTGTATAGTACCAACTCCCTTATGTGTCTAATTCTAATTGAATCTGACTTTATCTTGCTTGTTGCTTTTGCTTCTGCTTTTTGCTTTCCACCAACTGTACTCTTCATGTCAGAAAAAGCATGGAGTTGGATTGAACTTTCTGAACTCGAAAGACTTCAGAATGTTTCTTTTGTTTCACTTAGGATGATTTGTAAGACTTCCATTTGATGTAATCAAATCCTAATAGTGAAACAACAATGAAGTGCAGTATGAAAAACATCTAGGATGATATTCTAAATGGAATATTCCTAATGTTTTGTACTTCAAATGTTCATAGTCTTGAATGAACATTGAAGATGCCCTTTTTGACTTTTGTCCAAATAAATGTCTTTAATCCTTGATTGATATAAAGTCATATTACTTTTTTGGACTTTTATTTATGCCATGTGATCCTTGAATGTTCTTGATAATGTTCATATATTTTCTGGGCTTTTCTTGGTAAAACTTAAGAACAACCTTCTGAACTATCTTCGAACCTTCTGAACTCTGACTAACCTTCTGAACTCTGACTGAGTTCATAAGCTTTCATGTTCTTTGATCACTTGATTCTTGGTGTCATTTATACATTGTTTGTGTCTTGGTTAATCACTCAAGAACTCACAAATACCAAGAGCTATCAAAGTCCATTAATCCTTTAATCATCATAGATGCCTTTAATGATTTCTTGATCCAAAGTCAAAATCATTTTCTGCATAAGATATGTTCATGTCACATCTGTTCTTGCATGTTCTTGGTGTGGACATTGATTTATGGGTTTGTTTTAATGAACTTTCTGAGCAACCTTCTGAACTCCTTCTGGGTTCATACATATGAACTTCAAAATGTTTCTTCTGGGTTCCTTCCTTTTTGACAGTTGTACTTTATGCTGAACATTCTGATGTTCTTAAACATTCTAATGTTCTTCAACACTTTGAACTTTATGAAGGTTGTTTATTTATTCCCTTCAAAAACTACTTGAAGCATATCAGTGAGAGATCATTTGTTTTGACAAACAAGATGATTCTATCTTTGAAGTCCAAAAGAATATTTCTTTTCATCTAGTTTATCATTGCTTGTAACTGATGACTTCAAATATTCTTGTTTATCCACGAAGTAATCCTTTAATATTTATGGAATATTCTGGGTTAATGTTCATGATTATTATGAACTCCATTCATATAAACATTAGGAACTCTGTTCATACGAACATTCTGAACTCTAAACTTCTTATTTTTAGAAGCTTCGAAAGTGTGATACTTTGAGGAGGTTCTGAGAATCTTCCTAAATTGTATGCATATTTCCTTTTATCTTGTTTACCCGTGGAGGATCTTCAAATCATATAACATAAAACTCAATGTGAGTTTTGTCACATAACTTCAAGCACATTCTTGTGTAGCTTGTGAAGTAAGTTCTTCCATAATGATTCAAGTTCTTCCATCATGATTCTTAAGTTATGAATCTTCATGGAGATATGATATTGTTGTTTCAACAGATGATATACTCATTATTTCATTGTTGAGTAGATATAATGCACTTATTGATGTGAGTAGCTTCTAGCTCATCCACCTATGTGATTCATGTTCTTTCAACAAAAACTCATGTGCAAAAATCAGTAGATCACCATTCATAAAACTTATCATTTATTCAATGAGGTTTGTTATCATTAAAACATTCATCAAAAAGATTTTTGCTTCAACAACCTTCCCCTTTCATCTTTCTTTTTTTCCCACCGGCTCACTTTTTTCTCCCTCGGCTATTGCTACTTCAATTTTTCCTCTCTCTCCCATCGGTTCAGCCTTCTTCTCCACCCCATTCCTCATCACGTCCTCATCCCTAATACCTTCAGATACTGTCTTCCCACCCACTCCCAAAGGCTTACGGTCAAAACAGGCAACCTTCGCCCAGACACGAAATTGTCTGAAAGTTACATTATTCAAGGCTTTTAATAGTTTGTCCGTATCCCTCACATTTGCATATCTAACAAACCCTTAAATATGACCTTGCTTGTTTCTTTTCCTTAACAAAAATAAATTGTCCAATATACCACAAACCTCAAATCCTTCTCTGACGCAAAAATAAGGAACCATATCCGGCACATTAGTGAAGTAGAAGGTTACGTACCGTCGGAATTCAAAACCATTAGAATGATGTACTGACGTTGCATTGTTGTCTGCCCTTATCAAAACAATCGCGCCTGTAGTCTGTTTCTGAACATGAACCGCGCCTGCTGAACCTCTCTGGACCAAGATATCTGACTGTTTGTGCATAACAGGCGGAACCCTAACCTCTTGTCCAATTCGATCCCAACAAACCTACACACCACCTGATAAGACCTATCGTCATCCTTGTCTGAAACATCGCCCAACTTAGGGTATTCTGATTCATCAAACACAACTGATAGATTTTGTCGCGAAGAAGACCTAAACCTAGACTGTTGATGTTGTAATCCCGTTGTACCTCCTTGTCGCTTGAACTCCCGCTGCCTGTCTTGTCCTCGAACCACCTGTCCTTGCGCTTTCCTCTTCCGCACTCTCACCACAGTCCAATCGTCCCCATTCCCTCAACTTCTGGCACCCTGCTTGGCCCCCTTCCCCCTATTTGTCCTCACCTCCGGCGAATATGAACGTCAGTGTGATTGATCGTGGCGGTGCCGCGAAAAACCACCTCTCTTGGTCTCTCTGTCTCTCTCACATGCTCTCCCGGCTTGAAAAATTGATTATTATATTCGTGTGGATCCATTAAGATATTTGTCTCATACCAGTCAATGATGAATTTTGTTTGTTGATATCATATATATCTAACCTGCGAACCGTCGGGTAAATACACTAGTACTCCAATAAAATATAATACTACATCCGTCACTAATTATAAGATCCTTTTGAAAAAAAAATTGTCTCTTTTTATAAGACTCCTTTAGTATTTTTAAGTACATTAATTAATTCTTTACCAACATACCCTAGTTTATTTTATATCTTTTTCTTCAATAAACATTAAATACTATCTTAAAAACATAGACAAGCTCTCTTCCTTAAAAAGATAAAATTGTAAAAACAATAATAATTACAAACAAATTTATTACGAATTTTAATTTTTTTAATTTCCGTTGTTTTTTCAAAAAAAAAAAAAACCCTATAATTGAGGACGGAGGTCGTACCTCGTTGGTAAGACTCAAGACCATTAATAGTAGATAATGAAATGAAAGATCTAAATTGACTTGGAAACTTCAACTTCAAGGTATGGTTTGTAATTTCATGAATTTAGGGGAGAATTATCTCCACAGTTTCAACGAGGAAAGCGTTTAAACAAATTCTTGGGATTTTTTTTCCATGAAAAGTACCGCTTTTTAGTTCTGGTTGTCTATGCATGGGATTAAAACTGATCACATGATAATTTTATTGGAACTAAAAATTAAGTTTGTTTCTAAAGGACCAAAAACAAAACTTAATAGTCAGTTACTTTAGAATAGTTTGTTTGAAAATTTGCGCTTCAACTTTGATGATTTAGGTTTGATACTCTCGCATATCGAAAAAAAACTCAATAATTTTATAGTAGAACATATTTAAGGTGTGTAAAAAATGGTAAGAGACTCTACTCCAAAATGTAAACAGACGTCGAGTATATGCATTTCAAACAAAGGTCTCTCGAAGCAAATGTATGGGGCATGTATTGTGCACATCCATATGTATGAAACAACTCGGAATTAGTGTTATTTCGGACACTTTTAAATTTTTAGACTTAATTACACTTTTGGTCCCCTAAGTTTTTCAAAGTTGTGATTTTGGCCCCCTAAAAAAAACAACTCTTTTCAGGCCTCCTAAGTTTACTTTCTTTTGCAATTTTGGTCCCCTATACCAATTTTGACCCGATCAACGCTGACGTAAACGCATTTTTTTATTTTTTTTTCATTTTGTAATTAAAAAAATAAATATTTTTTTTATTTTAAATTTTTGTAATAAAAAGCAAAAAAAATTGTAATTAATTTTTTTTATTTGTAATAAAAATCAAAAATTTAATTTTTGTAATTAAAATAAATTTAAAATTATTTTTTTATTTTTGTAATTAAAAAACAAATTTTTTTAATTACAAAAATAATTTTTTAAAATAAAAAAAATTACACACGTGGTGCCCACGTGTCCGTTGACAGGATCAAAATTGCAATATAAAGTAAACTTAGAGGGCCTAAAAATAGTTGTTTTTTTTAATGGGCCAAAATCACAACTTTAGAAAATTTAAGGGACCAAAAGTATAATTAAACCAAATTTTTAATTCCATTTTGAACAGATATTAACGAATTTTGAAATATAAAAAATAAAGAAAGCACTTTAGTAAACAATTAAACGACATTGCTCTTTTGTCTACAAGACAGCCTTTCATTCCACTATAGCAATCTTAGACAACTTGTCTATAAGATTTCATCTGGTGTACACACCTTGAAAAAAAAAATGATATAATAAACTTGATATACTAATAATATGATAGAAATAGAAAAATAAAGATGACGTAAAACGGTTAATAATACACCAAAACAAAAAACGGTTAATAAGCGTGAAGAAATAAAAGAGTGTACAAATATCATCGTTGATTTGTCTTCTAGAGTCAATTAAGAAAGCACGGTGGCTATAAACAATATATGCTCCACTGAGTTTCCAAAAATAAAACATTATACTCCATTTCCCACATCTTCATTCACAATGGCTTCTTCTTTTGTCATCATCCATTTCTTCTTCTTACTAGTATCCTTTTTCTCACTTTCTTGCTTATCAACATCTCAACCTCCTAATACCAAACAACACCCTTTTATTCTTCCCATCAAGAAAGATCCATTAACCAATCTTTTCTACACATCAGTTGGCATAGGAACACCTCCAACAAATTTCAATCTAATCATGATCCTACATTCCAATTGAATGTGGCTCAAAAAAATGTCCAGATATTACAT
>Ga0099826_10001515_pt1 | contig 14037 bp, 8 predicted proteins | sample Mtrugardesep15_FD_76830 | JGI IMG/M metagenome (GOLD analysis project Ga0099826, IMG submission 76830) | Root nodule microbial communities of legume samples collected from California, USA - M. trunc garden sep15 | ecosystem: Host-associated > Plants > Roots > Nodule | place: USA: California... | reverse complement strand
GTTATTTTTCACTTTTGAAGAATATACAAGGATATCAAGAGGATTTCCATGACTTGCAGGATCTTTCTTCAAATCTTCAAGTATTTTAGCATACCTTTTTGAAAGAAATGAACCATAATAAGATTCAATATTGCAATTAACAACAAATTGAATAACTGAGGATACATTACAACCTTTGAGCATAAATTTCAGCTTTATTTGCAGCATCAGGAACAGAAGTATCACTCGCAGCACGCTTCCTGTACCAAATTAAAGCTAAAAATTAATATAAATAAACAAGAAACATTGAAATAATAAAATCCTTGAACCACATATGCCCCTATTTTGTTTTGAGAGAACTTACTTGTAGGAGGGGATACCACTGCAGAAGAGATTAATCCAAGATAACTCAGTGGGAGTGGGGACTTTTGGATCATCAGAAGGGAACCTCCATGGAATGGTGCATGCTGAGTAATTGGTTGTATCAGTATCATCCATCAACAAAGGGAATCTCACCAACTGTGGTGTACTAATTGCCATTGCTTCTTCTTCTGATAAATATACATTTCAGTTCAGTCACAATGTAATTTACTCAAAAAGTAAAGTCCTAATAAAAGGCTGCAAATAAGTGCAACTGAACATACTATCCTTAAGTAACATTACCAAGTTGTCACTTTTTATGTGACATTTTATACATACAAACATATGAACATATGTAGATTGAAGTGTTGTTTGGTTTTACTTTTAGAAGAGACAAAATTATAATGGTGTAGAGTTTATTTCGACACGTTTGATTGTTCTTAAGTAGAATTGATTTCGAGTCGAGAATTGATTCTAACTTGGAGTTGTTGCCTCTAAATGTGATTTTTAGCGTGAAATTTATTGTTCAACTCAATTTTACACCAATGTATCTAGATATAAATCATTCTATATTCAACTCACTTTTAACTAAAATCATTTTTTTTTGTCAAAAAAAAAAACTAAAATCATTTTTTGTGGCTTCAAAAAAAAATCAAAGGCATGTGTATACAGTCGGTCCTAAGATTTTTTATGTCATCTGCGAAACAATAAAGTTATGCCCCTTTAATTATTTGAATGTCTTTCTTTTTATTGCAGATGTTTCATTCAATCAAAAGGTTCTCTAAAAATATTTCAATAGAATTAATCAATTAAAAATAAATATATTTATATGACACTAACTAGGCTTATCTGAATTTTTTTTTTTTATACAATTAGAATGTCTTTTTAATTCTATTAAAAAAATTTCAATAGAATTAATTAAAGCAGATTAAAAAATATATATATCTATATGATACTAACTAGGCTTAATTGGATCCCTAAAAAAAAGACTAGGCTTAATTAGAGATTTCATCCCCTAAATAATTTCTAAGTTTCATTTTGGTCCTTTAATTATCAAAAAACCCGTTTTAATCGCTCAAATATGTTTTCGTCAACCAATTTGGTCATGCTATGTTAATTTTTAACCTAAAATGTCTAAGGTGGACCAACATTGTATGTGGTCCACCATAGACCTTATTAGTTTATTTAATTTTAACCTTTTCATCATTTTGAAACAAAACCGACCGTTCGACCATGCAAAACCAATCTAATGGTAAACCACCAACATTGACTTTTCTTTCCTTTTCTTCATCATCTTCCTTCTATTTCTTCTTCATCTTTAACACCACCTTCATCAACATTCATAACAATTCAAGGAAAAAAAATCCAGAAACAACAACAACCATAAAACACATCATCAACATCATCTCATCACTACACCTTCACCACCATCAAGAACGACAACAATCAAACACACACGCACATAAACATAACCATGATAACATTAATAATATAAGGGATACCTAGTGTTTTGGAATGTTGATTGGCTAGTGATGATTGATGAATGCAATGTTGTTGGGATAGAGAGTTAACCCTGCATGTTGTTGAAAGAGTAAAAGAAACAAAATGTGAATGAAATCGTTGGTATTGCAATTGTTCCGTCTTAAAATGTGATAATATAATGAATGGTTTTACTATCTCAGTTGAAATGAAGCTATCAACTAATCTTATGAAGATGAATGATATAATATTTAATATCAAGTTTGAGTGCCATACCTTAACATCAAGTTTCTCACGTAGATAGAAGTTTGTGGTTCCCTTGGAAAAGACGGAATGCTTGCTTGCTTGTAGTGTAAAACGAAAATGGGAAGTGTGTGTTTGGCTATGCCTGACCTTGGGAGTTAGGTCTATCTATAGAGACCTTTAGAATGACGTTAATTAGTATCAAATGCATTATGCATGTGGGGTTGGGCACTCTTCTTCATGGTGCACCTTGAAGCCAAAGAAGTTGTGCTCTTTGATCACAGCAATTGTCGACATTGTATCCAACAATAAAGATGAGACAAGGTGTGTGGGTCATGCACAAAAGCTGATATTGTTGACATCCATACAAAGCTGTGGTGTGTGTATTGATGATTGTGTTCTTTTAACATTTCTCTAGTAATTTTTATCATTTTTTTAAAAATATGTTTAGACAATATAAAAGAGTATTTTCTAAAAGAAAGATGAGTTTGTATCATTAATCGATTATAATACTTTTGATTAAGTTCTTTTGAGTATTATAATCGATTATAACACTAATATGATTTAAAAATACTGAAAGTGGGATCCAAAGAAAATGCCAGATTTGGAAACCCATTAATACAACAAACAAGGAAATAATCAGCAATATAGAGATAGAATTCATAACAAGGACAAAAATAATAGCACATGTGCCCTACATATATTTGCTACAATGATGAGTAAACATCACTACAGATACATCATGGGAACAAAACAACCACGTGGAAAACTAACAAACCAACTAACATCTAGCACTAAACAATTTTGACAGCATCAGTAAAAGCATGAGGTTGATTTTACTCAAGCATTTGATTGGCTATGGTTAGAGTCCTTTTCAGGTAAATGATCTCTGTCATCAGCAGATGAGGTTTTCCTAGAGTCTTGAGCATTGTTGTTGAAAGATATATGTAAAGTATGAAGTTAGTGAATTGATGCCATAGAAGGGAAAACTAAAATAAAATTAATATTTGATATGTATAAAATTAATGGTTAAATAAGTTTTTGGTCCCTATAAATTAATATTTGATTATGTGACGAGTGATATGATGATTTGTCAAATGTTGTGATAATATGGCAAGTGGAATGAGACGATGATGAACTCATGAATGATATTAGGAATTTATGATGATTTGCCAACCATCTGCAGCACTTATTTTCCTTTTCAGTTTTGGCTCATTTTCATTTAAAATGATCATGAAATTATTGCACAATATCATATCATTTGTCACATTGTCATATTTCTATTCAAATTTCACAAATAAGAAAAATGTCAATGATTTGAAAAATTGGGAGGCTAAAATCTCGAATTTATAATATGGAGGGACCAAAAACCTTAATTGGATAAAGAGAGTGTTGCTAGCACTCCTCTTGGATAAAATATGGAGACAAAAAATGTAATTAAGCAAAAATACTTTGTCAATCCCTTGATAATCAAACAAATTCATCAAAAGAATGAAGAAACACATAAAGAACCCTCTTATTCCTAAAACAACTTATCTCAAATAGTTAATTCTCAACGTTCATGAAATTCTCAATTCAATTCAAAACACTAATCTGTATATAATCAAATGGTATTTGAGAACAAACTCTTGAATGAAAATTATGCCTTGTAAAAGAATTAGGCTTAACTATAAGCTCTAAACTTCATTGTATTTGATTACACAGTCATACATCCGTGACTCAAGAAATTCTGCAACCTCAGGATGTTTCACCTGTAAAAGAAAAATATAAGAAAATAACATCATTATTATTCAATTTCTCATATTTTAAGAAGCAAGTTAAAAAATGATAAAAAGAATTACCATTGCAATCTTCATAGAATCACATTTGAATTGAGCATAGAGATTTGTTTCTATTCCGCGACCCTGTCATAAGAAATATGTCAGTGTTTAAAACTCACTCGCCACGCCACTTTCTGACAAGAATTATGGGCCTCATTATTAGAGGAAGAACTGAAGACAATAAGAACTCGACAATAGAGCTTAGTTACAGTTTAAAACTTGTCCAATCAACTATTCCCTCCGTTCCTTTTTTAGTTTCTTTTAAGGCTATTTACACATACTAAGAAAACCAATAACCTTCGTGCTTGCAATAGAATTATTTAGATTTTTTTATAATACTCTTAATTATTTATCCGCATATTTCTCTCTCAGCAGTAAATAGTTACATGTATCATTAACAAAACCAGAGTTAATATTGCATGTATATTTGAAAACGGCAACTAAATATAAAAAAAATAAAAAATTATTTTATAAAAGTGACAGTTGAAAAGGAACGAAAGGATGTGTCAAGTGATTTTCGCCGCTAGGCTTTGTAGAAAGGGGGAAAAAAGGAATGGAATAAATAGAAGAATGCTACATTGTCTAATCCCAATAGAAAAAGCATACAATGTCAAAGAAAGAACTTATACCATCCCTTCTAAAATGACAAGATCTACATCACTGGTAAGGGAAGCAAGCTCTTGTGACACCTTTTTAAGATCAATAACCTGCAATCCATGGAACAAAACAACAAAGAAAGAAGCAAGAATGTAATCATCATACAAGTCAACGATTTGACAGTACGGGCCATAAACCATAAAGAAACCAGAATTTCCTAATATAACAAACTTAATGTTTCTAAAAAAAATCTTACAGGTAAATCATTTCCAGAGTTGGCAACTAAAAGATTTGAAGTGCTGACACCCAAGAGACGTCCTTCTTCATCCTTTAACTGGTAACCAATTTGACAGAGTTAGGAAAGAACTTCGGTTATACCAAAAATTTGTTGAGATTAATTTTGTATACCTTTGATATTATTTCAATTAGCTCAGAGTAAGTCACATCATTGATTGAAGGTAAGTCATTAGCAGCCAAAATAACCTGCATTCAAAGCAATTCATAATTTTAAAAAACTTCAAAATCGGGACTATGAATTATGTACAAATAAGAGTTCAATGGATCTAATTAAAGTACTTAAAACAAATTATAAAATCTGAAGTTCCTCTAAATTTCTTATAAAGCAAAATGAATTCCATGTGTTTCAACACATTTATTGATTGTGTTCAACACAAAACTGCATGTCCGAAACATGTAAAACACGTCATATGGAAAAGACAAAAAAAGCCACATAATTTACGTGGTTCGACAGTTGTTGCCATGTCCACAAAAATAGACTCTTCAACAAAAGAACATATAACTTTGTTTTGGCAATTGGTTTCAAACTTCCAGACCAGAAAACATGATTGAAAGAGAAATAAATTAAAGTGTGCAAACCTGACTCCCACGCCGAAGGAGCTCCCTTGCAAATGGCAAAATACCTAAAATAATATCTGCACCAGAGTTATCAACAAATATGATAACCTGCCATGAAAAAGAAATTGATTATGACACCACTCTTGGACAATATACATCAGAAGAAATAAAGATATTTCTTTCGCCATATGACACTTGCCTTCTTCCAGGACTTCTTGCTCCATCTCATTTTCAAAGTGTCCAGGTCATCAATAATCCATGGTCGAGGGAGAAGATTTTTACAAGTAGCCGAAAATGACATTCCATCCCTAGAGAAAGCTTCTGCAAGCTTCAAGAAATTGAGGGAAGAAAAAAGTAACACATAAACTACAACTACTTATATATAATCCTCCAAACATTGGCATATGATTGTAATAAACAATTGTCTTCTAGGAGGGAAATAAATTCATTTTAAGTTTAGTTTTCCATAGAAATTGTCAGCCTATGGTTGTACTGAATCAGCCTGTGAGAATTATTTCAGCGCGATTATTTTCAAATTTTTAAGTGTTTGCTACCATAACACAGAAGTGAACAAAATTACATATAAAGAATTAAACTACCTGGGGCGAACCAAGATCAAATACGTTCCCAGCAAAAATTCCTCTAACTAAATTTTCAAGTCGCTTGCCTTCATCTTCAATTGCATCATTAAGACGAACAACATTCTCAAATAGGGTGATGGCCTTTGCATTCTCTTCATCCTGTTGCATTCAAATCACAGATGAATTATTACAAATCTTGGCCAAAATGAAACTACATGGTTTATTGATGGTCCAATCCACCCCCCCTATCTTAATGACATTGAAAAGAAACATTGTTAAATTTTCTAAACTGTGGCCAACAAAATCACGAAAAGAATGCAGTTGAATTTACCCATATTCTTGCTGCAAGATGTTAAATTGTTTCAACCCCAATAACCAGATATATTCTTCCACATTTTCTCTTAATAGGATTAGCATTTATCAAATAGCACAGGAGATTGTTCGCTTATACTTACCTTGACTTTCTTGAAGATATCTCTGAACCCTAGTTCTTTTAGGACTTCCTCACGAAGTCTGCATAGAAGCTAGAACAGAAACACAAATAATAAAGACAAATGAAGAAAAACACAGAAGGGGAAATCAGACATATATAAGCATTCTTTTTTATTTTTGTTATTTTTCTCATTTGCATATAAGTTCAGGTAAAGAACATACAAGGATATCAAGAGGATTTCCATGACTTGCAGGATATTCCTTCAAATCTTCAAGTATTTTAGCATACCTTTTTGAAAGAAACGAACCAAAATAAGATTCAATATTGCAATTAACAACAATTTGAATTACTTAGGATAAAAACAGACAGTACAAGCCTGATGTTCATAGAAACATTAGACTTTCCGAACAATGTCAATAAATATGCAGATGGTGTTAATAAACAAGATAATAAAGTATACGACTCAAATAAAAAAACCTCTCAAAGTGATTGAAACGGGAAGAATGAAGTAATAAGAAACCGCCTAACCTTTGAGCAAAAATTTCGGCTTTATTTGCAGCATCAGGAACAGAAGTATCACTCTCAGCACGCTTCCTGTACCAAATAAAAGCTAAAAATTAACATAAACAAGAGACATTGAAATGATAAAATCCTTGCACGAGCTCAATTTTGTTTCGAGAGATCTTACTTGTAGGAGGGGATACCACTGTGCAGAAGATTAATCCACGATAACTCAGTGGGAGTGACGACACGTGGATCATCCGAAGGGAATCTCCAAGGAATGGTGCATGCTGAGTAATTGGTCGTATCAGTATCATCCATCAACAAAGGGAATCTCACCAATTGTGATGTGCCACTTGCCATTGATTCTTCTTCTGATATAAATATACATTTCAGTTCAGTTACAATCTAGTCTACTCACTAAAGTAAGAGTCCTAAGAAAAGGCTGCAAATAAGTGCAACTGAACATACTATCCTTAAGTAACATTACCAAATTGTCACTTTTTTTATGACATTTTATCATACATTATACATGCATACGTACTGACATACGCGGTGTATGTTTGATTTCATTTTTGGAAGAGGCAAAATCAATTATAATGGTGTAGAATTGATTTTGACACGTTTGATGGTTCTCAAGTAGAATTGATTTTCGCCTCCAAAATTGATTCTAACATAAAGCTAGAATTTGGAGTTTTTACCTCTACATTGATTTTTATCCTCGAATTTATTGTTCAACTATAATTATTTATTTTTTTATCAAATAGCCTAATGCTAGAAATTCACCACTTGAGGTGAATAAGCGGGGAATCCAGGGTTCAACTCCGATCCTGCATATCAAAATGTCCCTACAATCTGAGCTATGCTCAAGGGAACGTTCAACTTACTTTTAACTAGAACCAATTTTTGTCGCTGCAAAATCAAACACACGTGCATATACATAACCATGATAACAACATTAATGATATAAGAGTTACCTAGTGTTTGGGAATGAATATGATTGGCTAGTGATGATTGATGAATGCAATGTTGTTGGGAGAGAGAGTTAACCCTGCAGGTTGTTGAAAGAGTAAAAGAAACAAAATGTGAATGAAATGATGATGATGATGATGAGGGAATGTAATTCCAACGGTTGCAGCACCTATGAGTTTGAGTTGGTGATATTATAAATGGTTTCACTTTCTCCATTAAAATGAACCTATGAACTAATGACATGATAATTAATTTTTCAATTGTGTAAATGAAATGAAATTGGTTTATATTATTATGAGTCATTAGATGAATTGGAAACAATTTTTCTGGTGTGTAATAATTTGATATTTGAAACTAAAAAGTGTACGTCCAATATTTTAGAGTAGTATTAATAATTTATGTGGATACGATAATACTAGAATTGAAAGAAAGACGTATGATATATTTGTATGATAAGAATAAAATATATAGTTTGAGTGGCATACCTTAATGTTGACGGAGGTTTGTGGTTGGTTCACTTTGAAAAGAAGGAGTGCTGCGTGTAGTGTAAAATGAAAATGGGGAGTTTTTGTTTGGCTATGATTGACCTTAGGAGTTAGGTCTATCTATAGTACACTCTTACGACCTTAACTAATATATCTAATGCTTGTGGGGTTGGGCAATGGACACCTTTATTACTACTCTCTTCATAGCATTATGTGAGACATCAGCATTTTGAAGTTTGTATTTTTTTTTTTAAAAAGATGATATTTGTAAAACCACTTTTTAACAACTTTTGAAACAATCATCTCTCTCATACTCACATATATTTTTATTCTCTCTCTTCTTCTTTCTCTCTCCATTATTTTTGTCCAATCACAAGAGGTGAAAAATAGTTGTCACTAAAATTATCTAATATGAGTTGTATAAATATCACTTCTCTTTTTTTTAATAGCAATGTCGAAGAAGTTGTTGATTTATCTTTTAGGTTTGAGTTTGGATCTTCTTTTATTTCTTAAAAGAAGTTTAAGAGTGTCAGTGACACTCTTACAGAATAATATATACATACTTTTTAGGGTGCTTAAAAAAAAAAAATATATTACAGTGACATTGATGATGGCAACAGTTGAAGTTACAGAAACAGCTATAACCATCAATTAACTATTTGAATTGAAAACTACATACTACTAGTATATGCTTTATTAATATGCAGAGTGACCTTTTATCAACAAGAAAAGGTAAGCCTAAGAAGCTGATATGCAAATTCTTCTTTCACAACAGAATAACTTGATTTAAAGTTACAGTTCACATCACATGCAATCACACTAAATTATATAGCATCCATATATATAGGGAGAATAGAATTCTTAACAAGAGAATAGAATTCTTAACAAGGACAAAAATAATAGCACATGTACCCTACATCTATTTGCTACAATGATGAGTAAACATCACTAGAGATACATCATGGGAACAAGACAACCACGTGGAAAACTAACAAACCAACTAACATCTAACACTAAACATTGCAACTTTTGACACAAAACAGCCACCATTCTGTCCTGGTAAGTTAATTTTGACAGCATCAGTAAAAGCATGAGGTTGATTCAACTCAAGTAGTTGATTGACTATGATTAGAGTCCTTTTCAGGTAAAGGATCTCTGTCATCAGCAGATGAGGTGTTCCTAGAGTCTTGAGCATTGTTGTTGAAAGAAACAATATTCTCTTCTTGAAATGCAGCAGGTGTCATAAAAGGCTTCACTCCACCAAAACTTACTTCATTAGACACATGATGATTAACATGTGGAGGAGGATTATTATGTGTAATAGTTGATATATTATGCTCCACCCTCTGCTTCTTGCTGTTGTGCTCCAGATGGTGACCAGGAAGAAAACTTCCGACAACAACCTGATGCATGCACAACATAGTGAATGTTAGAAAGAGAGTGTTAAAGTGAGAGTTAGTAGCACTTTTTTTTATATAAAACCTACTCCCGAGGTTTACCTGCACGGGACCAGAAGCTATAAGCAAACCAGCGAGTCCACCACCCAATACTCGGCCATCTGGGCCTGCCAAAGAGACACTCATCCCACCAGATCTGCTTCTTGTAATTCCATTCTCAGTTGGCATAAAGGAACCAGACAAGGAAAGAATCTCAAACCGCCCCTGTAAAAGCACCCAGTGTGAAATATGAATGTATAAAATCCATTCACTAAGGGCATAAATGAAATTGGAAGATATATGTAACACCGATTCAGTATGAATTTAGTGAGTCGATGCCATAGAAAAGGGAAACTTAAAATTAATATTTGATATGTATAGAATCAATACATCAATACATATAATACAAGACAGACATGGCTGCATATAAACGAAAGACTTTATTGTACATACTTCCCAATATGATAGAGAAACAAATGACCGAACTCTTGATTTTTTTATGTAAATGAACAAGATTGAACTCACCTCATATGTTAAAGTACCCCCTGAAGAAGTCGATTGACGAAGCGTAACATTTGAAATTGTGCCAGTGGCAGAGAGAATGCATATTGCACGTGATCCTTGTTGGGAGGACATAATTTTCATGGTAACATCCTGAGACAGAGCATAGAAAATCACAAATGCTAAAATGACCATGTTGAACAGCAAAAATGAAATTCAAAATCTACAATCCAGAGTCAATAATTTACTTCAATAATTACAACATACACAACCACTTGATCCATACCATAGTAAAATATGATATAAGGAAATGAACAGACTATAGTCATAATCTAACTAAAGTTCAGGATATAGACGTAAAAGGAAAGGAACAGATTACCTCGCCAGAATTCACTGTAAGCACATAAGCTGTGAAGTTGGCACCTACTGAGTATGCAATTCCCTCACTTACACCTCCACCTACAACTAAATAAAATACATAAGGAAGATCAATTGATGGAGAAAGAAAGGAAATGCAAGAATGTAATAAAGAAAGTCTAGAGAGGAACTTCCTTTATAATTCACAAAAATAAAAACAACAACCAGTTCATTCATTATATAAAAGCAATCCATTAAATAAATTAAAAATTAAAAGAAAGAAAAAAAACCAGCAGCTTATGTATTATTCAGTCAGATCCATCTTTTAAAGGATGAGGTAGATTTGAAGGAAAATGATTTATTTTCCGAGACTTCATTAATAGAAACGGCAAATTAAGCATAAAGATTAAAGAATTTTTAGAACGAAGATAAATTCAATAAGCCATATTTGAAAGTTTTCCAGCTCAATTCAGTTATTTAATTAGACAGCAAACTCAACATACTCACGCATCGCAGCATTACATGGCAGTAAATTGGCCACCCTATTATAGCCCTAATTTTAGAAGATTCTTTATTACCCTGGATCAGCATTGTGTCATTAGTCAAAACAATTCAGTGTCTTCTCTTCTATGTGTTGCGTAGAGTTCTAAACACATACTATGCCATAATGCAGAAGCGATTATAACAGTATCCACATAACCGAGTCCATCAATATTTTTGTGTTCCATACTTTACGGTTTTCTGGGCCTTAATTCATAACCTTCAAAGACAGAGTGCCAACCCTCTTAAACAATTAAAGAACTCAGATCTTGTTCAGATATAGAAGTCACCAAGTCAGCATGTTCACTTGCATGCAAAATGTAACATATGCATGTTGTCTACCATGTTAAACAACGCAAAATTCAAAGTTCGCATTCGTCCTACTTGGATGTTGCAAGATAAAGAAAAGGGAAGAAAATGTCGGATTAAGTAATGATTTTTGTCCCTTCTATTTATTCTGTTGTTTAAAATACTACAAATAGAGTATCATTGCGGCCACTGGCCAGTATTGGAAGTATGTAGCAGAGCGGTTTTCTGCTATCGCTGTTGTTGTGCCCACAGGCCAAAATGGCAGTGGTTCCAGCAACTAAAAGTTTCAGAAAAATGTAGTATTAGGGATATTTTGGGGTTTTATTCTTCTAATATTGGGAGTTAAACATCAAATTTTGATGTTTACTTACATTAAGCATTTAGATGCTTAAACTTGTTTGTTTTGAGTTTTTTTGGTATTTACTCCTGTGTTTTGATTAAGAAATATGACTTTTTATTGTTATTTAAGAGTATTTGTTAAATTTCAAGTAATATGTAAATTATTGGCATTATATATACTGTACTATTAATAATTTAATTAATATGTATATGAAATTCAGAATACGTTCTCTGAATATAGCATGTTTAGGGTCAGCCACTATGTGTCTCTATCATGGATTGATAATAACTATGCCAAATAATTGGCAGAACATGTAAATGTTAAAAATAAAAATAAAAGGAACAAGGTAGCGTTTTAAAATGATCTTATTAAAATCCTTCATTTTGTTGGTCCTCTTCTTCAGAGAAATTTTTACTTAATACAGTCTCTGAATCTCTCACTCCAAGCATACCTTATACTATATGCAACCAAAAATCTCTTCTGCAAACTTTAAAATATATTTCAATGCATTTGACTAAAATATTGATGGATATTCTAAGAGACCACTCTGTTTTTTGCTAGAAGATCACATTTTTTGTCTTAACCATCGGGTTCCTGGGAGATTGTTCTTAACAATATATCCATAATATAAAAAAACAAGTTTAAATTTGGAAATATTTCAGACTGAAATTCCTATTTTGCAGCCTATTATTCAAACCAGCCAACAAGGTGATAAGTAAGATGTTAAAATTAATTATTATTATTATATTAGATTAGATTAGAATTAGAATTAGACCAGTTCTACAAGACAAACTAGCTATAACTATAAGACTCATTCTAACTGGTCCCTTCATTTACTCTAACCGTTTCCATGGTGTCATATAATGCAATACTTTTCTTCTTCTTAAAAAGGAAAATAAGGAGCATCATATGCTACCCTAAACACAACAAATACAACCCCACTTTCAACCACAGAAATATCCACATCCACCTCACACTTTGTATTCAGATCTGAAAAGGAATCTCAGCTAAGGGTCCACTCCCCACCCCCCAAATATAAACTCTATCACAAAATCAAAAATACAAATTTCACACTATAAACACAGATCAGAGAAAATAACTACCTCCATAACAATTAGAACTCAAAAAACAAGAATTAAAATGAAAACAAAAATCAATTATGTTGAAAAAATGATAAGAGGGTTCATTGATTCATTATAAATTTCACTGTTTTTTTTTATGAAAAATAATGAATTCCACACTCATTTCTCAATATACTGCAAATGTAACAGTAAAAACAAAACCTTAGAAACATAAGTAACAGTCAAAGAAAATTATAAGAAGAAAAAAAAGGAAAATAAACACAAATACAAACTAAAATTAAAACTTGAAAACATTTCAAAGATCAAAGAACTATAAATAATACCTTGCACAGGTGGACTTTCAAAATCAAACTTAAAAGATGATTTCTTCATAGATTCAACAGGCTTCCCTCTACCCCTTTTCCAAGCAGAGAACTCTCCAGTCAACGGAATCGACGATGAAATCGGCATAGGCGAAAGCGCAGTCGCAGCTCCAGGAGCAGGCTTACCATCTGGTCCATACTTCCTTGGTCTCCCCCTCTTCTTCTTCAACGCTGTCTCCGGCAACGACACCGGCACCGTTGCCATGGAAAAATCCAAGTTGTTATCAATCCTTGGAGCAGCTTGAAAGCTCACAGGAACCTCATTACCACCCACTACATTCACAGCACCAAAATTCTCTCTTTCTTCCATTTTTATGCAAATCAAAGAAAACTAAGACACCCCAAAATTCTAAATTTAGCTTAAACCCTACCCATTCAAGATTCAAGCGTTTTCAACCTTTAATCACACTAAAAAATTCAGAAAAATTGAATTTTTTTTTCAAAAGGGGTAAAAAATTACTTCAGAAAACAGATTTTTGTACAGAAAATTTTACAATCAGAGATTAAACTACAAAAAGTGAGAAATTTCTGTATGAAATTGTAGAAAGATGAAAACCTAGAAATTGAATTGGAACAGTTGAAATTAGTCTCCGAGAAAATCGCAGTATTGTGGGCTTAAATCTGCACCATTGCAAGAACACAGAAAATTTTGAAATTACCACAGAAATTTTGGAAAAAATTGTAGAATTACTAAGAAAAAAATACAAACTTTGGCTAAGAAAATCTCATGTGTGATTTGTGAATTTAGGGTTTTGGTGGAAAAGGTTGAGTAAATAAATAAAGTTGATAAAAAAATGTGGAAAAT
>Ga0099826_10001514_pt1 | contig 14037 bp, 6 predicted proteins | sample Mtrugardesep15_FD_76830 | JGI IMG/M metagenome (GOLD analysis project Ga0099826, IMG submission 76830) | Root nodule microbial communities of legume samples collected from California, USA - M. trunc garden sep15 | ecosystem: Host-associated > Plants > Roots > Nodule | place: USA: California... | reverse complement strand
TCCTTTCACAGAAGATTCCTTTAATAGTTTGTTTTCTTTCTGAGATGAATTATTTTGGTTATTTATGAAGGAATCTTTCTTCTCGTATCTAAAAACTAGTTCTCATAATAATATATATAGATAATTTACCATTGCAGGATGATTCAGATGAGCTTCTAAATATAGAGAATGCTGGTTCCAGTGCTTTTTTGGAAATAAGCACCACGGCAGCACTTTCATTCGTTGTGATTGCTTCTTGTTTCTTGTTTATGCTTTACAAACTTATGGGAGTATGGTTTATTGATGTTCTGGTGGTTCTGTTTTGTATCGGTGGTGTTGAGGTGAGTTATTATTTTTCTAGGCTTGGTTCTTGATGATTACTGTTAGAATATATGAAAATATCGTATAATATCTTGACATTATGTTAGAGCAGGCTACGCCAAAATTTGCTATCCCCTTCATATATATATATATATATATATATATATATAGCGTTAAGACGGACACATTAGTGCCTTTCTGTTGGTTTTTTTTATAAAAATATTTAAAGTTACAAAATATAATGCAATTATTTTGAAGTATCTTAGATCATCTCAAAAGATTATCTTCTCATTGAATTTAATTTTCATACTTCTTAGTATTTATCGCTCCAAACACTATGGTTTTCAAGTTTTGTCCAATCATCCGCATAGCAAATCGCTCTAAGTCATAGGATTGCAGAGTTTGATGTTATTGAAGCTGAATCTTTATTCTTTGCATGCTTTCAGGGACTGCAAACTTGCTTAGTGGCTCTTTTATCACAGTAAGTCTTCTATATCCTTATAATGTCAACTTCACAGGAACCATTCTTTCAATGACTTTTGTGTGAAGTTTTGTAGTGTTATATAGATAGTTTATTCTGTTCGATTAGCCCAAAATGATATCGAATTGACAACAAAATGTTCATAGTTTCAGATGGTCTCAACATGCTGCACAAACATATGTGAAAGTACCCTTCTTCGGTGCTGTTTCATATCTCACTCTTGCTGTCACCCCCTTCTGCATAGCGTTCGCTGTGGTTTGGGGAGTTGAACGCCGTGTATCGTATGCTTGGATTGGTCAAGATATTCTTGTAAGAACTGTTCTTTTACTTTCCCATTGTTTGTTTGGTCAAATTCTTTTTTCTTTGGTTCATGTTTTAGACTGGTTGTTTTGAATAAAATATAGAAATTTATGGAACTATCACGAGCGTTAGAATTACAAACATATTTTTAATCTTCTTTTCAGGGTATCGCTTTGATAATTACGGTTCTTCAGATTGTCCAAATACCAAACCTCAAGGTGATGATTATTCAAACTTCATTTTTTTACTCTTTCGGGCTATGGATATGGATTAACTTCATTCTAGTGACCTATTTTACAAATAAAGACACTAAGGTATACGTTCTTTTTCAAGGTTGGAACTGTTCTTCTCAGCTGCGCCTTCCTATATGACATCTTCTGGGTGTTTGTCTCTAAACTGATTTTCCATGAGAGTGTGATGATAGTGGTGAGTATTTCAGTACAATCTCCCGTTACTACCATTCTTTACAAAGTTTGATTTTGTTATCCCACTTTCCCTAAAAAAATCTACACTTTCACTTCTTTATAGGTAGCTCGCGGTGATAAGAGTGGAGAAGATGGTATCCCCATGCTGCTCAAGATACCGCGTTTATTCGATCCTTGGGGTGGTTACAGTGTCATTGGTTTCGGGGACATAATCTTGCCAGGGCTTTTAGTAGCATTTTCCTTAAGGTTAAATTGAAAATCACATGGATCACTTATTCCTTAAACACTAGTGCACATCAACTCCTTGTAAAAAAAACAGTTTGACACAGGAAGAGAATGTTATGTGTCTTGTTAATGGTTCATTAACTTTGATTATTCTATGATAACTTTACAGGTATGATTGGTTAGCGAAGAGGAACCTTCGAGCAGGATACTTTTTGTGGACGATGAGTGCCTATGGTTTAGGTATGCTATAGTTTTCAATGATAGGATATCATTTGAGTAATTTTCCTTGATTATGTTTGGATTACAGTTTAAATCTTGTCCCTTGAATTTTGATCTATAGGTCTCCTTGTCACATACATAGCTTTGAATCTGATGGATGGGCATGGTCAACCAGCTTTGTTGTATATAGTCCCATTTACACTTGGTTAGTAAAACTATCACACAAATAAATTTGAATCACAAAACAAAAATTGATTATTTTGCAAAAAACCTGTTCCTTTTGGGAGTGTTGAAAGCGCCTGCTGATGTCAATAACGGTTTGTTCAAATTTCACTACACTTGTTACAACCGCTATTTAACGATATTTTGCATTAAATTGTGCATTGAAGAACAAAGTAGTTTATTAAAACTCCGCTACACTAAAAACACTAACCGTCGTGATAACCACTATTTGACCACACGGAAAGCGCCTTGTGAAACTTATCCGTCGTATTCATGTTTCTTAAGATGTTTTCCTCTTCGACAATTTGTAGACTTTCTATATACCACTATGCCATATGAAGCATATTAGGTAGAAGCATCAAAACTAGCACAATTTTTGAAACATTCTTTTGTGTATATGCAGGAACCTTTTTGTCATTGGGAAAGAAGAGAGGTGAACTTGAGATTTTATGGACAAGGGGGATGCCGAAAATGCCTTGCCCTCACATCCAAGAGGATCGTCAACCAGTAGACGAGTAATCTCCCGCGGAATAGTACTGTAGGTTTTAGTTTACAGGAGACATATAACAAATCATAGGAAAGAGATTATGTATAACATTTGTAGATCTTTTATAAGTATAACAAAATTCAGCCTAATGATATCGTACAAGCACTGTACTTAAATCAGCAGCTGTAACTTGAGATACCCTCTTGACTGTTAGATGTTGGAGGAACCATGAATCTGTTTGTACTTTGGTGTAAGATTAGATTTTTTTTCTGAGAAAATTGTTCATAGGTCACAAATTTTAAGAGATTTCATATCTTGGTTTTTTTTTTTATAGCATTTTCCATGTCTTCCTGAGCATGGTTCATAACTATTATCTTAATGACAAGAGACAAATGATATCTCCAATAATTTTCAATGCACTGGAAAAAAAGATTTCTAGGCTACTGCATAGTATTGCCAGGAACTTGATTTTCATGATGAGAAAATATGACAACAATGACAATGATGGTATAATTTGAAAAGAGAATTGATATTTGTATAACCATTTTTGTACAACTTTTATACAACTTTCTCTCTCATACTCATAGTATCTTCTTACTTTCTCTCTTCATTTTTCTCTCTCCATTGTTTTTTACCAATGAGAAAAGAGAACAACAAGGTTGTCCCAAAAGATGTACAAAAATAGTTGTTCAAATATCATTGCTCATTTAAAAATTATCTATCTGTGTAAATAAAAGGTTGTCTAAATCTAACTTTCTTGAAGGCTATTCTATATCATGAATCACCAATGCATCATCTCCACTTGCAGTGCTGAATCAGGCTCAATTTTTTATTTATTTTTTGCTACAAAAAATCAGGCTCTAATTTAATCAGCAGTATTAACTAATTTCAACTGGATACCAACACTAAGAAGTACCTTAACAAATGATCCATATAAATCTCATAAATTCAGGATGTTGGTTTAGGGAATGGAAATTGGATAAGATAAAAGTGAAATAATCAATATATCAGGGTAGGCCCTGAAATCTAATATTTCATTTCTATGGTCTCCAATCTCCTTTGGGAGTAATTTAATCCACTATTTGTGTTCAAAACTTCTACATTATCAATCATGCATTAGAACATCTCCTGAAAGTAATTTAATCACGATAACTAACAATTGCTTCTAAAAGTAAACTTCAATGTGTTAGAGCAGTATTGATTAATAGTATCAAAATGCTTTCTACAAACAATGGATCAAACCATCAAATTTCAACCTATTTTTCACCTAGCATTACATAAACAAACAAGCACAAATGAGCCTTCAAAACCTTTTCTAATCTAACATTCATAAATCATCAAGGCACAAATGAGCCTTAAAATCAAAACTTGTAACGGAACAAACCAAAGGCAAATGGACAAGATATATACGTCCCTTACAAGCTCGGAAAACAGTTTTCTCATTTACGTCTTTCCTATAAATTAAGTACAATAGACAGCCCCCAGCATCAAATTTCGCCTGGACTAAGCACCAACAATGAAGAGCAGAGAATAAAATTGAAGAGTAACTCGGGAAAATAAAAACAACTATTTATCAGCAACTCTCAAAATTGTTCCAGCCATTGGCCAGATGGGTAGGCTTGTGTGGATTCATTTCCCTTGAGTGCAGTCCTGTACGAGCAAAGGTATTTATCAGAGTTAATCCAAAAAATAAAACAACTATTTATCAGAGTTGTGGATGACATCATAAATGGCTGAAATGGTATGAAATGAAATACTCTCAATTTTAACATGTTATATCAAAAGTTTGGGACGGCATAATCACATGACAATAATTCATTATTAAATTAACACCCTGAATAAATTCAAGCCCAAATCAAGGAGATAACAACCAGGCTACAGTTTAATGAATTCATGTCAAGTTCAGAGGTGTGATATCAGGAGAAAGTTTCACTGGCTAAATGGCATATTAGGGTTCCAAAAGTTGATAGTACACCATAAGATAAGATGCAATTTTTACTGTGCATAGCCAGGTACGCTACTATGCTATTGGGGAGGGAACACTTGTGCCCATAGTTTTAACAGTTGGATAGGAATTTATACAATCCAATGGTTAAAACTAAACAGTATATCGATGTGGTAAAGGATAGGGTGAGGCCCCTTCGATGTGCCACCATTCTCATCCATTATGTATAAGCATAAAAAAGGACAAAGAGCTAAATTGTAAATAAATGGAATAGAATGCCAAGAATATTATTGTACAAATATTTTATCAGCAACTAAAAAGAAAGGGATAAAACAAAACAGTTATAGAAAAGGAATTTAAAAGTTCAGCTAGCACGTGTATCACAGATAAGTAAAATAACTGCAGGCAGATAGAAAAGCATACAAGTATTTCGCCTTAGAAAACCATTCCCGTTGGTAGCAAAAAGCATTGACGTCCTTTCTTGACCTGATAAAAAATCTTGCATCCTTTCTGGCCAGTCAGAATTTAATCGGCGGGCAAAATCTTCTACTTCCCTGTGTCAAAGGAAATCAAGCATATAAGAACCATGTATATAATTGTAAAAACACAAGTCTATAACCATCATGCAAACATTCCTTTATCATAAATTGATATCTTTGTGACCGAAAAATGAATGTGGAAAAGAGACACGGGGAAGACAATTAACAAGAATGTCAGAACAAATACTTGGATCTATCTCAAGTGGGTAGAAGGCAGCAGTAGAAGCAAATTTTACAGGTAGTTTTGCCAAATGCTTAAAAGAAAGGAAGGAGGGATTAGTAGTCATCCTAAGCAAGAAAGCAAACCGTATACCATTATGGGAAAGTTTGGATAAGATCTCTATTATTGGGTCACCCACAATTGTCTGCACTTCAGATGTCCAATCTTGAGGATGAGGTGTGTCGAGATCCCCCATCAACTAAAGATATGGCCAAATAAACGCTTGAGCAGCCTCCACCACCACGAGCTAGCTTCTGGGATTGAGTTGGGCCCAATTCAAATTTTAAGATGGTATCAAAGGCCATTCCTAGATCTGTTATTGGGACATCCATATTTTTCTACACATGAGGGGAGGTGTTAAATCACCATTATTGGGACATCCGTATGTTATTGGGACATCCATATGTTTCTCCACACTTTGGATGTCCAAACCCAAAAATGATGTATCGCGTTGACTGGAGATATGGTCGAATTTGCCCTTATAAGGCTTCGGCATCACTCACTCCCATGAACTAGTATATGAAGTTGAGTTAGGTCTAGTCCAAATTCTAAGATGATGTAAGAGCTTATCCTCGACTTGTTATTGGGCCCCACATATTTGTCCATGCTCGAGATTCCAGTCTTGGGTGTAAGAGTGCAAGTTAAGATCTTTGTTACTGTGCCACCCGCATTTTTCCACACTTTAGATGAACAATCCTGGGCGCAAGAGGTTGTGTTGAGATCCATACGGACTAGAGATATGGTCAGATTAGTTATTATAAGGGTTGAGCAGCCCTCACCCTCATGAGCTAGTTTTGGGGTTTCTAATAGTTATACAAGCGTTTAAATATAAACTATACCTATAATCAAAGAGGAAATAACAGTAAACTCCACATATACTCTATTAGTTTTTTCTATAAGTTATCTTAAGGAGCTTATAAAAATAATCTAAAAACAACTTATGGACATATCATATTCAATTTTCATAAATCTTTCCAAAGATTTACGAAGTGTTTATAGCATAAGATAATCCAAGATATGATTTTCCAAATGTCCCCTATGTTAACCAATGTTACACTGAACCAGAAGTAATATTTTTAGATTAATATATTTATCCAGAGCAACGCACACACGCGCAATCAAAACCATTAGAATTACCTAGCTGACAGTTTTACAATATTCAAGATCATGAAAAATTCATTGCTAGACTGCTATGAGATACAATATTACTAAATTTCTCATATTCCTCCAAAACCACGACCAAGATTATTAAATTCAAGTCTAAATTCAACCAAATTTAACTCAGCGTTGTTATTTATCCCTCTCTGTGAAGAAACAACCACTTCATTCCATTTTCAACAAGCTATAGATGATCCAAAATGTACAATTTGTAGAAGGGTAGAGTTCAATCATTCAGATGACTTGTTCTCTGCGTATGCTATCTACTCCATATAAATATATTCAGCAATGCTACTGATCACTAATAACAAAGAAAAGCTAGAGATATGCGACTGCAACTATGATAAAGACAATGATAGGCTGACAGCCATCGATAAAAGAAAATAAAGATTAGATTTTATATACAATTACTGCAAACAATGTACTTAGAATGGAGCTCAACCTGTCAATTTTTTCCTGTAGTGCCGGATCGATCTCATCATCTATGTTGTCGTCATCATCATCAAACTCTTTATGAGCAAAAGTGTCATCTTCTGTATGCATATTTGAGGTCCCAGCAATATCAGATACAGCACTATGACCATTTAACTCCTATCACAAGAAAACAGGCAATAAATACTTTTAGATTTTATATGAAAAATAATCAAGTTTGTTTATTAAAAGAGGGAAAAAAAAAAGAAGCGAAATAACAAGATATTTCCAGTGACCTTATTTTTCAGTTTGGAAGCTTCAGTCAAAGAAGAGCTCTTCTTCTGCTCTTTTTTTCTTCTGTTCTTCTTTTTATTCTTAGAAGTTTTAGACACTTTTGAATCTGTGAAAAATTATTCACTCTTAATTAGATGTTCAAAGGAAACAAACTGGAATGTAACTTAAGACCCTATAGCTTTCAAACAATCCATACAAAAAAAAAGAATTACATAACAGTTTTAAAATGAAATGAAAAAGTAGAGGCTGCAAGATACATGGGCAATAAAAGTTATCAAGAACAATGCTATAGAAGAACACACATTGGACATTAGAAGACCACACAAGGTTCAAGGGAAAATTTCATACAACTGTGATGTCAGGACGGATGTAAGGAACATTCAAGTATTTCTCACACCTTGATTTCAATTATATCAAATATATTTTAAGAACAATAGCAGCAACATAGAAAGGGAAACAACATTAGCATTAGTGTTGACTGTGTGATTTAAACTAATCTACCCTAAATTTAGACAAGCAAATAGTTCTATTAATATAAGAACGCTATCATCTTTAAATAGAGACAACCTACACTGGAGCTTTCGGAATTAGATGGTCAAAGTAAATGAGCAATTCAAATTTTGATTATATGGTCACGGCCACAAATCAACTGGTTGGCTCATCACGCGGGCTTAGAACAAAACTGTAAGTAATATTACTGGTAATAAGACGTCAGTCAGGGATGGACTGCTACACAGTTCATCAATCTACAGACAGAACACAGGAAGTAATTCGATGAAAAGTAGGAATTAAAGATTTTTGTCTTACCTGCATCATTTCCATTAATAAAAGACAAAAGGTCATCAACCGAACGCTCATCTACATGCTCTTCTTCTAATTCAACATTCTGAAACATGCGAGAGACCAATTCTTATTAAAGTCAACTGTCTACAGTTTAGAACATAATAAAAAGAGATGCGAGCAAAATCTCTCAGCATTTAGAAATAAAGACAACATTGGACAATGGTGTGTACTGTAACATTAAATAAAGAGAGAACATTGTAGTACCTTTAACCTCCCACGTTCTTTTAGCTCTTTCCTTTTTTTCGCATACAACCGGTTCAAGAGCCTTATCCTCGGGTCATCAGTTGTATTTTTCAGAGGCTCTAACTTCTCTTCCTGGATCAAAAGTATGTGTGAAAAATTAAAATCGAACATGAAAGGAATAATCAGCAGAGTTCTCGCAAGCACCACACACCTCTGTGAGATCATCCGGCAAATGAAATATCTCCCGTATCTCCTCAGGAGATTTTCCTTCAATTATTCTTGCAAGTGTACGGCTTGTAAGATCAACCAACGGTCTCAATTGAAGGCTGTCGGCAGCAGATGTCAAGTCACAGAGCCGTTTGGTATCCATCCTTATGAATTTCTCGTCATGAGACTTCCGTTCCTATACCAAGAATACCCCATATGTCAAATCATCTTTGACATTCAAAGTTTTTCAGCCTTAAATTGTCTTCTATAAAGATAAAGTTAATGATGGGGGGAAAGCATTAAATAAAGATGGAGAACCTTATTTGAGCGGCCTGGTACTTGATGAAAACGACAATAATCAAGAACTAAGCTCAACATAGCAGGACTGACTTTTTCAGGAAGGCATATCGCACAATTTTTGGAAGATCCCGTGCCTTTTTGTATTATTTCTTGACAAATAAGAGGGCAAAACATTGCAATTTCTTGTTCCACCTGTTGAATAGAACCATCCGAAGTCTGAAGCCAAATATAGGGCTTCATCATCTGAAAATGAAAATTGATTAGCAAAGCAAGGTATTGGTTCTATAGTAGAGCTGTTTAATTAGGTTCAAGTGTAATAGTTTTGACTTTCCGGATAATGCAGGCAAAGAGAAAAGCATTAAATAGATTTTCCTAGGGTTTCTGTTTCCCCCCACAATACACACAACAATGATTAAAAAAACAAAAGCAATTTGGTTTAGCTTTGAATGCTATAAAAGAGACAACATTGAACTTATTCAAGAATTCAAAGAGTAATGTGGAAGAAGTGAGATATCATACCTCGGGTTTAATAACTGACATGTCGACTTCCGACATTTTAAACCAATTTGAAAACTAAAATCTGTAGATATTTGAAGTTTCTTGCTGGTGTAAACAGTATATGCTGTGGTCGAAACTTAACCTTCAAGTCCAGAAAATCAGATAACACATTTAAGTACTCCTTCCCTCAAGATTAGGTTGTCGCATCAACATTTCTCAAATGTACATTGCCCACCAAATTATTGCAGTGAAACACAATTCTCCATACCACAAAGCAAAACAGGCATACACTTGCAAAAGAGCAGAATGGAGAATAATTCACTACCTTCCCAATTTTAAGTCGAAGCTGCAAAGCCACAAATAAAAAAGTCACTATGTTTGCAAATTCAGTAAGGATGCCTTCCCTTAAGTGACATTTAATATGTTGGGGCGTGGCTCGAACCCACAGTTCCCCACTTTTCATAACTAAGTGTATGTGAGTTTCTCCGCTAGGCTCCTTGACATAAAAATAAAATAAGGATCCTAGTTATCTTTTTCATTTTCGTCAGGTATGTTAGACGAAGTGGCAAGCAATATCTGAAACTCAAACACTGTGAGGTCCCAAGTTCAAACCTGGGTGAAAGTGTCCAATCTGGCAGTATCGGCATTGCCAGTTGAGCAAAGAAACTCACACAATGCGAGGTATTGGGTTGGAACCTGGATGAAGGTATCCAGCCTAGAAATATCAACATTGTCTGTTGAGCTAGGTCTTGCTCACAAAACAATGGTTATCTAATGAGGAACAAACTACCGTTTGGATTGACTTATTTTTGAGCTTATGAAAAATAGCTTATGCAAATAAATAAGCTTTAATGAAAATTCATAAGTTCTCACTAACAAAAATTGTATATTCATAAGTTGCTTTTTCATAAACTACCTTGACAAGCTTATGAATAATACATAAAAGATTATTTATTTGCATAAGTTGTTTTCCATAAACTCAAAAATAAGCCAATCCAAACGGGCCCTAAGCATTCCAACAACACTAACCCCCTCTATTAAACACACGTCCTATTAAACAAACATTGTAGAGTAAATAATAAGTTAAGTTTAATCATTTCTATTACAAAAACAAACAAAACAAAACTATTAGCACCCACCATTTTTGCTAACATCGTCATTTCTGGCAAGCAAGACAAAAACAAAATTCAAAAAAACAACAAAAGAACATTAAAAAAAACACATTTTGAAGACAACCCAAGATTCTATACAACGAGGTTAGGTGAAAACAGCGCTTAGGTATTGCAAAAAAAACGGTAAACATTAAATGGAGCAAACCAATCCAAACGTTAAATACATTTCTAGAGAGAGAGAGAGAGAGGAAAAGGGGTTGAAGGTGAAGTACCTGAGAAGACGGAGAGAGAGGGAATAGGTTTGAAAAGCGAGGGAATTGGCGGTTGTCGGCGATGAACAGAGAAAATGGATAGAATAGAAGAGAAGAGAGAGAAACAAGAGAGAGAAAGAGGATTTTGATTTCGAAAAAAAAATAAAAAGAAATGAAAATTGAGGCTTCCATTGGGCTTTGGGTTGGATTGTGTACTTTGCCATAGGGTTGAGAAATCCTATTTGCACTACTTATTTGACTCATAGAACCCTTTCACTTTATAATCTATATAATTGCTCATGTTGGGTTCAAATGTGAGTGGTTAATATCATCTTTACAATGAATGAATTAATGTTGGATATATAAGAGAGGTGACTCCCATATATATTTTTAATGAAGTTTTATATGAAGATGTGGTGTTCGTCTTTCTTGGATTATTATTAGTTTGTTGTTGTTCTCGACGCTCTCCCGAACTCCACAACAACGGGTATTAGAGATTTGATCATATCTAAGGATATTAACTTTTTCATATGGTTATATGGTTACAACATTCTATGTTTTCTATATCAGAAAAGAAGGATGTGATAGTGTGAAAGTGTTGTTTTAAAAGGTTCTGCCCAAGAAAAACTTACTAATTAACCTATTCCTTTGTGATTCACTTTTCTTTCTTAAGAACATGTCCTTTCTTAAGAGCATGCCTATCAACATGGATACAATTACAATGTCAAGTTATGATTTGATTTTTGGTGAAGTAAAATTTGATTAAAGAATCAATTTTGCTTTGTGAAATAAACAAATAAAAAATGTGTTGATACAATCGAAATTACATAATATATTGATTAGAAATGTGCATTTTTTATGTTCAGGATTTAACAAGCGGGGTTTACCTTCTGAGTTGAGGTATAGTCGCCATGTCAATTACTAGATCTTTTACGTATGGTCGTACGCTCCTTCAAGTGAGGGAATTTTTCTGCAAGAGACGCTTTGACGCCAAAGTAAGGTGATGTGATAGAAGATAGCAAGTATATAGTATATTAAGTGTGTAATGAGTGATCATACCTGGAGGATAAGACCCCTATTTATAGTGAAGTATTTGGCGGTATGCTCCTTGTTGTTATTTTTGCTCACTTGATTTGGTTCAGCTTATTACAATTATGGTCCAGTTTGTTTGGATCAACTGAATCCTACATCCATTGTTGTCTACCTAGTTTGAATGAGCCCCCCTGTTACTAGGAGTGACCCATTAATAAACTAATAGGTCACCGATGCAAAAGATGACGAAGCATATTAGTGCTTGTTGAATTCCAGATGTGGAAACGATGTGGTTCCTGAGATGACGTATAAGGTATATTCTTGTACTACATAACTATCCAAGATATGGTGGACACTTCAGACTTACTCGCTATTGTTTTGGTTATTGGGCGTGTTTGATCCTTTCTGATTGAGATTTCTGGTAAGACAATCTATAAAATAACTAGATTGCACCTTCAAGGTCCATACCATTACAAGTTGACATTGATGCAAGATGTGTTATGAGATAATGACGATGACTGAAGAACTTTATGAGAAAGCCAACATGTAGGTTGGAATATAATTTTTCAGCCTATTTTCGACATAAATTATTGATGTGGTTTAACTTAAAGCAAAGCATACCCTTTATGGTGGATCTTTGAATTATGATTTTTGATATAAATAATGGAAGATAAATATGTATCTATGTCAATCAAGGTGGAGATTGTTTAAGTTTGTTGAAATGAAATAATTTGGAACAAATCTCGCGTTGTCCAATATGGTACATGAACAAGGAGGTAACGATTGTGTTGATTGACTAACGTTCTTTGTTACCAAATGCATCTATAAGACACTTTAAGTTAACATACGAGTCATTTATTTTTTGTCTTCTTTTATTTTCTAGTGTTATGAGATGCAGGCTAAGTATTCGTTGAAAGTATGGGTATTCTAGAATCGTGGGGTATTTTAGAGAATTATATGCCGTATAAAATAAATCACATGGTGTAATATCTTATTTTCACTAGACAACAACATGATTTTTCTATAACTTTGGAGTTTTCCATGTTAAATTCTTGTGTTGGGGTTGTGTTTTTTTTAATTTCTCTGTTGTTTTTTCCAACAACTCCACCATGTGTAGAAATGATGTTGAACAAGAGCTTCATAACGTTGAGTGCCTTTACATAGAATAAAGAAAGTGTCATGGATGAAAAATCAAAGATAAAGAGAAGATCGAGTAAAGAGGAAAAATGTAGTTGTGAAGTCCTAAGAAATGAGTAATTGGAGTTTGACACTTCTCATACTAGAACAATGTGAGACAAGAATGGTTGGACTTTACTCTTAAGCACTTTGTAGCAACACGATGTTGAATAACCTTTTCAAACGATACAACAACCAAAATAATAAGAAAAGTAAAGCTTTAAGACTTTAATCTTAAAGGTTATCAATCTTATCTCATAACGTTTGTGTAACCATATTATTGTGGACCAAGTGGAAGTTCATTAAGATATATGCATAAAATAGAGCGGTGCACTCTTTATTATTGACTAATACCAAAACAAAACTCATTAAGATTAATCCATTTAAATATTTCTAAACCTTCAAATATACGAATATCATGATTTATTTAAAGGCTTAATTACACTTTTTAGCCTCAAAAGTACTACAATTTTGATCCCAACATTGTTTTGGGCGATTTTGTCCCCTTATTTTTTTCATTAGATTTGGTAGTCCCCTTTTAAAAAAAATCTCAAATTTATGCTAAGGTGACATCATTTATTGACGCAACTCTCATCTTTCATATTGAATATGACTTCTATAAAATTGAAAAGTAAAAACATCTTGATTATAGAAAAAAAAACCAAAAGTTGGAAACCCTTGTTAGGGATTTCATTCGATCCCATGTGTACGATCTGTTTTTTATTTTATTTTTTATAATTTAAAGGAAAAGTCAAATTAACTGTTTTTTTAATTAAAACGAAAAGTCAAATTGACTGTGAAAGTTGGTTATCATGTCAATAAACAATGTCACATCAACATAGATTTTGATAGAAAATGAAAGGAGACTACCAAATTACTATTGAATGAAATTAAAGGGTTAAAATAACACAAAAAAGAATTGTGAGGAGATAAAATCATACAATCGTGGTGCTTTGAAGGCCAGGAGGAGTACAACTAAACATTTATTAAATAATTATTACTAGTTTTATAGCAATCTAACTCGATTATACAATTGAACCTAAAAGGTGTATGCACTCGTTAAATAGATGGACCAATTTAAAAAATATTGAACAATGTAACCAAACAAATCAACTGATAAATATTACCTTGGTAATGGGAAAAATGGATTCTTTGACAAAACTCTACAATATGCACACTCAAATATGATTAGAAATCTAAATCATAGAT
>Ga0099826_10001513_pt1 | contig 14037 bp, 17 predicted proteins | sample Mtrugardesep15_FD_76830 | JGI IMG/M metagenome (GOLD analysis project Ga0099826, IMG submission 76830) | Root nodule microbial communities of legume samples collected from California, USA - M. trunc garden sep15 | ecosystem: Host-associated > Plants > Roots > Nodule | place: USA: California... | reverse complement strand
ATGGTGAGTGGTTGGGAGGTTTCTCCAAGTATATTGGAATAGGAAGTGCTTATTTGGCAGAATTATGGGGAGTGTTGGAAGGGCTCATGTATGTGAGAAGGTTGCAATTTCGATTTATTGAGTTGCATGTTGACTCCTTAGTTGTTGTGAAAGCCATCACTTCACATGGGCATGGTAGTTGGAGAGGGAGGTCGCTAGTTGACAAGATTCATCACTTGCTTGCTCTTGATTGGGATGTTGTTGTTCACCACTCTTACCGTGAAACAAACCAATGCGCAGACGTTTTAGCTAACTATGGTTGTTCGATGGATTCGAGGATCTGTTTCTTTGATGTTTGTCCTAGCAATATCAGTCTTCTGTTACTTTCTGATTTGATGGGGAATTCTACCCCACGTGTTATATCGTTGTAATCTCTTTCTTTTTGAGCTTAGGCCCTCATCGTTATAAAAAAAATTGTATATTTTACATTATACAGTTTAAAAACCGTATATTTTACATTAGTTTTCACGCATTATGAAATATATTTCTCTATAGGCGACATTAGAAGTCTCAATAATATTTTAACATCTTAATAAGTTATCAATATTTTTTTCAAAGATGTTGCATTTGACCCGTTAAACGCACAAGTCTATTTCAAAACTCCACCTAAAAGCTCAATAGAAATACACTATTTTGATCAATTTTTTTATTTTTTTTAACTACTGACCAAAAAAGACATTTGGATCTTTCTAAGACTTTCATTTAATATTCAACAGATTCAAAAATAAATTTTATACAATTTATTTCTTGTTTTCCAATAAACGAAATAGAAATATACCTTGTAATAATGTTCAAAAGAACTATTATAGCTTATAGGAAAATTAATTTTTCCAATAATATGAAATAATAAAACGGTAAGTGAAACATGATAAAATGGTAAACCCGAAACAAAATAGCATTCATCTTACATAATTCTTGTAAAAACCAGCATGACTACTAAAATCAACCTATGATCAAAACACAAAAATGAAACACTATCCTTGTAAAAAGTAGCAAAAAACCTAGCAGAAAAACCTGCAAAATCTGTTTGCCAGAGAGCAAAACTGAAACGGCTGCTACCTAACAGAAAAATCAAAAAACGCATAATCAACACTCTTTGATGAAAAAACTGTTGATATACGCGCCAAATGATGCTTCGAATCACAAGGAAATTACGCAGTTGTCTAAACAAACAAACATTTGTCATGTGAGTGTCGGACATGAAGACGCTTCTAATTTTAAAGATGACTGTGATTCATAGGTCTTGATTCTTCGGTGGTTTAACCTCCACCAAAAACAATAAACCATCATATTCGTCTAAGAAAAACTTTCAGACTTTGACAACAACCACTTGCAAGCAATCATCGAAGTTATACATCAGAATCACAAGAAGAATAACCAAACTATCCAAGACAGAATATTGAAAAGGCATGCCTCTTGTTGAAGTTGGAAACCCCTGTATCAAAGAGAAGAAAAAAAGAGTGAGCTGCAAGGAAAATATCCAATCCCTTTCATTATAATCAAACAAACATTTACCATTTTATCATATAAAAAAAAGGCAATTCTTCCTTCTCTATAACTTACATCATGTACAAACACAATATTTAGTGTGATGTGTGTGATATACATTCATTCTCTTTGTTGTGTGTAGAAGAAAATATTTATTTTGTTTGCATAAGAGAAATTAAATACATAGAGATTAAAATCATAAAAACAATAGCTAAATTTTATCGCATATCTTAATACAAAGAAATAATACTAATATTACCTTAAATGATTATCTTTGTTGCATGTGGAGAGTCTTGAAGTAAATAGTTCATCACATCATCAAACATAGATGGTCTGTTAAATTTGCCTAGAAGTATTGTCAATGACTTCAAGTTGCCAAGACCAACTGATTCTATATTGGGAAAATTGGGGATTTGAGAAAGACCCTGCACATATTAAGGGTTAATTCCCACACAATCTTTAGTGAGTATTTGAAATAGATGATAAATGCTATGAGCACACAATTTCAAGTACCTCAAGACTGTTCCAAAAAAGTTTCAATGAGTGTACATTACTGATCCTTTTCAACATGTTTTTAAAGATCTCTACAAGTTTCGGATTAGATAGATCCCACGAAACAAGGATGCTTGCATCTTCAATAAAATCCATGTTGTGCTCAAAGACTTCATGGTTGATATAACCCTCAAAACAACCCATAAATTTGAATGACCTCACATATGGAGCAGATATCTGAACTTTTAAATGTTTAAGATCCGCAAAGTGATACATAATTGTTAGACTAGAAAGTGTATCACCAGATACAACAAGTATTTTTTCATCTCCAATTACTTTGCAATCGTCGATGACTAAAGTACTAAGCTTCTTACATTTTAAGAAAGGCATAGCATAATCTTTGCCATCAGCCAAAGTAATTGTAACTTGTCTTAAACAACAGTTTTCTAACTCTGGAAGGTCTATAGTTTCTGGAAGTTTTACTTCCCATCCATATGAATGAAATGAAAGGTCGAGACACTTCAAAGAATGAAGGGAGAATAATGAGTGAAAAAGTAGCTTATTACTTTCCTTATCACGAAGGTAGGTTCCAACTTTGAATTTTTCCACCTTATGATTTACAGCACAATTGATCATCTTGCTCAAAAGTTTAGATGGAACATACCCCCGATGGTCAACTTCAATATTACGTAGACACGAGGCACTAGATTCTTCACGGTGTTTCAAAACCTTATTCGAAAACTCCTTACTAGATTTTTCATGGTGTTTCAAAACCTTATTCAAAAACTTCTTGAAAACATCTGCTCTTTGAAAGTGTTTATGGCTAATATTCAAAGTAGGAAGTTGTTTCCAAAGATCCTTCCATCTTTTGGATAAAATACAAGTCTGAACAGCTTCTTTTGTAATCAGAAAATCCATGATGTGTAAAATAATGCAATCAGGCATGCTACTGATTATGTCCACTTCTATTTCATTATGCATTACTCTATTTATTTTAGGCTCTTTCTCCACAATATCTTCAAGCAATGACATCTGATAAAAATAAACTTGTTTAGATATATTGATCTAAGCTAACATAACAATCAAACTTTCGAAATATAATCTTTAAAAAATAACCAAAATGGTAATATATTATGAATTAAGCATCAAGAGAAATATACCTTCACATAAGGTAAGAAAGATAAAATTAGGAAATAAGAAATAGCAAGATAGAGAAGGTTGTTAACACAAAATATTCTCTCAATATTGTTTACAAAGGAAAAAATGATTTTCTTGTAAACTGCTACACCATATGATTTTCCCTTACTTAATTTTACTATGATTTTCATTGCATTGTCTGCAATTTATTGTGATCGTTACAAAAGGATTTACCAATACCAATTAATTTTTCATTTTCATTTAAAAGCAAGAGATCATAAGCCATAAAAACAGATCATTCAAAAAAAGAGATGGAGGTGTAGCCTCAAGCCTATATCACCTACACTACATCTATCATAAATAAGTTCAAAAAAGGGAGCCATTATTTATTAAGGAGAAAAAAATACTGAAAAAACTCTATTCATCTTAGGCTTCTATTGATCAGGCATGATACTTATTATATCCACTTCTATTTCATTATGCTATTATTCTATTCATCTTAGGCAATGGTATCTGATAAAAATAAACTTTTTTCTGAATTGATTTGATAAAAATAAACATGTAAAATAGATATTTACAATCAGTGAGCATATGAAAGTGTTGGAGGTAAATAATTTGTCACATTGGTGTCAAATTGGTAGTTATATTGATTACAAAAACATAAATTGTGAAACATAACAAATAAGAATATCAAGGGCCAAAAACCTCTCCGGGTTCTTTAAGTTTCATGTTTTTTTTCAGATAGATTCTTTAAGTTTCTAAGCTTTCAGATATGTCAATTAAGTTTTGAGTTTGTTTTGGATAGGTCCTTTAAGTTTCTAAGGTTTCAGATAGGTCTTTCGAGTTCGTTTCAGATAGATCCTTTCTATCAACCTCCGTTAAGCCAAAGTTGATCTGTCCGTTAAGGCAAAGTTGATCTGGTTGGGGAAAAAATTGATGCCAGGTGTCAGAGAGAGCCACCTCACCCACTTAACGGACATATATGTAAGATAATGGAATTGCTTGCCTTTTCATTATGTGAATAGAATATATTTATACATGTGTAGGTCAACTATCTAATTATGATACAACATATTTACGGAAAAATAATTATAACTAATTATGACTAATATTCTATTCTATCACACCCCCGCAGTCGAAGCGGGAGGTTCACGAACTCTTAGACTGGTCCGAAAATCATCAAAGAGAATACGAGGAAGCTCTTTGGTGAAGATGTCTGCAATCTGGTGTCTTGAGGGAACATGAAGAACACGTGCCTGACCACGAGCTACTTTTTCTCAAACAAAATGAACGTCCATCTCAATTTGTTTGGTACGCCGGTGCTGCACAGGATTACCAGATAGGTAGATAGCACTAACATTGTCACAATATACCAGAGTGGCCTAAGGAATGGGAGAGTGAAGCTCCAACAGAAGATTGTGAATCCAACATGATTCGGAGACAACATTTTCAACACCCATATATTCAGCTTTATCACTAGAACGAGAAAGAGTATGTTGCCTTTTGGAAGACCAAGAGATAAGGTTGTCACCGAGAAAAACACAATACCCGGATGTTGAGCGTCGAGTGTCAGGACATCAACCCCAATCAACATATGTGTAGGAGATAAGCTTGGCAATTGGGGATGGTGATAAATGTAATCCAAAGTGTATGGTACCCTGTACATAACGCAAAATTCACTTGAGAGCAATCATGTGTTCTACACTGGGTGCATGCATGTGAAGACAAACTTGCTGAATTGCATAAGAGATGTCAGGTCTAGTGAATGTGAGGTATTGTAAGGCTCCTGCAAGGCTGCGATATAAAGAAGGATCCTCATAAGGTGTGCCAGAAGAGGTGCTGAGTTTCTACTTAGTATCGACAGGAGTGGCTGACGGTTTGCAAGATGTCATGTCGGCCCGCTCGATGATCTCAGAAGTGTATGTGCTTTAACTGAGAAAAATTCCACTAGGATGACGAGATACATCAATACCCAAAAAATAACTCAGGGGGCCCAAGTCCTTCATTGCAAACTCAGATGCTAGGAGTGACATAATTGATTTGCGAAGGGTGTTAGTAGAGGTTATAAGTATGATGTCATCTACATATAGAAGAATGTATGCCATGTCAGAGTGTTGTCGATATATGAAGAGAGAATGGTCTGATGTTCTATGTCACAAACCAATGGTGGTTACATAGTCAACAAAGTGTTGTTACCATGCTCGGGGCACTTGCTTGAGACTATAAAAAGACTTCTTCAAATAACACACATAACCTATATGATAAGAATCACGGAAAGCCAATGGCTGATGCATGTAAACAGTTTCATGAAGATCACAATGCAAGAAGGCAATTTGGACATCCAGTTGATGAATGGTCCAAAATTTATAGAGAGCAATGGTGAGCACTATTCTAATGGTAGCGGGTTTGACCACCAGGCTAAATGTCTCATCACAATCCACAACTGCGATCTGTGACCTACCATCACATACAAGTTAAATATCTTGCGGGGTTTGACAATGCCTTTCATGTTACGGTTGGTGATGGTCTGTGTAGGTGGAGGTGGATGAGGTTGGATTGGTGATGTTGTGGGAGAGGAAATTGTAGTGGACGAGTTGATTGGAGAAGAGGGCTAGTGTTGGTTTATTGGCGAGAGTGGCTGATCAATTTCAGTGTTTGGGGTCGGTGTGTTATTGGTGACAGGTGGTGATATTTGATTTTGCCACTAATGTATAAGGTAAGGATTTAGGTTATCATCTAGGAAGTGATAAGACTCAGGTGAAGGGGAATAGATTTTGGTGAAGGGAAATTTAGTTTCATCAAAGATAACATGCCTCAAAATTATTAATTTTCTATTTGACAAATCATAACACTTGTAACCTCTATGATTCGACGGATAACCTATGAAGACACCTGGAGTAGAGCGAGGTTGTAATTTATGAATGGTAGATGACAGAAATAATGGATAACATAGACAACCAAAGACTCGTAGATGTGTGTAAGTGGGATCATGATGATATAAAAGTTGTGTTGGTGACTTATTTTGAAGTGTTTTACAGGGAAGAATGTTTAACAGATAAGTTGCCAAGTGAAGTGCATGATGCCAAAATAACAGGGGAATAGAAGAATGAGCTGGCATAGTGCGGATCATGTTATTAATGGTTCTTATTTTGCGTTCCGCTTTCCCATTTTGTGAGGATGTAAGGGGACAAGAGAAACGAAAAATAAGGCCGTGATCAGTTCAATATTGTTGAAAAACCTCATTATTATATTCACCGCCATTGTCACATTGAAAGGATTTGACTTTTTGTTAAAAATTGAGTGTGAATAAGTTGAGTAAGTGATTTAAACGTTTCAAATACATGAGATTTTCTGCTAAAGGGAAAAGTCCACAAGAAATTTGTAAAATCATCTAAAAATAAGACATAATATCTATGACCAGCTGAACTTAAAATTGGAGATGTCCATAAATCACTATGTAGAATATCAAAAGGCATCAATGTCGTAGTTTGAGAATTTAAAAATGGCAATTTAACTTGTTTGCCTAAAACACAAGAGTCACAAACAACAGAAGAATTAAAATGTTCACAACATGTGAACTTATTTTTGCGAAGAGAATTTAAAATAGACACGCCAAGGTGACCAAGGCGACTATACCAAAGACTTGACGTGAGACCGGCAAAACTGGGAGGAATGGTGAATGGATATAGATCGCCACGACTGTCACATCTGAGAAGAGTGATCCCCGTCTGAAAATCAGAGACAGTAAAGCCAAAAGGGTCAAAGGAAACAGAAACATTGTTATCAGTGGTGAGTCGTCTCACAGAAATTATATTTTTAATAATTTTTCAGGGCATGGAGGACATGGTTAAGGTGAAGAGGTTCGTGAGATGTGGCTATTTGTGTCTGTCTGGTGCCGTGATTTGGAATTCCATGTCCACTGTCAATAATAACTTTCTGATTTGAATTACTTACAAGAAAATAAGACGAGAGATTACCTGGTGATGCAGTTGTGTGATACATTGCGCCAGTATCCATGTACCACTAATTGTCAGGAGTGTTAAGTGACATGGTGTGCATAGCTGCCTCAATGTCTGTCAGTTTCTGGGATGAGGTAGAAGCTGCATATGCTTGAAGACGTTGTCCTATAATACCCTGTTGTTTCGGAGGACTTGTAGGGCGCGTCCACTGGGAGGTGGGATACGGGCACAGAGGCATAGCCCACGGAGGTGGATTCCAACCCCATGGTTGCCAAGATGCATATTGTTGTTGCCGCTGCCAAGGTGGAGCGGACCATGGTGACGGGGCATTGGGAGCTCCAAATTCAGGTGCACTACGGTTGCCACGTCCCCCTCCGCGGCTCTGGTTGCCACGGGAGCGAGAGCGGTTGCGGGAGCAGCATTGGCCACGCTGAGAGTTGTCTTCAGAAGGTTGTGACTCAGTTGCGTCCATGGCATCTTGAGAGTCGGTGCGTGCCATTTTTTCCATACCAGCTTCTTCCAAGGTGAGCATGGTGCGTGCCATAGAATGCAGGAAGACGGTTGCTCTGGCGAATCAAAGTGGCAACACTGCGGTAAGCTTATGGGAGACCAGATGTCAGCTGAAGGACCAGACGATGGTTGTTGACAGGTGAACCGACATTTCTCAATTGGTCAGAGAGTATCTTAAGACACTGGCAGTAAGCAAAGACATTAGGGAAATCCTCCATGCAAGTGTTAAAGAATTCTTGCTCAAGAGTGACAGCCCTTGCATTCTGGTTGTCCTGAAAAATGTCAGCCAAACGATTCCAGGCTTCCACAGCAGTGGAGTCTGGTTCCAGGATGGTAGTCAGCAGGTCAGTGGAGATTGTGAAGTATATCCACTGAAGGACGGTGGAGTCAAAGGTGGTCCACTGCTCATACTCGGCACTGGAGGTATCTTCTGGTGTGGGCTTGTCCTTATAAGGGACAATATGATGCAGAACCCGATGAGAACGGGCATGAATGCAGAAAAGTTCGGCCCAAGTACCATATTGGTCTTTCTCCATCTCAAGAACAATGGGAATATGGTTCTTGATATTGGAAACATTAAGGGAAGGATGAAACTCGGTTTTAGAGGATGACATCTTGCCGGAATTACAACTAGAGAACTTTGTGGATTTGTTGTTGTTGTCGTTGTCGCTATGATCAGATTCAGACATCTCGTGACAGAGAGAGATGATATGAACAGCGGCGGCGGGGCAGAAAGTTTGCGGCGGCGGCTGCAAGGTAAGAGGCTTGCGGCAGCAGCGGCTGTGGCGCTGCAACTGCAGGGTAGGAGACCTGCGGTGGCTGTTTGTGTGGGTGAGGGTTGGAGAGAAGGAAAACAAAGATTAAGGGATCGATTAGGGTGATATCATGTAAGATCATGGAATTGCTTGCCTTTTCATTATGTGAATAGAATATATTTATACATGTGTACGTCAACTATCTAATTATGATACAACATAATTACAGGAAAATAATTATAACGAATTATGACTAATATTATATTCTATCAATATCAGCTTTGGCTTAACGGACATAACAACTTTGGCTTAACGGAGGTTGACAGAAAGTACCTATCCGAAACAAACTCGAAACTTAAAGGACATATCTGAAACCTTAGAAATTTAAAGGACTTATCTGAAACAAACGTGAAACTTAAAGGACCCAGGAAGGTATTTGGCCAATATCAGGTGTAGGAAACAAATAACACATAATATATTTTAATGTTTACAATTGTGAGGGTTGAACAATTGACCAAAAATCTAATTAGACCAATAATTTAAAACTAATTAACCCTTTTTTTAAAATAAAACCATTAACCATGATGTCTGTCTAGTTGCTATTTTGTTAACTTGAGGGACTAAATTGTCCAACCCTAGAAATTTCAAAGATAAAATTATAAATTTAAATAATTAATATGCCATATGTCACACTACTGCACATTTTGGTATGGAATAGAATTGTCCACCATTAGAGGTAATGAGGCATGGTAACTTGGTAAAGTATGAAAAATGACTTTTTAACTAAATGATTTGACTCAAGTGAATAATAACATTTGGATTAAGACAAATTGATCAAACGTAATTGAGTTTGAAACCTGAGTAAAAAAAAATCATTGATCAAACTTTATTTACCCAGTGATCTAACGTCGGATTACAAGGGTTACTCTACCTAGCCGAGGTATTAGGAAGGAAAAACGTCCTTCTTTATATTGATCATACTTTACAAGGGTTACATCGGTTTGAGAGGTGATAGATTTTAAATAATTTATTTTAAAAGCACAAATAACAAATAATATAAAACCAGGAATACTACATCAAACAAAGTAAAATGGAAAGAACAAATATGAAATATCTATAAATCGTTCATCTGTCGATTTTTTATTTATTTATAAATCCTTCAGGTTAAAGGATCAAATTTATAAATCTTATCCAATATCTATGTGTGACTAGGGGAGCCAAATATATGTCAACATAACAATAGAAATTAAAGATCAAACAGTAAAAGAAAATGCCTTAATTTTTCCATTTTTCGATTTTAGTAAAATGTTTCCCTAATCCAAATATAAGTTTTCAACAATTCTGTTATCATACGTATAAATTTATTAAACAAAAAATTTAAACATTAATTATTTAACAACATAAGAAACTCATGCTACACATATCAACATTAGAAGATTAATTCTAGTTAGTTAGCTAGTTGATTAGTGTTAATTAGATTAGTTGGCACTGTTATTGGGTTAACCACTTGTATTTGATGTCTATATATATAGACCCATGTTGTAACAGAATCCACTAATTCATTCATTTCTTCAATAATATTTTCTTTCTTTTTCTCTCCTTTTCTTTGAATCCTTTAATGGTATCAGAGCGGGTAGATCATGTTCTTATTTCCGCTGCAAAATCTTCATAAGATCTTCATGTTTCTCTTTCCTTTTTCCAATAAGATCTTCATCAATCTTCGTCTTTCTCTTTCCTTTTCCCAAATTTTTTTTCCTCTGCTTTCTTTTTGGTGAATCGAAATGGTGAGAAACAATAATAATGATAACAATAACAATAACAATCAAGATCCCTGCTATGTGCATCCATCGAAGAACCCTATGACGGTGTGTGTTACACCGCTGTCATCCGGCGACAACTATCATGCTTGGGCGTTGAAGATGTGTCGAGCATTAGCAATGAAGAACAAATCTAAGTTCATCGATGGATTGATTGAAATTCCGAAGGAAGATGATTTGAATTTTCCTGCGTGGGAAAGATGCAACAACCTGGTGCATTCCTGGATCGTGAATTCAACTACTCCGTTAGTAGCAGAAAGCATAGTGTTCAATGAGAATGCAATCGATGTCTGGAATGATCTCAAAGATCGATATATGTGAGAGGATTGAATTCATGTTGCTCAACTTCAACAGGAAATCGCGAATCTGAACCATGGTAATCGAAAAATTACTGAATATTTCACTGAATTGTGTGGTCTTTGGGAAGAATTGGAACAATATCGACCTATGCGTCAGTGTAATTGTCCCATATAGTGTTCATGTGTTTCAGTTAGGGATGTTAAGTACTTCAAACTAGAAGATGGAATTATCCATCTTTTGATAGGTTTGAATGATGAGTATCAGCATGTTGCTTCGCAAATCTTGTTAATGGAATTGATGCCTATGATCAACAAAGTTTTCTCAATGATTATGCAACAAGAAAGAAAGATCGAATATGGAGTACTAACAGTTGTGAATGTTGATGATCATGGTGCTCTTGTAAACGTTGTTGATGGATCAAGAGGCTATGATAGAGGAAAAGGTAATGGATCTCAAGGAAGAGGAAAAGGTAATAGCAGACAGTGCACCTTCTGCAACAAAATTGGACATACAATAGAGACTTGTTATGAGAAACATGGTTATCCTCCCAACTTTGGGCGTGGAACTGGTTCATATGCTAATTTTGAAGGACATGCTATAGAGGAACATGAAGGGCGTTATGTGATAGGCTCAGCAAGATTTGAAGATGAACATGTATCAATAACAAAGGAGCAGTACCAAAACCTACTTGTGTTGCTAGAGCAGAACAATACGAAGTCAAAATGTGTGGCAAATGCTACAAAAGGAGTGGCAAGCACAAGTTCAGGAGAAGCAGGAGGTACCATTTTATCTACTTTTCATCATTCCAAAATGGGAAATTATAGCTGGATAGTTGATACAGGAGCATCACATCATGTGTGTTATTCAAAAGACTGGTTTTGTTAATATGAGTAAAATAAGTCCAATACAAGTAACATTACCTAATGGTAGCTTAATGGAAACAAATTCTTCTGGTAGAGTGAAATTAATTAATGAGTTGATAGTTGAAAATGTATTATTTGTGCCTGAGTTCACAGTTAACTTGATATCAATGGCAAAATTATGTATGGAACAAGATTGTACTCTAATCTTTAAACCTGGTATTTGCATAATACATGAAGAGAGTGTTATGAGGAAGATTGGTTTAGCTAAGTAGATAGATGGTATGTACTATTTGGAAGTTGTTCAGAAGAATTCGGGTTTTATCTCATGTTTAACCATTACTAATAGTAAGAATAAGATTGTGTCGTATGCTACACTGTGGCACATGAGGCTATGACACTTAGCTCATGATAGAATGGTATGTTTGAATAAGAGGTACTCTTATATTCCTGCCTCAACTCATATTGCTTGTGATGTATGCCATTTGGCAAGGCAAAAGAAATTGACATTTCCTGTTAGTAACAATAATGAAAATGTTGTTTTTGATTTGATACATTTGGATATCTAGGGTCCCTTTGCTACACAATTTGTTCATAGTTTTAAATATTCTCCCACAATATAAGATGATTATTCTACACATGTTTGGGTTGTTTTGCTTAAAAACAAGTCAGAAGCATTAGATAAAGTTAAAAAAATCATAGCCATGGTAGAAACACAGTTTGAGAAAAGAGTAAAAATGATTAGAAGTGATAATGGTCCAGAATTTATGCTCAATGAATATTATTTTATGAAGGGGATATTACATCAAAAGAGTTGTGTTGCAACACCACAACAGAATGGTAGAGTAGAAAGAAGACACCAACATATATTAAATCTAGCAAGGGCTCTTATGTTTCAGTCTATGTTACCAAAGATGTATTGGCCGTACGCTGTTTTACATGAAGTTTACCTTTTGAATTGAATTCCTACTAAGCTTCTCAACAATAGATCTTCTTATGAGCTATTGTATGACAAAGCTCTTGATTTAAGCAATTTGAAGGTTTTTGGTTGTCTATCATATGCAACAACCTTACCTGTTAAGAGATTGAAGTTTGATCCTAGAGCACGAAAATGTGCTTTTCTGGGATATACACCAGGGATGAAAGGATATGTCTTACTTGATGTGAGCTCTAAAGAAACAGTCATTTCCATAAATATGCATTTTTATGACATGGAATTTCCTTTTCATAAGAGAGATATTACACCTTGCATCTATGAAGAGGAGCAACATTTTGTGCAAGACAAAACAAGTAACTTGTCTTCTATAGAAGTCACAACTACTTCAGAGAGCACTAATTCTCAAAAAGCTCTCACATCTGCTTCAGATGATTCAATGGAACCTATTCATGTTTCTCCACTTGAATCTAATAAGCTCAGGAGGTCCACTAGAGAGCATCATAAACCTTCTTACCTAGCAGATTATGTCTGCATCTCCACAAGAGTTGATCATCCTTTGTCAGCTTATATTTCCTATTCTCATTTATCCCCCTTTCACAAGGCTTACACTACATCTTTTAGTTCTGAGCCTTCTTCCTTCACAACAGCTAGTTTAGATTATAGATGGGTCCAAGCTATCTAGTTTAGTTTAGATAGATACACTTAATGCAAATGGTACTTGGCAGTTTGTTGATTTACCTGATAATGCAACACCAATTGGTAGCAAATGAGTTTATAAAGTCAAAAGGCATGCAGATGGAAGTGTTGACAGATTCAAGGCAAGGTTAGTAGCTCATGGTTTTAATCAAACTGAAGGATTAAACTATTTTCATACCTTTTCACTTGTTGCAAAATTGTCTACTATTATAATCTTACTAGCTCTGGCCACTATTCATGGTTGGCATCTACACCAATTAGATGTTAACAATGTCTTCTTACATGGCGACTTACATGAAGTTGTCTATATGAAACCACCACAGGGGGTCACTCCTATGTGGTCTTAAGCAAGCTAGTAGACAATGGTTTGCTAAACTTACCAATTTTCTAATTTTATATGGTTTCACCCAGGGCCAAGCTGATCACACACTCTTTACTAAGACCACAGAAGATTCTTTCACCATCTTACTCATCTATGTAGATTACATCATCTTAGCCGGTACTTCTCTAGAAGCCTTTGATGCTCTCAAACAAGCTCTGGACTCAGCCTTTAAAATAAAGAATCTTGGACAATTGAAATGCTTTTTGGGGCTTAAGGTGGCACATTCTTCTAAAGGTATTTCTCTTTGTCAAAGAAAGTTTTGTTTAGAGCTATTAGAAGATTCTAAATTGACAGGTTGCAAACCTGCTTCTACTCCTCTTGATCCAGCAGTATGTTTGCATCAAGATGATGACCCAACTTTCACTAACTTATCTGGTTATAGGAAACTGAGAGGCAGATTGCTATACCTCACCACCACTAGACATGACATTGCCTTTGCACACAACAGCTAGTCAGTTCATGGTGTCACCTACTTATACACACCACTAAGCAGCCCTAAGAGTTCTCAGGTATCTCAAAAGGTCTCCTGGTCGTGGCATTTTCTTTCCCATATCCTCGGATCTCCATGTAGTAAGATTCAATGATGCAGATTGGGGATGCTGCATTGATTCTCGAATATATATATATATATATATATATATATATATATATATATATATATATAT
>Ga0099826_10001512_pt1 | contig 14038 bp, 5 predicted proteins | sample Mtrugardesep15_FD_76830 | JGI IMG/M metagenome (GOLD analysis project Ga0099826, IMG submission 76830) | Root nodule microbial communities of legume samples collected from California, USA - M. trunc garden sep15 | ecosystem: Host-associated > Plants > Roots > Nodule | place: USA: California... | reverse complement strand
TATATATATATATATATATATATATATATATATATATATATATATATATATATATATAACTAAAAGGGTTTATCATAGATCTGCTAATTTAAGTTTATTTATCAAGCAAAAAATAAACATTTTTTGGAAATAAAAAAAATTATGATGTGATGATCAAAAAGGGAAACTATCAAAGCCAAGCCATGGAGCTTAATCATCCATTCCCTTCTTTTTCGGGTCTTGTAGAATTCGCTCATTGTTCTCACCGAAAGAAAATTTACTGGTAAAGTTTCGATCTTTTCTATGTTTTTATACCTTTTCTACGCTTCTCATTTGTAGTTAATTAAAGGGTTGTTTCATAAAATTCTTTACATTTCTGCATATTTTTCTATTATTTTGATGTAGAAAAATTAATATTGTTTATGTTTTTTTTTATGAAACTACAGATTCAGCGGAAGAAAGGAACAAAATTTGTCGAAATTAATGTTTTGTAACTATAGAAACTTGTAACTTGTTTGGTTATGTCTGGTTTTTCAACAAATATGGGACAAACCAACATTAAGAATGTTACAATAGCTGTTACCCCTGAAGGATTTTGGTGTTTTAGAAAAGCCATAAGCCTCAAAATCCCATGAATAAAACCAAACCTTTCGTTATGGGACGTCACTGTGCAAGTGAGTGATGGATGAGGTTCTGCACCTGCATCATCTAGTTTAGTGATTTCTGATGATCAACAATGACAATGTAGGATTGGTCCACAAAGGTCTTTAGCTGGAACATCTTTAGTTGCTGAGAGAGTATCTTTAGCTATAGAGTTTGGTGAACCTGGAACTTGTGATAGGGAAAGAAGGTGGTTTAATTAGGGAAAGAAGGATTTTATGTCAAGTTGACAGTGCATAGGGATGTTCTGATAGAGAAGTGTGGTTTCTTTTCTGAAAAGATTTCGGAGCAATTGGATTTGTATTGTCTTCAAATCAGCGATTGTGAGGACGTTGGAATATATGTTGAAGCTGTTGGTTTGATGTACTGCAAGGAAATTAAACAGCGGCAAATGAAACAGAAGGTTTCTCGCATTCTTCAAATTCTCAAGGCAATTTTCTATACAACTGTCATCAATTTTAGTACTCTACTCCCTCCGGTCTCGAATGTAAGAAAAAAAACAAAAAAATTGTTGGTCTCAAATGTAAGCAAAAGTATACAAAAGTCATCCTATTAAATGTCACTATTCCAATTTTAACCTCATTGACTTTATCCAATTTGTTTCACATTCTCATGTTAAAGCATTCCAAAGATTTTCCATTGGTGGAGTTCAAAAGTCATGTTTCCAAGACAAGGGCATAATTGGAAAAATGGTATTTTTTACAATGACTTAAATGTAGTCAATTCACTTTCTTAATATGTGTGATTTTTTTTTTTTGTTTCTTACATTCAAGACCGGAGGGAGTATTTTGTTGAGTTATTTCATGATCCCTTATGATAAAAAATTTCCGGTACCGTTACCTTGATATATGGTTTCGTTATACATGTACTTCGGCTTGTAGATAGCGATTAACTACTGCTTCTAACGATTAGGTTTTCATTGCATTTACATACCAAATGCCACCAGCAATTGCATATTCATTTGTTATGGAACGTATACAAGTTTGAGTTTAGGAAATATGAATAATGACTTTTAAAGCAATTTATAGATGCATATTTTTTGGGAGGCCTTGATCATTTTTGTTACATGATCTCCTCCATTCTATAAAGAGTAGCATACAAAGTAAACTTGTGATGTAAATATCATTTATATAGATGGTGATAAAACAAACCTTTTATTCGATACTCAATTGGAATTGGAGATTTTTTTAAGTTATAGTTAATGGGTAAAAATACTTGTGTACTCTTCAAAAATATGTACATAACTGGCTTGTATTTCCTGTATGTCGCTACTAATGACACAGAGTACAACACTTGCATTGAAGATCATGATACAATCAAGGAAAGCCCCAAATTTTGCTACAAGATCATTATGGTAATTAAGCTGTATTGTCTTTTATTTGATAGTGGTAAAAAGGGTGTTGTCAAGTTGGCATGGTTTATTTAGCAGCATAATTACTTGTTTTGGAAAAACATGCTGAAAATTTGATGTGCTTATTGGTCTACCAGTAAGATAAGCTAATTTTGGATTCTTGTTGCAGTTAATTAAATTTTTCAAAGCCTTGGTCGGTGGCGTCATGTTCATTTTTTCAATCCATGCTGTGAATGCATTTCTTGGTTGTGCAAGTTTCTCCTGGCCTCATATTCCACCTACTTTAGATGTCATGGTTTGGCTGAAACTGTGTGGACTAATGGGTCTGCTAATTGTTCAAGGAACTGTAATGGCAAGTGCCATTTCATTGGTGGAAGAAATGCTTTTCAGGTCATGGAATCATAATTTCAGGGATGGCATTTTCTTTCTTGCAGAGGTTTGTCTTCTCTCTAGAATTATGTTTTGCCTATGTTATTTATGTGTGTATTATACTTTCATTACACTTCAGCTTTTACAAGACAATTAACTGTTTTTTTATTCTTCCTTCTCCAAGAATTCTTGTTAAAATATCTCATTTTTTGTTTTCCATTTGTTTTTATTTTTGTCCTTGTACGTTTGTTTGCTCCATTATGAAATCGAGAGAAAATAATGTTTGGAAGATTAAATTAAGGAGAGAAGAAGTGTTTGAAAGACTGAGAGATTGAGATGAGATATATAGAAGGGAAATGTCGTAGCACATAAAAGTATTATCTTGGTTTTGAACACAATGAAGGTTGGTGAAGTTGGTAAGGATTGAACTTATATAAGGCTCTTGTTGGTAAGTGATAATAAGTAAGTACATTTGGAAGTGCTTTTTAAGCTTTAGTGCTTTCTCTGACCTTAGTGAGTTCTAGAGACTCGATTGACCCAAACTAGTGTTCCATGTATTGACATCAGCCAGATTCTCTCTCGAAGCAACTTTTTCGGCCACAATTTCATTCGACTCAAACATGTCTCTAACAAAGTGCAAACGAATGTCAATGTGCTTTGACCTCTAATGTTTCCAAGTGGATGACAGTTTGACTATCAAATGTATCTTTACACATTCCCAACTCACCAATCATCCCTTTTCAACTATATGGCTTTCTTTACCCCTTTAACAAGGGCAATGTACTCCGCTTGGGTTTTAGATAATGTCACCACAAATTGTTGATTTGTCTTCCAACTAATCGCCTTGGCTAATAATGTAAACACAAACTCCGATATAGATTTCCTACTGTCCAAATTGCCTGCATAGTCCTCAACAACATACCTCGCAAAAACTTCTTCCTCCTAAGTTGTTCTTGTGTATTTTAAACCATCTTTCAGTGATCTATTCAAGAATCTCAAAATCCACTCACTATAATAAAAAGTAATGAAAGCACCAATTGTTAGGTCTTAAAGCCATGAGGAGAGCCCAACCCAAAAGACTAGTCCATTAGGTGGGAGTGCATCACACTTTTATTTACTCGATGTGGCACTCCTAACATTCCCATGCCCTTTAAGAGTCGACGTCTATGGCGGCTTTCACTCTATTGACACTGACCCGATGGTAGCCTTTTCCTTTTTTGGCGGCTTCACTCGCCTATCGGTATTCGGTGGAGCACCTTAGGTAGCCCTTTCCGTGGTCCAACTCTCAATTAAAGCACCAATGATAGAAATGATAGCAGTAGCAATTGAAACTAGGGTTAGAGTAGACTAAAGGCTATTTCGAGTATAGCCAACTCCAAATACGAAAATTGGTCATTCAGAAGGAAAGTTTTTTGGTTTTAATTTGTTACCTTATTCATTCATTAACTGATGGCTATATAGCCCTGGAGAAATCCTACAATATGAGATCACGTGAAAAGAGTGTGTTGATCCTTCAAGGGAATAGAAAATATCCGTATAAACTAGGACTGGCAATTGTACAATGAGCTGTAATATATAAGGTCTAAGAGCCATCAACACCTGTTTTCAACTATTGAAATTATCCATCCATTTGGGCTTCCTTCTCACTCTCTTCTCATCAGTCTGATTGGGCCTTGTGTTGTTATTATGTCCATTAGTGTTGTGTGGACCTTATGCTATAGGCACCCCCGTATCATTTGCCTTTCAATGTTCTTGTGTATTTGAAGCTTGCCAATGCACTTGACCTGAATTTACCATAAACCGACTCATTTTGCTAACCGCATATGCTAAATACTGCACAAACCATGCCATACCCGATTCTTCTAACCCTAGCTTTATGGGGAATACCATCCATCTTCTTTTTCTTATCCTTAGATTGAGGACATTACGTAACCGACAACTTTGTGTGATGACCCAAAGGAGTGCTGACGGATCTTAGAATCACTCATTCTAAACTGATTCACCTCTTTCTTCAAGTAACCATATTAAGACGAGAACAATTCACCTTTTACTCGGTTTCTTACGATATCAATACCAAGAATCCTTTTTGCCGCACCAAGATACTTATTCTCAAATTCACTGTTTAGTCTCTCTTTGAGCTTTCTGATCTCTCTTTGAGCACCCAAAGAAGTAGCTCTCGTGCCACGTCATCCCTTACATGGATGTGGGCATGTCAGTTTGTCTTCATACTGGGTTAGATAATTAAAGTTAGTCGTTTTAGACCCATACCATTACATACACACATTGAAGTTCTCAATATACAAAGTTCCTGTGTACAATTTCTTTCTATATCACTTTTGTGAAAGTATATTAAAATTAATAATATAATATGAAAAAAATGCACTTTATCATTAAATACCGGCATAATATGAGAAAATGTTATCTTCTTAACTCAAAAAATTGTCTTTATTTCACCAAAAAAATTGTCTTTGTTGTACGCAAACTTTTTTTGCCGTTGGCACCTGGAATAAGGGTACATAAAGAGCGTGTAAATGGTGATACCTGGCCTTCTGCCTTTGGCACATGAAAACTGATGCTACCATCACAGCTCCAGAGTAGTATCTGCATGAATTTTCCCCAATTCATTTCTCTCTGCATGAATTTTCCCCCTTTATTTCTTTGAAGGTAGTATATTATTATTACACAGTTTTTATTTTGTTTTTTTTATAATTATCCCCGAATCTTGATCAGATCTTTGTTCAATTTACAGATCGGGGCCTTGATTAGGGTTTATCATTGTTCTACTGCTGGAGTTCAATCCGTATTGGTTTTGTGCTGTTTTGAATGTGCAAAGGATTCCAGGTTGAATCTTATTCATGGTGCTTTTTACAATCATTTAATTCCTAAGGATGATTTGATTTATTTTATTTATATATATATTTATATAAAAAATAAGGATGATTAGTTTTTTTTTTTGGGTGTAAAATGATGATTATTTTTTCTTATTCACCAAATCTATCAAAGATGGTTAGATCTGATATATGAGAAAAATTAAAGATGATTATGAGCCTGTTTGTTACGAATTAAAATAAAGTGATTTTGACATTCAATAATTTAGAGATTTTATGAAAGTCATAATCTATTTTGTGTTTGTTTATCGTAATAAAAATCACTTTTTTGAGAAGCTATTTTAACAGCTTTTCATTTGAAGTTGTTTTTAGAATTTTTTTAGATTCTGATTTTTTTAAAAAGCTGTAACAAACAGATGCAATACTCTTAAAAGTGATTATTTTTAAAAAAAAGTTTTTTTTTTCTTAAAAAAAGCTAAAACAAACAGGCTCTAGATTTGGATTTGCCCAGCCCAGTGTTAAATAACAAGATCTCAAAAAAAATATTATAAAGATAAATGAGATCTCAGTTATTAGATCATTGCTACAATTTGGATATTGAATACTTTAAACTAAGTGAAACTATATTTGTTTCTGTGGTTGGATACCTTTTAATGAGCAGTCACGCCTTTTGATAACAAAGATTCAGTCATGCCTATAGATTGTTTTGAAGAACATATTTGCGTTGTAAATCGCGAATATGATATATCAAAACTTGAAGATGAACTCAGCGACAGTTCAGTTGCAATGAAAGAGCCTCCTGTAAAAAACCAAATGGATTCACTTAGCTTGCAAGAATCTGCAGAAGTGATCTCGTTTAGCAGTGGAACAGTATCAAGGCCTGTAGATGAAATGGCTATTCAAATATTTGTAGAACCTGGTACTAAGGATCGACAATGTCGAGCATATGTCAAAGACAAGGGAAGGCAGTGTGTGAGAACCGCAATTGGTAACAATATATACTGTTGTGCCCATTCCTCAAACATCAAAGAAAGACGTCTTAAAGTAAGCACTCCCATTTGTGGAGGTAAAACGGGTGCTGGCAATAGCTGTAAGTATCATTCCCGTCCCGGATATTCTTTTTGTAAGAGACATTGGCACAAAGCCGAGACGGGCCAGACCTCAAATTCAAACCGTCGTACATTAAAGAGGAAAGCTGAAGAAAATTGCGGTGGTTCCCAGAACCTGATTTGCAAGGACTTGGTGTTGGCACATCCGGAAAGTCCATTGGAGATCAATCCAGTGTCGGTCATCAATGATGTTGATCCTTTCTTTGCAAAGAACATCTTAGGCGAAACGCTCAATCTTTCTGGTAATGATCATAATGAAGACTCTTGTATTGATAATGAGAATGCTTTTAAGGAAAAATCAGGGTCGTCGCGAAAGGTTATAGTGTTATGCAATGACATAAGCTTTGCGGCGGAATCAACTCCTGTGATATGTGTAGTAGATCTACAAGTACTACATTATATTTGTGAGCATGAGCCAGAGAGATATGTATATCTTCCTAAGCCTTGGGAGATGTTTACCTATGTGACGAAGCCGATGCTTGATCGATTGCCTAGTCTTGATTATGAGGTATTTGTCTTTGATTTAATTTTTCTATAGTCAAAATCTAATGATACAAGAGTTCATTTCTAGTTTACAAAAATTAATGTTTTTTGTTTCTTTTATTTTTCATAAGTAGCTTCTATGTAATTGTGTTTTATAAAGGAGCTAAATCGGACGGAATTCTATCATTGAGAACTCACAAGGAATACAGATTGACATTTTAAAAAAAAAAAAATGGAGCTAGAGAAAGTTTTCTAAGAAAAAACACTTCATCCTTGTGGTTTTTTTCCCGACAATATTTAACCTACTATTTTGCTAGCAGGATCCGCAACTGTATTGCGGTTGCTTCTGTTCTACTTGCTGTCCTGAAACATGTGATCATGGATACCTTTATGATGAAGAAAAAGACATATTTGGGAAACCAATGGCCGGAAGGTTCGCATACGATGTAAATGGTCGAATCATATTGGAGGTAAACTATTTCCATTAATTGTAAACTACAATATATCCCTAATCCAAGCAGTTCTGAATATGTTAGTTAAGTATTGTTTGTTAACACCATATCAAGAATATGCTAAAATCCTAACATATTCATTTTGTAGGTATTTTATTTACTTTTTTAGAATTACCTAGTAGAATTTACATCTTACATTTCTCTTTTCTATTTCTGTATTACTAATCTGTAACTAATTTTTTCCAATGCTGGAAATTTCTCTACAAAACTTCAGGAAGGTAGTATTGTCTTCGAGTGTAACGATAAGTGCGGATGCAATAAAACCTGTCCAAACAGAATATTGCAGAACGGAGTTTGCGTTAAATTGGAAGTCTTTATAACAGAGAAAAAGGTGGCAACTATTCTTCTGTTAATAAATTCAAAATGACTCTCAAAAAGCTTTTTATGTTGACGTTTGTTATCTGATTCACAGGGATTTGGATTAAGGGCTGGCGAGGCTATTTTGCGTGGCACGTTCGTGTGTGAGTACATTGGTGAAGTTTTAGAACAGCAGGAGGCACACAACAGACGCGGAAGGTTTACATTTCTCCCATGACGTAATTTCTTCTTTTGGTTGCTTGATGTTTCTTCCTTTTTACTGACTTGGCCTGTTTTATACTAAATATAGCAAAGAAAATTGCAGTTATTTCTTCGACATCGATGCTCGTGCTAACCATATGAGTAGATTGGTCGAAGGACATCCCTGATATGTCATTGATTCTACTACATATGGAAATGTGTCTAGGTTCATCAATAACAGGTGAGCATAGATTTGATAAGACAAAAAATTAACATGGTGCAATTTGTTCATTTTTAATTGGCAACATCATTAGGACTTTGATATTATTTCCTTGAACATAAGATGGTTTTGTTATATTCTGAATATGATTAAGCATAAGATTAAATTTCCAAAAAGTTATTGAATGTGTAGAAAATATTTCTAATTTGTTTCAAAGCTGATAAAAGATTACAAACATTAATAACTACATTTATATAGAGTACTTTAAACTAACGGACCTGATTAATGGGTTGAATACAATTATTATACATAATTACAAAATAAACGCTATTTACAACTAAATGATTGGTGGTTTGCTCTTATTGTTGTTGCAGCTGTTCACCCAATCTTGTGGATTACAAAGTTCTTGTAGAGGGCACGGATTGTAAGCATACACATATTGGTCTTTACGCAAGTCGAGATGTGAGTACTGTCTCCTCTATATTCACACATCACTTATTTTACAGAAATGAAAAATTCCAATCTTGTGAGTTGTGACTTTGTTTCTTGTTAACAGATTGCTTTGCATGAAGAATTGACATATAATTATGACTATGAGCTTTTACCCGGAGAAGGTTATCCATGTCTTTGTGGATCTTTGAAATGCTGAGGAAGCCTTTACTAGAACCTCGACATTTTTCTGTTGTTGCAAGTGTTTTTAGACTGTCCAGTATATTGCCGGAATAAGTTGTTTGTGTGTGTAACATTTATCGTCCAATAAGGAAATTATGTATGTGTAACATTGAATGGTTGTATTTTAGTTTGTCTCCTAAAAGACGAGACACATTGAACATCTCATTGAGGCGGGATACCTCTGTGAATCGAAGTATAATTTGTCAACTGTCTTCGACATACTTGATCAGATTCACAGTCAGTTTGTTATAAAAGTTGCTTTGATTTACAATAATTTAGGAAATCTTAGCCCACTTTTATTCCCTTTTCTATTGCTTTATTCTCTAATTTTTCTCCACCTAAATGCATGTATCTATGCAATAATTAGGGAATGCCCTTCTGAATTTAAGGATGTTTGGGTTGGGTAAATTGTTATTCTTGTTTTCTTCTCATCTGTTTATCTGTTGCAGGAATGTAAATGTATCAAATGCTCCCACTTATCTTGCCTCCCTAAATTTTTTGGCAAAATAACTTACAAAGTTAGGTTGCTTGTCAATTTTGTGATGATTACTATTGAAAATTGAAAAATTAAATTTTGCACTGACCCAGTAGCGATCGGATATGATGGTTTTATTAGCCGGCTCACAAGTCTCTACTAAATCAACAATTTTTTAGCACCAACTCCAAACTTGTAAGTAGTTCTTTGAGTCTTGAGGTCTGTCTTGATCTTAGTGACTCTCCGGAGTCTAACTCACTTAAACTTTTTTTTTTTTTAAAAATAAAAAAATAAAAATGAAATGCACATTTACCGTGTAAAATAATTTTATATTGTCATCCGATAGTGATTGTGTATTCTGTCAAATCACCCCACTACACTACACTTTTATGGTATGACGTGGAGAAATATTTAATTCATATTGGATGTTAGTGTAAATTATTAATTAATACTCAAAATAAAATAAAATCATATTTCCATCCATTCAACTATTTATCTCATCTTTCAATTTTCAATTCCCTGCATGAATTTTTACCAAAACAAATTTCCTTGGTATGGAAAAGATAAATAATAAAATAAAAATTAATAAAAAAAACTGGGTAATTATCATTATATATACTTTCATTCACTATTCATTAACCGGAGCAGAGTAAATGAGACATCCTATACATTTTTCATTATCATTTTACATAAAATTTCCCATCCACTCCACTTCATCACTTTCATGGTCCCAATTCATTTCTCTTTGTATGAATTTTCCCCCTCAACTTTTTTGAAGGTAGTATGTTATTATCTACAACTGTTCCCTTCATGTTAGTATATTCTCTGAAAATTTTGCTTAGCCACGGTCTATCTAAATTTTGTTAAAATATTTTGTATACTTTTACCAAAAAAATAAAATAAAATTTGTATACTCAATCCTTATAATAAAAAAAATCTTATAGCCAAATTAAACAAGAATAATAATTTATATTTTTTCTAATTGATTGCTTAATAAATCAATATGATTGATGCAAAGAGAAACGATAGGACACATGCCAAAACATCCATTGAAATAGGACACATGCCAAAACACCCATTGAAATGATATGACATGAAATCAGGTATACACTCTCATTCTGAGAAATTTCTTCAAAACACCTTAAGATCTCACGGACTCAAACAATGTCTTTGCTGGTACATCTCCGTATTAATGAAGGACAACCGTCAACCACCGTTGAAACTACTTTACACTTGTTCCAACCGACACTTATGTTCTCCAACAAGAACATAAAAGTTTTTGATTTTGATCGGACTTTAGACCATCTATCATTTCCATGTCACATGGACACAAAAATTTTCCAAAAGTAAATTAACACTAAGAGATTCATATGATGTTATTACCTAAAGCCATTTGCATCTAAAATACTTTAATAAAGACTATGACATGTTTCTATAATTAATATCAAGATAAAAACCTCACTCATCTACCTCAAAATTTGGCATGAACAAACAAGAACATGAACCATCTTAACAAGTGGGTGTACTAGTGATTGCACAATGTAGTATACTTCATCTTTACTCTACATGATCATAACTCCCAGCCTAGAAAATCCAACGACGGTCTCCTAAAGCAACTAAGACACAAAGAATCTCATAAACATTTATGGAACTATAAATAAAATAATCAAAAAATGGAATAAATTTGAATGCATGCTTACTGTCACAACTATTATTATGTGTGCTGAGTTGTGTAACATCTTACAACAACAAAAAAAAAAACATTAACTTTATATTTTGTTTTTGTTCACAAAAAAACAAAACAATAACATTTGAAAAATGAAAATACTAGAATACAACAAATAATGTACTAGTTTTATATAATTCTGTGGTCCAATTCAATACTACAAAAAATTTTCTGAGACCCACAAAGTGAAATAATCATCAAAAGCATGGAATGGAACTGTTAAAGTAGAAAACACAGTTCATGAGCTATCATCATCCATTCTCTTTTTGCTTTTTCGGTTACTGTGCTGTTTTTCTTTTCTCTACTTTACAAATTTAACAAAATAATTCACTCATTGTTTTCAACACTGATAGGGTTTCAGAACACACCATTTTTAGGTAAAGTTTTAATCTTTTTGTGTTATAGTAGCTGGTTTCTTAAGAAAAGAACCATTTTTCTGTGTTTTTCTGTGTGTTTTTCTTCTGTTACCTTCTGTATTTAGTTTTTCTATGCTTCTGATCTGTAGTTAACTAAAGGGTTGTTTTGTTTCATAACTCTATGCTTTTGAAAATTCTTTAAATTAAAGTGAGGTTGGTTTGTGTTTAATTTTCTGCATATTTTTTCTGTTATTTTGATGTAGATTTGATTCCTTTGTTGACCCTTTTGAGGAAATAATATTAAAATTAATATTTTTTATGTTTTCATGTTACTACAGTGATTCAATTTGAGGAAAAAGCAGATTCAGCTTCAGAGATTGATTACAAGTGTTGATTTTTATGAAGGAAAAACAGTTAATTCAAAAGAAGAATTCAACTTCCGGAAACAGTGGAACAAAATTTGGCTAAATATTCTCTTACCCTTTGACTGGACTATATAGTTAGTTAGTTAGTACAATTAATGTTTGTTACATTGAAAAACTTGTAACTTGTTTGGTTATGTATGGTTTTTCAACACCATCATTTTCTCACTGATGCAATCTTAGTATCTTGTTCCAAATTAGTTGTGTTTGTAAAAATCATTGCTTTTCATAAACATGGGTGATGTTAGGCTTAATAGGGTAGATCAAGGACAAGCCAAGATTAAGAATGTTCCAATAGCTGTTACCCCTGAAGGGTTTTGGTGTTGTCCTTCACCTGTTGTGTTTCAGAAAAGTCATAAGCCTCAAAATCCTTTGAATAAAACCAAACCTTCTTCATCACCACCACAACCACAACCGAAAACTAGTGTTCAGAAAAAGCCGGTCGCAGTGCAGGTGACTGAGAGAAGAGGTTCTGCACCTGCATCATCTAGATTGGTGATTTCCGATGATCAACAATGTAGTATTGGTGTAGAAAGGTCTTTAGCCGGAACATCTTTAGCTGCTGAGAGAGTATCTTCTAGACCGAAAATTGAAACCATGCCGAGAAAGGTGGCCATTGAGTTTGGTGAACCTGGAACTTGTGATATGAAGGTGGTTTTATTAGGGAAGCAAGGGTTTTCTGTTAAGTTGAGTGTGCATAGGGATGTTCTGATAGAGAAGAGTAGTTTCTTTTCTGAAAAAATTTCGGAGCAATCGGATCTGTCTTGTCTGCAAATCGGCGATTGTGAGGATGTTGAAATATATGTTGAAACTGTTGGTTTGATGTACTGCAAGGAAATGAAACAGCGGCTTATGAAACAGAATGTTTCTCGCATTCTTCGAATTCTTAAGGTATTTTCTATACAACTGTCATTAATTTTAATACTCCTTTCTGTTGAGTTATTTCATGCTCCCTTATGATAAATCTTTCCGGTAGCATTAGCTTGATATATGGTTTGATTTAATGTACTTCGGCTTGTATATCGCTATTAACCGCTGCTTCTAATGATTTGGTTTTCATTGCATTTACACACCAAATGCCACTAGCAACTGCATATTCATTTGTTATGGAGCATATAAGAAGTTTTAGTCTAGGAAATATGAATGATTTTCTATTATTTGTGACACTGTTACTGTAATCGAGTATAGAAACATTACGATTATGAAAGGGAAGCTTCTGCAGTGAAATGAAAACTGGTGTGTTATAGTTGTTTGTTTCAAGAATAATTTGTTTTAAAGCAATTTATGGATGCATATTTTTAGGGAGGCCTTGATTATTTTTGTTACATGATATGTTCTCTCTATTCTATAAAGAGTTGCATACGAAGTAAACTGGTGATGTAAATATTACTTATGTAGATGATGATGAAACAAACCTCTTGTTGGTTACTCAATTGGAATTAGAAATTTTTTTAAGCTATGGTTAATGAGTAAAATACTTGTGTACTTTTAAAAAATATATACGTAACTGGCTTGTATCACTTGTATGTCACTAATGATGACACAGAGATACAACACTTGCATTGAAGAGTAGAGTGTTCCATGAATTGAAACTGTTGTGACTAACGCGATATAATCATGGCACCTCATGTTTTATTTCTAAACATAATCTATAAATTGTATTCTTATTCCTAAAAGGTCATAGTATTTTTATTGATCAAATAACTTGGAACCTATCTCTACAAGTTTTAACTATAAAAGGTGGCGCTGATGACTAAACCTACAATTTATATTTTTGTGTCGTACATAGTATAGTGCCTTCATTCCTAATCGGTCTCCTTATTATTTGACCATTTTGTTCTGAAGTATTAGAAATAAACCCTTTTATGTCATCCAATATATCAAATCCAGTGACCTACTATTTAGATCTTTCCTCCTATGTCTTATTTTATTTCCTATTCATAAAATTAAACATAGGTTTTGAGCCCATTTATCGAAAAGGTATGCGTGTCCCTAAAAATGGAGGTACCATTATACTAGGAAGAACCTCACATAATTTATTGGTGTTTGCTTCTTAGCAAAACCAAAGAAATACTTTCCAAAGAAAAGTGACATGTGACAAGTTTTGAGATAATGAATACTATCAGGCACATGAACACTGGTCTTAGTGGAAATCTAGTTTTGAAAGATGAGCAAGCATTAAGTTCAGTATGAACCAAGATATCATCTAAGTTAAGGCGACCCTGCAGGACACTTTTTCCCATTTCTTCATTTACATCTTTGATGTAATTATGTTTATGTTACAGCATCCATCTCAGTTTAATCTGTCACTACATTTGATATATATATATATATATATATATATATATATATATATATATATATATATATATATATAT
>Ga0099826_10001510_pt1 | contig 14041 bp, 4 predicted proteins | sample Mtrugardesep15_FD_76830 | JGI IMG/M metagenome (GOLD analysis project Ga0099826, IMG submission 76830) | Root nodule microbial communities of legume samples collected from California, USA - M. trunc garden sep15 | ecosystem: Host-associated > Plants > Roots > Nodule | place: USA: California... | reverse complement strand
TTTTTTTTTTCCACTAGCTTATAGCGTTTTTTGGTATGCTACTTCAACTAGCGTTTGAACTTATAGCTTTTAACATATCTTTTTATGTCATTTTTATATTTCTTGGTTAGTTTAACCGCTAGTTTTACTAAACACTACGATTCAATTAGATAACTTATCCGCTATATGTCATCAACTAGCTTATCAGTTATCTCCTACTTTTACCAATCATAACCTATGTCTCCATCATGAAATCCTTCATTGATCATTTAAACTGTACCTAGAGTACTTGTTCAAAAAAAAAACTGTACATAGAGTAGCTAACAAATTTAAGTAGCCCTTACTTCTAGGACTGAAGTTTTTTGTTTTTGTTTTAATGTTTCACATGGAACATGTTTTTACCACATCTGCCATCCATTGTTATTAAATTGATCATGTGTTTAGGGAAGCTCAGATTTGTCAGTACTAACTGAAGCTGGGGTGGAGCAAGCAGAGAGATGCAAGAAAGCATTGGAAAATATTCACTTTGACCAATGTCTTGCCAGTCCAATATCTCGTGCCAAGGTTAGGCAGCGGTGAAATTTATTTCTCAAGCATGCTAATACTTTTACTGATAGTCAATTTATTTAACTGGTTTTGGATGTTTGATGTAGCAAACTGCTGAAATTATATGGCAAGGAAGGGAAAAACCATTGGTTTACATTGATTCACTTAAAGAAATATCTCTCTATCACCTTGAAGGATTGAAAAATGGTGAGCCTGTCTCTGCTCAACTTTAAAAACAATGAACTTATATATTTTTAATATGTTAATGGCTTTTCATTTGCATGCTTAAATTGGCTACTATTTTATAGTTAACTGGCATACTTGTTGATTGGAAGAGTATATTTGATGCTACTGAATATTGAGAATAAACCAGAAATTTAGTCCCTAAACTATCACACTCCCACCAATTTAGTCCTTAAACTATATAAAATCTATTAATTTAGTCGTTAAAGTATATAAAAATCTGTCAGTTCAGTCCCTAACATCTTAATAGCAGGGACTGAATTTACATTTCATATACTATAAGGACTATTTACTATATTTACATAGTTTAGAGGCTAAGTTGAAGAGAGAAGGATAATTTAGGGACTAAATTGATGATTTATTTGGATATTGACAATATGTTTTCATTTTATTTCACTTTTCAATATGGATCGTTCCTGTCCTTATTTATGATTAAACTCTAGGTCTTGGTTCGATTCCCCCCGGTGCAAATTTCAGTGGATTAGTCCATACAGAGCTTTGCTCTGACTTTAAATGGGGCTCCCACAACGGTGGGATTGGAACCCTCTAATTAGTCGATCCTTGGATTGAATACCGAGTTTTCAATTTTTATATTTTTTTATTATTAAACTAAATCAGTTTGTTTCTAATTTGGAGGCAGTGGATGCTAAGCAAATATATAAGGAGGAATACAGAATCTGGAGAGAAGATCCAGCCAATTTTGTCATGAATGGTAGATATCCTGTACAAGATCTCTGGATAGCTGCAAGAGATTGTTGGAAGGAAATTTTGTTGTCACCTGTAAGATTTTTTTACCATTGATACACAGTGTTGCTAGTTTTGATTTGAAATTGAGTTGCAAGATATATCTTACTCTGCAGGGAGAAAACTTTCTAGTTGTGACTCACAAATCAATATTGAGGGCATTAACTTGCACTGCTTTAGGCCTTGGCCCAGAAAGGTAACCATTATTAGTCATATCATCAAAAAATTAAACTGATCTTGTGCCTACTTATTGAAATATGTACTTCTGATTTTAATTTTCACAATAGTATTCTAGGAAGAAGAAATTTCATGTTTTAGTTTTGATAGATACTTCCATACCATTTACAACTTCCATGTTCTAGCAGTTTTTTTGATAAAGGTTCCAGTTTGTTGTCATAAATGTTGCTAGTCAAATGATATCATGATCATGTGTTGTTTTAAGCAATGTTTCAAAACTGGTTCGGAGATCGAATTGGTGAGATTTTCGGTCATGGTACACTCGGTTGACAAATAAATAAATAAGTATTAAAAAAGTACATAAATAAATGTAAAAAATAAAAACTTGTTAATCAACAACAGTTTAACTTGGTTTAATCCGGTTTAGCAAGACTGATATGTAACCGGGTTCTAGCCAACCAACGAAATGGCTGGTTCCCGATTCAACCAATTGAATTGGCTAGTTCGGTCCAGTTTTTTAAACATTGGTTTTAAGTCATCTCTCATTCCATTTGGTTAAATGTTACTACATCAATTACATGTCCAAATTCACAAACATAGTTGATTGAATGATTGAAAGTTACCACTTCTTTTTGAATAACTTGCTTGAAATTCCAAAACCTCATGCATGTGCAGCATGAACTGAAACAACCATTTGACGCTCTATCCAATCTAGCAGCTGACATTAAGACATTGATCACAATGTTCAGGTTTCGTTCCCTCGATGTCAACAATGGTGGGATATGTGTATTCAACTTCAACACCAGAGGAGAAGCAATGCTCGAGGCGTTAAACTTGACAGCTCACATGTATAGCGATCATGTATATCCTGCCTGAAATCTCTTGGTTGCAGAATTGGAAGGAAGACAACTACAATTATTTTTATCATAGAATGGAACAACACTAATGAGTGCTTGATGGCAACTCATATAGAAGCTGAGGAATTGCAGCATAGTATTTAGTTTGTGCTTACTATGTAAATTCCAATGATTAGTGTGTATTGAGTCTATTTAATCACCTTAATATTTTTGATAAATATTGTTTGATGTCATACAAATCTAGCAAACTCTTAAGATTTTGTCTATAGGGTGTATGAAAAAATGTAAAAACTTGAATTAATATTTTTAATGATTGATGTTTGTGAAAATTGAAAGAATGAAGTAACTAAAAAGAAATTCGAGCTAGTGAAAAGTGGCTCAATTTGAGCTCTGCATTTCTTCAAAGGATGAAGAATCTGAGTTAATTTACCAGCCACCACTTATATTCATACATGTGGTGAACAACAGGTGAAGAATCTGGTTAATTTATTTGCAAGAATGAGGGTTTGAACATCAAAAAACCGACAATAATGACACTTAATGTGACACTATATGTTTTAATCATGTGATGTGTTTCTTAGAAAGTGCAGTGTTAAGAGTTCTATATAGCAAAATATAATTATTTTTTTGGCGCAGAACAAACTATAATTTACCTACAATAACCCACTTAAGTAGATAGGATGGCGTTAACTTGAGACCTTGAAATATGTTCATTTCAATGTCTCGTTTGACTATCTACAATGATAATTTCAGCGGGTTAGTTTGACTAACTTCAACATTTTTTTACCAACAATGGATTGATTCAAATGGTAAGGAATTTATATTCCTTAAGCAAGGGGGCATGGGTTTGATTTCTAATTTTTGCGTACGGAAAAAGTTTGATTGAGAGGTGAAAACCATACTTACGTGTCCAATATGTTCCCCAACAAAAATTAGTCAATACTAAATGAGGGTGAAAATTTCACACTAATAACTTTTAACATGGTAAAAAAAAAAACTATAAATTTAGTGCAGCAAATTATAATACTAGGATATTAATGAAAATAAACAAATATATTTCACATTATTTTTTTATATATATATATATATTATTTTTTTTTTGACGGAACTTTATTTTAAATAATTTAATGATATCACACTTTTTTTTTTAAGGATTTTGCTAATTAACCTATGCCCCAAAGATACTGGTTAAGGAGGTCAAAAATAGAATTTTTTTTACTAAAAACAATAACTTTTTGACTTTCATAAAGTTAAACATTCCATTTTCACCAATTTCTAATGCATAATTTCTATATTAATATTTTTAACTAGTGCTCTTAGAGCACTCATATCCATGCCACCTATATGGGTGGTATAAATGGGTCTCACACACTACTTTATATTACTTTGCATTTTATAATTATTTAAATCACTCAACTATATTTTTTAAATATTCATACCACTGTTCCAAAACTCTAAAATGAGTCTCATTAACCTTACAATATACTTCAATTTTATATTTTAAACTAATAAAATATTTATAAAAGGTGAAAAAGGAAGAGAATGGCACCGTTGCCATTCTTGGCACCGTAAACAATTGTCACCACCACAATATCAATTAGCAGTGTCCAAGCAGTATTCAAACTGACACAAGGTGTAGGGCCTCTTCGATAAGACCAAAAAACAAACTTAAAGTTTATGACGGATAGATTATAAGCTCGTATGATAAAAAAAAGTCCTCTTTGGTAATGATTTTTTTACCACAAGCTTATAGTTTATTTCATGAGCTTATAAACTATTTTTCATACGCTATTTCAAGCAGTGTTTGAGCTTATAGCTTATAACTTCTCATTTTTTTCTTCCATTTTTACCCTTATTATTCAAAGCAAAATTCAATTTTATCCTTTATAATTATATTTTGGTAATTGCATTGAACCATTGCATTAAATTACTCGATAATTCTCCAATGTTTATTTTTTTTACGATAACCTAATAATACTGTGTATATAGATTTTTTTTTACTTTGTCTGTCGTACGATAACCTTTTTTATTTTCATGATAACTTAACAACACGTCACTATAGTTTGTTGGTATTTTTTTTCTTCTTATGAAAGCTACATATTTTTATATAATATTATTTATAGATAATACATCTTGATAAGTCAATTCAAAAATATGATAATACATTCATGTGTTTTTTATTATGTTTAACATTTTTTTATAACGTATAAACACTTAATAGAAAATAAATTTTAGCTAAGAAATATTAATTTATATTATAAATTAAAATGTCCTTTTAAAATAAATTTATATTAACTGATACATATTTAATTATGATTTTTTTACAGAATAAATTTTATTATGAATTGAAAATAAATATTTTTTTACAGATATAAAATAAATTTTAATGAGTAAAAAATAATTGATAATATAATATAAAAGATAAGTTAAATTAATAAATTCTAAATACTTGTGTATTAACTTATATAAATTTTATTATGAACTAAGAATGTCCTTTTATGTAATTTCATATTTATCAGTTAGTTGAACCGTTAATTTTACCAAACACTTCAACTAGCTTATCAGCTATCAGTCATCAGCTATCAGATATAAGCTATTCGTTATTTTTACCAAACAGAGCCGTACATGCTGGCAAAGACACCATCGATAATTATGATCTTAGGATACTAGTTAGCATTTCCCTTTGTTCAAAGTACTTACTATTTGAAAAATGATACCACTCTTGATGTTGAGGATGATTGAAAGAGGTTGTGGAGTTGGAGATGGCCGCATCGCATCAAGACCTTTATGTATCTAGTAGTGTATCAATGCTTTCTTGCAAATGATCATAAGAGCAAAAAAAGAGTGAGAGTTTCCTCCTATTTGTACTCAGTGTGGGAGGGAAGAAAACAATTTTTTAGTAAAGTTTTCATGGTCTTCATAACTCTCTTCACGTGATTTAAATATATTAGGTTTAAATAGATCTTTCGTTCTTGCAAATATATGTTATTTGAATTTTCGTCCGTTACTAATCATTCCAATCTGCCACTGCAAAATTTAATTATTTGACTTTTGGTCATAATTAGATTTTTTTGCTGAGATGGACTATCATTAGCGACGTGGTGTCCATGTGACAAGTGATAATTGGGCGAGGTGGTTGGCTTAAATAGATCTTTTGAATTTTCGTCTCTGAAATTACTAATGAGATGTAATTAGGACCATTTTTCAAATGATTAACATTTGCAATGGCAAAATAGAAGGACTAGTAACTTCAGACACGAAAATTCAAATGACCTATATTTACAGAGACGAAAGACTTATTTAAACCAATATATTATAAAAATGTAAAAAATTGCTCATCAATGCCTTGACAAAAATCCTCAACATAAGGTGACAATCTACGTTGGATGAAAGAGACCTCGTAGAATTGAATCAAACTCAATTGTGACAGCGTCTGCACGGGGATAGAGAGATTCCAATTGTGGAGGACTATTTTGCAATTAATACATCCGTACACAAAATGATTTGTTCATGCATCGACGAGCAAGCGATTCTAAGAGACTTGAACATGACATAAAGAGGTAATAATTCGCAGCTTACGGTCGAGAGTGATTCTAACATTTAAAAGAGCATTTTCGCAATTTTCAAACTTTGGATTAACAAATCCAAGGTTTCCATACTTGACTGGAGGGGAACGTAATTAGACATTATTTTTAGTTTCATCCCTCCATTTATCATAGTGGGACCATGCCTTTACCTCTGTAATAGATTACCTACTAGCTTTGGAGTGTTTGCTTAGATTCATTAAAAAATAATTACCGTAAAAAATTCATTTTCTTTTCATGCCACTTAGATTCGACTTCACCAACCTAAACTCTTGGTGGCATTTAGGATGGATGTGGGGAATACTTTCCCACCATAAGAAAGTTGATTTTTACCATTTAATTAGAGAGGAACATTGATTTTATCATGGTCACTCAACATCAGATCTAACATCCATCTTCTACAATCCAGCTTTGTACCACATATTTTTAGCAATATCTTCAAGCCCCCAATTCTCTTCCCTAGTCTACCACCAGAACAATAAAATCACCATCTTCAAATCTTCATGTCCATGAGTTTAAAATCTCAGAAAATTTCCATGAAAAAAATTACTGGGTTTGATTCCTTCTTCTTAATCATCTTCTTCGTTATGTAATCAAATTAAATCAATAAATTATTTATTTACTAAACCTAAATAAATAAATAAAACAGAAGAGCATAATTGATTTTACTAAGAATGATATTACATTAATAAACTAGATTTGAGTGTCTTCATTTTCCAACTTCAAATCAACACCACAACAAGATGAAAAAAAATAAAAAATAAAAACTAATATCAACAACACCACAACTATAGATCTGGCTACCAATGAAATATAGTTTGCGTTGGGCATTCCATTTTCATGGCTGTTTGTTATGCCATTACTCTAGTGGAGGTGTGAGTGAAAAATCACTACTTGAAGACAGAGCGATAGGGAATGGAAAAAGTATAGTGTGAGCAGACTAGGATAAAATCAGTGTTCCTTTTTAATCAAATGGTAAAAATCAACTTTTCTATGGTAGGAAAGTATTCCTCTTACCCATCCTAAAATGCCACCTAAACTCTTATGATTTTAAAATCAAGTGGAAGTAGCAAACAGCCAAACAATAACATATGAGTGAATCTAAATTACAGACACAAGCCATATGAGACACGTGCCAGTATGAAACAAACAACCCATACGACAATTTCACCCATCACCCCACCGATAATAATAGTAATGAACCCATTTTTTAATACTCCAGGCAAAGATTCCCTTATCCCATGTTTCATGTTTACATCAAAATCAAAATTGCTTTCAATGGAATAATAACACATCAATACGACGCCGTTTCATCGAATCGTACCGTTACACACTTCAATTAATAGGAGCGTGTGTCTCAACCGCGACCCAACAGCGCGTGGTATTGAAACTCGAAACTGAACAGTGAAAATTAATAAAGTTTCAGTTCTTTTTTCGTGTACTTCACCTCCTTCTTCACACTTCAATCCTATCTCTTCATCCATGGTTTAAGAGTGAAACGAGAAATTGAAAAAACAAAACTAACTCACGAAAACAAAAAAATGCCTTCAAATTCTCGTAACAAACTCTCAACTTAGTGATAAACGGTTACTAATTATGCATATGAGACAACGTCCCACCGCCATGCGCGGCGGTCCGGTGAACCAGCAACGACCACCGCCACCACCGTTAAACTCCGTCTTCAACATTATCCCAGTCCACGACCTCCTCATAGACCATCCATCACTCCGCTACCCCGAAGTCCGCGCCGCCGCCGCCGCACTCCGCACCGTCGGCGACCTCCCAAAGCACCGTTTCATGGCATGGCAACCAGACATGGACCTTCTCGACTGGCTCCGGTTACTCTTCGGATTCCAAATCGACAACGCAAGAAACCAAAGAGAGCATTTAGTTCTTCATCTCTCAAATGCACAGATGCGTCTTGAACCTCCTCCGGCTATCCCCGACGCGCTTGACGCCGGTGTTCTACAACGTTTCCGACGAAAGCTTCTTCACAACTACACTTCCTGGTGCTCTTATCTTGGTCTTAAGTCAAGCGTGGTGAACACGCGCCGCCGTGATTCAATCGATCTTCGCCGTGAATTGCTTTACGTTTCACTTTATCTTCTAATTTGGGGTGAAGCTGGTAACCTTCGTTTTGTTCCGGAGTGCCTTTGTTATATTTATCATTTTATGGCAAAAGAGCTTAATATGGTTCTTGATGGGGCTATTGATCCTGATACTGGTAGTCCATTTTTGCCAACAGTTTCTGGTGATTGTGGATTTTTGAAATCTGTTGTTATGCCAATTTATAATACTATTAAGATTGAAGTTGATAGTAGTAGAAATGGTAGAGCACCACATTCTGCATGGAGGAATTATGATGATGTAAATGAGTATTTTTGGAGTAGGAGGTGTTTGAAGAAACTTAGATGGCCTTTGAATTTTGAGTCTAGCTTTTTTGGGACTACACCTAAGGATAAAAGGGTTGGGAAAACTGGCTATGTTGAACAAAGGTCATTTTGGAATATTTATAAGAGTTTTGATAGGTTATGGGTTATGTTGATTTTATTCATGCAAGGTGCTATTATTGTTGCTTGGGAGGGTACTCGGTATCCTTGGCAAGCGTTGGAGAGAAAGGACATTCAAGTCAAAATGTTGACTTTGTTTATCACCTGGGGTGGTCTTAGGGTACTTCAATCTGTGCTTGACGCTGGAACTCAATATAGTTTGGTTACTAGAGAGACGGCTTGGCGTGGAGTAAGGATGGTGCTCAAGGGTTTGGCTGCTATAACGTGGACTGTTTTGTTTGGGGTGTTTTATGGATTGATTTGGGCTGAGAAGGGTTCTAAACGAAATTGGTCTGATGCGGCAAATCAAAGGATTTATACATTTCTTAAGATTGTCTTCTGCTTTCTAGTACCAGAGATGTTGGCATGTGTACTATTTGTATTGCCGTGTATACGGAACTTCATTGAGGAATCAGACTGGAGAATAGTATACTGGTTGACATGGTGGTTTCATACCCGGATTTTTGTGGGCCGGGGTGTGAGACAAGGGCTTATGGATAATGTGAAGTATAGTCTTTTCTGGATTGTAGTATTGGCTGCAAAATTTTCATTCAGTTACTTTCTTCAATTCAAACCTCTTGTTGATCCCACCAAGGCTCTGTTGAAACTGAGGGTAATCGATTATAGATGGCATGAGTTTTTCAATAACACCAACAGATTGGCAGTTGTTTTGCTATGGTTACCTGTTGTGTTGGTATACTTCATGGATTTGCAAATATGGTATTCGATTTTCTCTTCCTTTATTGGTGGCACGATTGGTCTGTTCTCGCATTTGGGTGAAATCCGGAATATCTCACAACTCAGGCTCCGGTTCCAGTTCTTTGCCAGTGCAATGCAGTTCAATCTGATGCCAGAGGAGAAGCTTCTAAGCCAGCAAGCAACGATGCTGAGGAAGGTTCGTGATGCCATCCATCGGTTGAAATTACGATACGGACTTGGTCAACCCTTCACAAAAATTGAATCAAGCCAAGTGGATGCTACCAGGTTTGCCTTAATATGGAATGAGATAATCATTACTTTCAGGGAGGAAGATATAATCAGTGATCGAGAACTAGAGCTCCTGGAACTGCCACAAAATTGCTGGGACATTAGGGTAGTTCGATGGCCGTGTTTCCTTCTCAGCAACGAGCTACTACGTGCTCTCAGTCAGGCAAAAGAGCTGGAAAAAGAGAAAGACATGTCACTTTGGTTGAAGATGTGCAAGAATGAGTATCGCCGGTGTGCTGTCATTGAAGCTTATGATAGCATTAAGTACTTATTTCGTATGATTCTTAAAGTTGATAAGGTAGAGTTCTCCATTGTGACTAATATATTCAGGGACATAGACTACTGCATTCAGGTGGGGAAGTTAACACAAGCGTACAATATGTCTCTGCTACCAGAGCTACATGCTAAGGTGACTGAACTGGTTGAAATTTCGATACCGCCAAACAAAGATTTGAATAAGGCTGTAAATTTGTTGCAAGCCTTGTATGAATTGTACATTCGAAGATTTTCAAAGGAGAAGAAGACCGCCGCCCAGCTAGTTGAGGAAGGCCTGGCGCTACAAGGTCCAACAACAGACGGGGGGCTGCTCTTTGAGAATGCAATTGAGTTTCCTAATGCCGGAGATGAAGTCTTTACCAGGCAGCTCAGAAGGTTGTTTAGAATTCTCACTTCAAGAGACGCAATGCACAATGTTCCGTTGAATCTTGAGGCTCGACGGCGGATTGCTTTCTTTAGCAATTCTTTGTTTATGAACATTCCCCGTGCTCCCTATGTTGAAAAAATGATGGCTTTCAGTGTTTTGACCCCATATTATGATGAGGAAGTTTTGTATAGCAAAGAGTCTCTTCGAAAGGAGAATGAGGATGGCATTACTACTCTGTTTTATTTGCAGAAGATTTACGAAGATGAATGGAAAAATTTTATGGAAAGAATGCATAGAGAGGGCTTGAAAGATGAGGATGATATCTGGACAACAAAATCCTTGGACCTTCGCCTTTGGGTATCTTATAGAGGTCAAACTTTGTCTCGCACAGTCAGGGGGATGATGTACTATTATAGCGCCCTAAAGATGCTCGCTTTTCTTGATTCAGCATCTGAGATGGATGTAAGACAGGGATCCGAGCATATTAGTTCATATGGTTCAACAAACGAAAACAACCGTCTGAATACTCTACGCTCAGATGTGCATCCATCTCTACGGAAATTGCGAAGGGCAGATAGCAGTGTGACGCTGTTATACAAGGGAGATGAATATGGGAGTGCGATGATGAAGTTCTCATATGTTGTGGCATGCCAGATGTATGGACGCCACAAGGCAGAGAAGAATCCCCGAGCTGATGATATACTGTATCTGATGAAAAACAACGAGGCCCTTCGAGTAGCATATGTTGATGAGGTTTCTTTGGGGAGGGAAGAGACCGAATATTACTCTGTTCTTGTGAAGTTTGATCAGCAATTGCAGAGTGAGGTTGAGATATATCGGGTCAGATTGCCTGGTCCTTTAAAACTTGGAGAAGGGAAACCAGAAAATCAGAATCATGCAATGATCTTTACGCGGGGTGACGCAGTTCAAACAATAGATATGAATCAAGACAATTATTTTGAGGAAGCTCTCAAAATGCGGAATCTGTTGGAGGAGTTCAATGCCTACCGTGGTATCAAGAAGCCAACCATTTTGGGGGTTCGAGAAAATATCTTCACAGGTTCCGTTTCGTCGCTTGCTTGGTTCATGTCATCCCAAGAGACAAGTTTTGTGACACTGGGCCAGCGATTTCTGGCAAACCCTTTGAAAGTACGGATGCACTACGGTCATCCGGATGTATTTGACAGATTCTGGTTCTTGTGTCGGGGTGGAGTCAGCAAGGCATCTAGAGTGATCAATATTAGTGAAGATATTTTTGCTGGTTTCAATTGTACATTGCGAGGCGGCAATGTGACACATCATGAATATATACAGGTAGGTAAAGGAAGAGATGTTGGCTTGAATCAGATATCCATGTTTGAGGCCAAGGTTGCAAGTGGCAATGGCGAGCAGGTGCTGAGCAGAGATGTCTACCGGCTAGGTCATAGATTAGACTTCTTCCGCATGCTTTCAGTGTTCTATACTACTATAGGATTTTACTTTAACTCCATGGTAGTTGTAATGACAGTCTATGCCTTTCTTTGGGGCCGACTTTATATGGCCCTCAGTGGCATTGAAAAGGAAGCCCAAAACAATGCTAGCAACAATAAAGCTCTTGGGGCAATCGTAAATCAGCAGTTTATAATCCAGCTTGGTATTTTCACTGCGCTCCCAATGGTTGTTGAAAATACTCTTGAGCACGGGTTCCTTCCCGCAGTATGGGACTTCTTGACAATGCAATTGCAGCTTGGATCATTATTCTTTACATTCTCTTTGGGAACTCGCACCCATTTCTTTGGTCGGACTATACTTCATGGTGGTGCTAAGTACCGAGCCACAGGTCGCGGTTTTGTGGTGGAGCACAAGAGTTTTGCTGAGAACTATCGGCTATATGCTAGAAGCCATTTTGTCAAGGCCATCGAACTTGGAATTATTTTAATTGTGTATGCTACTCATAGTCCCTTGCCTAAGGCTACTTTTGTGTACATAGCTATGACACTCTCAAATTGGTTTCTTGTAGTTTCATGGATAATGTCTCCTTTTGTCTTCAATCCCTCCGGGTTTGATTGGCTGAAAACTGTCTATGACTTTGAAGACTTTGTGAATTGGATTTGGTATCCGGGCGGGCCATTCAAAAAGGCAGAATATAGCTGGGAAACATGGTGGTATGAAGAGCAAGATCATCTAAAAACAACTGGTATATGGGGAAAGCTGTTAGAAATCATTTTAGACCTTCGTTTTTTCTTCTTTCAGTATGGCATTGTTTACCAGCTCGGTATTGCAAATAATAATACTAGTATAGCTGTTTACTTGCTGTCATGGATATTCATGGTTGCTGTTGTTGCGATTTATATCAGCATAGCATATGCACGGGATAAATATGGTACAAATGAGCACATATATTATCGTCTAGTGCAGCTTCTTGTGACTATGGTCACAGTTCTAGTAATTGTCCTCTTACTGGAGTTCACCCCCTTCAGTATTGTTGATCTTCTAACAAGCTCGCTGGCATTCATTCCCACGGGATGGGGAATGATTTTAATAGCCCAGGTGCTAAGGCCTTTTTTGCAGTCAACTATAGTGTGGGATACTGTAGTTTCCTTGGCACGACTGTACGATTTACTGTTTGGGATTATTGTTATGGCCCCCATGGCAGTTCTCTCATGGTTACCTGGATTTCAATCCATGCAAACTAGAATTCTCTTCAATGAAGCTTTCAGCAGGGGTCTCCAGATATCTCGAATAGTTAGTGGCAAGAAATCTGCTTAAGATGTTACTGGAGGTAATTTATGCATCATATTCATTGCAATATTATATAGTTTTTCCTTAATTGAATATGAAGACATCGAGATAGTTGTCCGTGCTATGTAATTAAGTTGAAGCAGAATTTTACCTAGTAATCTGCAATGAACCATGGTTTATAGCTAACGGATAGATTTGCTTCTTGAAGCATTTTCCTATCGAGTCAGGCAGTCAGCTTGGACTGTGCGATTCTGGAATCTTTGTCCAAACTTAATTGTAAATGTCTGCTTTGCTTATTTGCAGTGACCATCTAATAATTTACATGTGCAGGTCTTACCTAAAACAAAAGGTGTTATCATTGATGCTGAGATAGATGTGTTTATGTCATGTAGGAGTATCAACTTAGTGTAGCAGTCCAAGGTAACTAATTTTAAGCAAAACGTTGTTCCAATTTAAATTGTGTAAATGTGAAATGTGCTTATTTACATTGCATGTGCAGGTCATTTAAAACAAAGGACGCGTTCATTGGGCCTGGATGGTTATGTGTTTCTATATCTTACCATGTAGGAGCTTCAACTTGTTAGTTTACCAAGTACAAGATACTAGCTTTTAGCAGGTCATTTGTGGCTATTCCGGCCTCGTTATTTTGCCATGGTGAATGGATGCCTACAGATTAAGGTATGTACTTATCAGAACCAAAACATTGCTTTCTTAACTACATTTCCAAATGAATTTAGTTACGCAGCAATCTCAATTACAATGAATCTCTGTACCTCTATTTTGTAACAATGCATGTGTATGCAGTGGCGGAGCCACATTGAGTTGAGGGGATGCACTTGCATACCCTGACATCTTAGAAATTGCACCTGCCTTCTCATAAAATTTTAACTATGAACCCTCTGAAATTATTTCTTTGCACCGAATGATGAACCCACTCACATTTGCTATTAGTTTAATGGTTCCGTGGAATTCTTACTCTAGCCCATTGACATTCTTAAAAGCTGTGCAGTT
>Ga0099826_10001509_pt1 | contig 14043 bp, 8 predicted proteins | sample Mtrugardesep15_FD_76830 | JGI IMG/M metagenome (GOLD analysis project Ga0099826, IMG submission 76830) | Root nodule microbial communities of legume samples collected from California, USA - M. trunc garden sep15 | ecosystem: Host-associated > Plants > Roots > Nodule | place: USA: California... | reverse complement strand
AGTTTGAATCTCGGTCGAGAGATATACACATATTTAATGTTTGATATATCTTGAATAACCTACATAAAACTGAAAAGATACCCACATAATTAATCACATCTCCTACCTCAAATCAATGATACAAATTATTTAAAGATATTAACATATTTACTTTTTAGTGAAGTTTTTTTTAAGGAAGATATTTTAGTGATGATATTAACATGAAGCGACTTGTCTCAAATTAATAATCAAAATTAATCAATATAAATTTGTGGATTTACAATTATGAGAATCCAGATCGGGATATAAATACGAGAAATATTATTTGAACAACTATTTTTTGAGACAACTTGTGGGACAATCAAAATATCCAAAAAAATGTAGATATTGACACAAAAACTAAAACAATAGAAATAAAAAATAAAAACACAATGTGAATATGAGAGAAAAAATTGTCAAAGTTGTTTTAAAATGGTCGTTCAAATATCATTTCACAATAAATACCATCTATGACACAACACAAACCTTTGATTTAAAATGATTAGATATGACTTGATTAGACAAGAAATGATGATATTAAGGTGTGCATAATAGAAAATGGATTGATTGCATTTAGCTTGTGTGTAGTTAAATTGTAGTCACTTGCTCATAATCGTTCGATCAAAATTAGATGGTTCAAATTATAATACAGTTTTATTTTTTTAAAATTTAAATTTTGACTTTAAAATCTGAACTGTCTGATTTTAATCGGACGGTCATAATCTCATTAACTACATGCAGTCATGAGTGCCGACTGAACCCAATCCAAATCCATGCATAAATATATTTGTTTGGTTGTGCAGGCATTATCAAATGGAAGGTACAAGAGTTGCCTACATAGGGCAGTGGTTAACCAGCATAAGCAGAGAAGGTCGTTGGCTTTCTTTCTATGTCCCAAAGAAGATAAGGTGGTGAGACCCCCTCATGATATTATTAGCAGAGATGGGACCAAACAGTATCCAGATTTTACATGGTCAGATTTGCTTGAATTCACTCAAAATTATTACAGAGCAGATGAATCTACGCTCTCAAATTTCACCAACTGGTTGCTATCTTCCAAATCACAAAACTTTACGTTAATCAACAAATAGATTCTGTTGTTATGCTACTTTATTTTTATAAGAGGTTCAAGCAGAATCTCTCCTTTAATTTCTCCCTGTCGTTTTCCTACGTTGCAAAACTTGCTACTATTTATGTCACTTAATTCCACAACTACTAGATATGTATTGCATTTTATATGTATTTATTTATCCCTTGTACTCTTTTAATTTTTTATGAATTAAATCTTGTATTCTGTTTATTTATTTATATTTTTTTTTGTCATTAAAAAATTGCATGTATTTATTATTTGATCATGTTTCTATTCATGCCATTTTTTCCTTTTAAATCGTTGTTTTTTAGAAAAATAATTGCATTTATTTTGTCATCGTCAAATTTTAATATTACATTAACTATTATTTTGCCAACAAATCTGTGTTCGTTTATTGATAGATATTTAACAAATGTACTAAAAATATATCGAAGTAATAAAATTTATAAGTTCGTATCCACAGGGACTGTTTCTATTTCTACTCGGCAAAAGTCGTGCATTTGATATTTTAAAAGTAAAAAAAGTTGTTTATGTCAACATAAAATTGCTTAGTTTAGATTCTTTAACATTTTCTATCAAGACAAAAGTTAACAAACAAAAATACTAAGAACATTATTAAAATTAACGAATAATGAGCCTCTGATTAGATAAAACCTAGGACACATACAACCAATCACTCAGTGATGGAGATTTAAGCGTGAACAGTAAAATGTCTCACATTTTTTATAACATAAATGTCCCACATTTTTATGTTAAACTCAATATTTAATCTAATGACCGACTAATATAAGATATCAATATTTTCGTCTTTTAAATGAGCTCATTTAAAGGCATGACAAAACTTTATATGAGCTAACACGAGAAAAATTGTTGGTACATGGGAGATGATATATCCCAGATATTATTAGGAATAGATTAGATGGAGATGTTAGTAAAACAAAATATTAGAACTAGAAGGAACAACCAACGAAGATTGTGTCTAACAAAAGGTGATAGATTCATGACTATAGTGTACCGAATTTTGAATCTCAAAGGGGAGAGAGGTATACACATTCAATGTGTGACATTCCTCGATTATGATTATTTTTAGTGGAGGGAATCTATACTAAACTCAAAAAAGAAAGGAATTAGAAGGACAAATTTAGTATTATTAGTAGGCAAATGCTAATTTGTGTCCTCAAGAGCACAAATTAAGGAACTCGTTATAGAAATATACGTATAAAAAGTCATGCATTCAACTTCTTAAAAGTTAAAATATTATATTTTCCAATGTAAAATTACTCTTTTAGGTTACTTAACATGTGCCATTAGAACACAAGTTAGCATGACCCTTATCAGTATTATGTAATCAAACTCTCAAACCCCTTCACCTTTACCGACAGTCCAATCTTATAACCTATTTCCAAGTTCATAGTGAGGTCTATTCAACTTTTACTTATTTTTTTTAGTGTAGATTTGTTTCGGCTATTATATCATATTAAACTTTGATACCATGCCCAATTTAGAATGTTAGATCACATTGAGCAATGTATGAACTTTATAAATTTTAATTGTATATTGGACTCTCACATTTTGCAATACTATACCGTTTTTTAATGGTCACATCCTATAGATCCAGCATACATTAATTTGAGAAATGAAAAGACAAAACATGTGAGTATTTTTTTAAGGGAAGGAGAGGGGAGTGGGGGTCATATATATGATGCATAGACATGATGATTAGGACACGAATAAGGACAAACGCCGGATTTATTTTTGTGATATCCATCGGTTTTATGAGATTCATGTTTTTGGGGGTTGATTGACTGTACGAGAATGATATTTGAAAAGGGTGTGGGGGACTCCCTCAAGCTATATACTTTTAACCAGGTAAATACCGAAAACATCATACTTTCATGGACCACTTTCCATATGCAGTTAAGAACAATAATACTTGTACAGAAAAGGTAGCAATGCATTATTTGGGGGGCATACTAAATTACTGTCCCCGTGCATGCCGTATATTTTTTTTAGAGGGCTCATTAGTTTAAGTGTTTAAGGGAGAATGGATGAAAGAAGTATTAATAGAGGAAATAATTTTAATTATATGTTGTTATGTTTTTCTAAAGAATGGAAGGGAGTTGAGAAGAATTAAATCTAGCTAACTAGACAAAAGTTATAGTTAGTGTTGTGTGTGGAGAATCGAGTTCTCAAGTTTTTCAACTCACTCTAACCACCAGATCAGTCTTATATCTTCAACCACTCATTCTAATAAATTTCTGAATAACAACAATAATCAAACTTTGTCGTATTAAGTGGAGTCGGTTACACAGATCAAATTATGTCATAATTTCTATCATAAACCATATATAAATCCAACTCATTAATATTTTAATCTTTTTTAATAGTTTCTCTTATAATTGTTTCTAAGTCTAACTCTCTCTCTAATGATTTGACTATCCTATAACTGCTACTCTTCTTATTACAGAATCTAAAGGCCTTCCCTCTAAATAACAAAATCACCTAAACCTATTTTCCACCATTTTTTTCTACTATAGTTGCTACTCCAACTCTCTCATGTCATTTCTAATCATATTTCGTGTAGTCTTACAACACATCCAACACAATATCATCATATCTGCTACACTTATTTTATTATCGTGTTGGTTTTTAACCACTCAAACTTCGTTTCATATAACATCGTCGATCTTATAGCTTTTCGATAAAAATTTGCCTTAAACTTAAGTGATACTTTCACATCACATTAACACATAAGACTCTTCTCCATTTCAACCATTCAGTTTGAATACGACGATTTACGTATTCTTTAATTTTCTTCAATACTTTACATTATGGATAAAAAAATATTTAAACCGTGTAACTTGAGGTATGATATATGATCTCTAAATTTCACCTCTAAGATAGAAATACTTCGCTTTTTGATAAAATTTCATTCCACGTACTATATCTTGCTGAATGGGAGGTTGGAGACAAGCCTCTAAATTTCACTTTCTCCCTCGACTTTTCAAGCAAGACTACATCATTTGAAAAAATAATACATCTCAGTGGTAACTCTTGTATGTGTTTTGTTAGTATATCCAAAACTAAAGGAAAAAATAATTGTCGATGGCCTTATCCTACGTCTTCACACCAGTTGTAAACTCCCACATACATATCCTTGGTAGCTATAATATAAGCAATTCTAACCCTTTTCTTCTCTTAAGTTTTTCAGAGAATGTCTCTAGACACTCTATCACATGCCTTCTCCAAATAAATGATAACTTAGTGCAAGTCTTTTTATCCATATGATATCGCTCCATCACATTGATTTTCACAGTCTCATTTTCTACCTTTTTAATCTCTTGTGTCATCTTGTCCCACATATCAGTTGTGCTTCTTTGTGGTCATGAATGGAGCTAGAGGGGTACCAACATAGGCCACGGTCTCCCCCAAATTTTTATAATTTTTTATCATATTAATATGATATTATATTTTTATGTCACTATATTTATTTTATGTGATTTTTATATGATATTGTATAATGAATTTTTTTTTTACTCAATTTTCTTAGCCTTGAACATTCAATTTTTTTGATTCAAGTATCTTAGTCTTGATAGATACAAAGTCGCCATTGAATCTAACTACGAACCATTTTCCTGAGTTGGATGACCTTAAACAACAACCTCCCCCACAATTAGACACCATTAGAGAAAATACACCAATTAATTCCTCATTTTCAAAATGGTCCAAATTAACCGGTGCCAAACTAATGCCAATCCCTTTCTATTCTTTCCTTGACTTCCAAAGGATATGAAGTATTGGAAGAGAATACATAAATCATTTAACATAATAATCTTCACTCTTTTAAAAAATAAAAATAATAATCTCCATTCTTTTCCATCTAAATACTGCAACCCCACCTAACTAAGAAAACATATATGGGTGATGCAAATAGGTTCATTTGCAAATGTGGTGAACGGTTTTATACTAGATATTGAAAAAATCAGTGCAGAAAAGGTATTTTGCATTTGTTTGTTTTCAATAGTCGATGTAAAAAGTATAAATAAAACAAATTAAAAACTATGGCTTGCTGTTTACCTCGGTTTCCTTTATAACAGATATAAGAATCCTTTACACTACCAAAAAAATATAAAAATCCTTTTTATATTAGTCTCTTTCTTTAGTCGAGTAAAAACTTTTCTCTTGATAATGCATAATATATGTAAGGATTTGGGTTCGAACCCGTCCACCATAAAAAAAAAAAAGCTTCTCTCTTGATTATATTTTCTTGGCAAAATTACACTTTTAGTCCTTTAGCTTAATTTTAAGTAACAATTTGGTTCTTTATCTTTTTTCATTTCAATTTTATCCTTTTGGTCCATTTGTATATGAATTTTCAAGCTTCAAATTTATTGTTTTATTTTCTTATGGCATTTCAATCTTCAAATATATGATCTTCATCTATGTTTGCATACAATATTGGATTTGAAGCTTGGAAATCCATATAAAAATGAATCAAAAGGACAAAATTGAAATAAAAAAAACATAAAAGACCAAACTGTTATATAAAATTAAGTTAAGGGACCAAAAATGTAATTTTACCTATTTTCTTTCATCTTCAATTGCACTTTTCTCATGTAGAAACCTTTTGCTCTAACTAAATTGGTTATCCATACTCGTATCCCACATTTCCTTATCCTGCTGATTTGGACCTTCATGCCTCCATCCTTGTCCTCCACCGGTTAGCTATGATTGAATTGAATGCATTATTATTGATGAATATGTAAAACCCTTTTTCTTATATTTCTGTCTTTGCTTGGATTCATTCGTTAATTCATATTACATTTGATACTTTTTTTTTCCCAATAGTCTAATGTATCATTATTACTTATTTTGATGACTATATATTTTCCTTTGGCTTTTGCCTGTGGAATTTTCTAATTTATTGACCGTATTTTTTAATTTTTTTTTTTTTGAAGATACGAAGGAATGATAATTTATTGAATATATTTATTGTGTTGCGATTGGCTCAAAAATGTGTATCGTATTGTGTTTTTCTCATGGCATTGCCTATAGTTGAATGTATTTTCTTTCGTCTGAGTATATGTTTTTGTCTTTGGTTTTTATCTTATTGGATGTATTTATTTTGTTGTAACTAATTCACGTATCATGTAATTACTTAGTGATTACAAGAGCGTGTCTGGATTTTTGTTCTTAAATGCATGATTTATATCAGGCCAATGCTATATACAGCGAGAGTTTTCTCGCGAATTCCTCGAGAAACAAAAACTGCCGTTGTAGCAAAAAAATTAAAACAATAAAAAAGGGCCCATTTACCATACTGGAGCGTTCCCACACTAAAAAAACAGCAGTCGTGATGCTTTCCTAAAATTATTTTTCGCTCGAAACAACATTTTCCTTTATATCATGTTTGCATTTGATTTTTCTTATACTACATACAAAGAAGAATTAACCAGAATTTAGTCAAAATTAAAGAATTAGAGACGTACATGTAATCTTGACCAAAAATAAAAGAAGAGACGTACATGTAATTACGCACGAAAGTGTATAGAGACCTGTGAATTTGACCATTTATAATATAAATTCACCTGATGTTTTCAATTCTTTAACTTACAATTTTAATTTTTGTATACTTTGTTCCATTGGTTACTAGCACATAACCGATATAAAAAATCATGACTTAGATGATTTTTAGTCCCTCAATTTAAAAATAAAAATAAAAATGAAGGTTTGGCCCCATTGTAAAATTCTGCTTTTTGGTCCTTAAGTTTTGGTTCCCCACCCCATTTTGGGGTTAAAATAAAAACTAATTTTTAAAATGGGGGACCAATTATTTTTTTAAAAGAATAGGGGGATAAAAAATGTATTTAAGACTAAAGAACATTTTGCGCATCAATTATAGTATATCTTATAAACGATGTAAAAATGATTTTATACATCAGTTCAGTAACCAAGTAAAAATATCTTCAAACATTACATCAAAAAAACCTACATCGGTAATAAAAACTGATGAGAAAAGTTTTCTTTACTAGTGATATACCAAATACATCAACAAAACTATGGGAATTCTTAAAATTGAACTCACCTAAACCGTTGCTTTTACTGGAAAAATAGTTTGAGAAACAAGTTTAATTTTGCTTGGCAGTAATGGGACTTACCATTTAGATTGGAAGATTAGCCTATTTCCCTTCCAAATCTTTTTAAATTCTCTTTTTTGGAGGCACATGTAAGAAAGTTTACTGTGATAGTATGTTTACATAATAAGTCTTAACACATTTGGCTTTGAATCCCCTCCATATTATGAAATGGATTTGTTCCACTCCATTAATTAGCTTTTTGTTTGTTGGTTGTATGAAATAGGTGAATTTGATAATGTGAATTATTAATAGATGTAATTGTCACTCCCACTTTTTATTTTAACAGGATAAAACTCATTGCATTTCATTCATGATAAAATCCTCGATCATTTCGACAAAAGAAATTCCACAATAATGGTGGAATACAATCAAGAAAGTTGGTGGCTAGCATAATAACGAAATGCCCATGCCAAAGAATGATCAATTCGATTGCTTGTTTTCTAATCAAACTTACTCCAAAATTGTTAGAATTCGAGAAAAGAATCCCTACAATTACCAATCAGTTCGCCGAATTCAGCATTGTCCAATAGCCATGTTTTATCCCACACTCCACTTGTTCACAATCTGTCTCAATTATTATGTGATCAATTCATGGGTTGGAGCCATTGTAACACCACCCACCTCCTATGTGCTTCGACTTCTCTTTGTTCAGCCCTCCCTTAGAGCCATGTTGTGTATAAGCTTTAACCAGCTCACCTTTGTCCTTCCATAGGTAAGCTCCAATTTCGTAGCTGTTCAGTTCTTCGAGTACTGCTGCGTCGATGTTGCACTTGAAAGGACCCATTGGTGGCTTCGTCCATTTTCTGTCTGATTACTGACGAGGAGTATGAGTTTGAGCTCTAGTGTGTGGCACTCGAATCATGGTCCATTCGTCCAGATAATCCAAGGCCCTTCTGCACATTTCAAATGTCGTTTGCGAGAACTTTATCCTAGGCTTTACAAGTTCTTCTCCACCAAGAACCGAGATTATCATAGCCACTTTCGCCTTATGATTATTGTCCAGTTTGCTTCAGAATTCAACACCAGTTCTTCGAAGCTCAGCAATATCCACCATTGGTTCTATTACTCTCCAAAGGCCAGCTTCATGCCAAACTTCTGCCGCAGCCTCACATCTGAGAAAACAATGCCTATCACTCTCCCACATCAGCTCACAACATTCACACTCGAGGGCAGGAAACACTTGTTTGAATACCAATAATATGCATACAAATATTCACATCAATGTCATAAAAAACAAAGACTTTGTCAATAACAGAGACGTTAGTATATATAACATTATCATGATCAAAAGGATTAGACCATTTATAATATAAATATGTATACAAGTTCACGTTTAGAATCATAACTACTCAACGGTTTCTTTTTTAATAATATACAAACATGGTTTTTGACAAGAACAGAATATATAACAATATTTTTGACCAAACATAATATATAAGATGACTATAAACATGTATTATTATAATGCATTTGTAGTTTTTAATATTATAGTGATTGCAATGTCTCTAACCATGCTATTGAAGTTTTATAGGTAGGATGGGTCGGATGACAGTGTTATCTATCTCCCAATGTCATATTATATCTTTTGATAATGTTTACTTAATTTCCTTGTGCTAACACAAGTGTGCCTTCTGACCTATTCTACCTTAAAAACTTATACAACTGGTTAGAGTCTTAGAGACATTGCAATCACTGTTACCAGAAACTAAAGTTACATTATAATAAAATTTAGACAAAACCGTGTTTAATTTGATCATTCCATTCCATACAGGAAACTTCAATCATTTTGACTTTTCTACAATTAAGGTTACAAGTAGAATAAATAAATACTAAACAAACTCTAAGGATTTGTATACTGACGAACCTGAAAAAAATAGCAAAGCCATGGCTGTTCACTCAAAACAATTGCTGCTGATGGTGGCTGCTGTCATTTATATAAAAGCTACGACTCAACCGATGTCACTACCAAACTGTCCAACAAAGTGTGGTTCCGTCACCATTCCCTTCCCATTTGGAACCACCAAGAATTGTTCCCTCGATAATACCTTTCTCATTAATTGCAACAAAACATCTTCAGCTCCAACCTCAACACATGTTCCTTACATGGATAAGAGTAATCAAAGTGTCCTAAATATCTCACTCAACGGTGAATTACACGTTGCATGGCCAGTAGCCAGCGATTGCTACGCAGAAAAGAGCAGACAAATAAACCAAACGCTGCGGGATATGAACATGACGCATTTTTACATCTCGCCAACTCGAAACAAGCTGACAGCAATTGGCTGTGACACGATTGGAGCACTCTCAGCGATTGATTCTGGGGGAAACAACTACACCACAGGATGTGTGGCTTTGTGCAACAGGCTTGATGAGATTGTGGCCAATCAATCTTGCTCCGGTACTGGTTGTTGCGAGATTGCAATACCCCAAGGTCGTGTGTTGAGAGAAGTAGCCTATACTTCTGTAAGTATATTCAACAATCACTCAGACGTACATGATTTCAATCCATGTGGTTATTCTTTTGTGGTTGAAAAGGGAGCCTACAGCTTCGCATCCACAGACCTCCTCGAGTTAAAGAAGAAGGAGTTTCCTGTGTTGTTCGACTGGGCAGTAGGGAACCAAACATGCCAGCATGCTCAGAATGATCTTTCCAATTATGCATGTAAGGCCGACAAAAGTACTTGTTACAATTCAGCCGAGAGATCTGGTTACCTTTGTAGATGCGTGCATGGATATCGGGGAAATCCTTACCTCATTCATGGTTGCCAAGGTACTATATATTTCTTCTCCCTTGTTATGATCCGTGTTCACCAAGAGGCTCAAGTTAGACTTGCCAAGTTTGGTTCAAACCTTCCTACCAACGTTATTTTTTTCGTTTTGTTCCTGAAATTGGTCTTTGTATTTTGTTGCTTGACGCTTAATCAAGGAAACTTGCAAATGTTTTTTCAGTGTCATTTTAATTTTTCTAGCACTTGTTGTTCAAATTTCAATGTTTCTGGCTAAAAGGTACTTGTTTATAATTTTAAATAATCTAAAACTCGACAGTAAAAGGCAACTATTGTTATTTGAAAACTCCACTATCCATCGTGAAAACAGAAAGTGAAACTGACAAATTATTCTTTAGATATTAATGAATGCATGGAATCCAACAATTGTGTTGATGGTGCAACATGCGTCAACTCTCCTGGAAGCTATCACTGTTTATGCCCGGAAGGATATGAAGGAGACGGGAAAAATAACGGAACAAGATGCAGTTCAAAATCCAGTACCAAACAAAGGAAAGAGATCATATTGATCATTTCATTGAGTGAGTACAACACATTCTATTCTGGATTCAATCATAACAAAGATCATGCAAACAAATTTTATTTTCGTAATTAAATTGTTGAATCTTGAAACATTTCATTAACAACCACAATGTTATTTCATGTCATAAATTGTTGTTCAGAACTGAAAGTCATACCAAATGTATTCATTCCTTCAAGACCAAACAGTGGCATTTTGAGATGTTGACAACATGAAACTGACTTGAAACATCAACAAGCTACGAAAAGCAGAAAGGAAATGACTAAGTTTCCATTTGTTTATGTCCAGGTGTCAGCGTAAGCCTCGTATTACTACTGGTGGGTAGCTTTTATGCGTATTGGGCATTGAAGAAAAGAAAGCTCATTAGACTTAAAGAACAATTTTATCAACAAAACGGTGGCTTACTGTTACAACAACAGATAGTTAGGCATGGAGGGTCAACTGAAACAGCTAAAGTGTTCACTGTTGAGGAGCTAAATGAAGCAACCGACAACTTTGATGAAGGTAAGATCCTAGGCCAAGGTGGTCAGGGAACCGTTTACAAAGGAATTTTACAAAATAAAAGAATTGTAGCAATAAAAAAGTCAAAAATCAGTGACCCAAACCAGATTGAGCCATTCATCAATGAAGTGGTCGTTCTTTCCCAAATCAACCATAGAAATGTGGTAAAGCTCTTGGGTTGTTGTTTAGAGACAGAAGTTCCCTTGCTTGTTTATGAATTCATTCCCAACGGCACTGTTCATGAGCATCTTCATGATCAAAACCAAACTATAAAACTTACATGGAAAACAAGATTAAGAATAGCAAAAGAAACTGCTGGAGTCCTGGCATACTTACACTCTGCGGCTTCTACACCAGTCATACACAGAGATGTGAAATCTACGAATATACTCCTAGATCACAATCTCACTGCAAAGGTTTCTGATTTTGGAGCTTCAAGGATTGTTCCTCTTGATCATAGTCAGATAACCACTCTAGTACAGGGGACATTAGGGTATCTTGACCCAGAATACTTCCTCACAAGCCAGTTAACAGAGAAGAGTGATGTTTATAGCTTTGGGGTTGTCCTAGCAGAGCTACTGACAGGAAAGAAGGCGCTATCTTTGGGCAGGCCAGAGGTTGATAGAAACCTTGCCGCGTACTTTGTTTCTTCAATGAAAGAGGGTCGGTTACTTCATATTATGGACAAAAGTATAGATAATGCTGATATTGAGCAACTAAAGGAGGTTGCTCATATTGTAGAGCGGTGTTTAAGGGTGAAGGGTGAGGACAGACCCACCATGAAAGAAGTGGCAATGGAATTAGAGGGAATACTAGTTGTTGAAGAGCGTCGTTGGGGAAGCGATAATTTATCTTCGGAAGAGACTGAAAACTTGCTCAAAACAGCACGGTCCATTAAAAATGTTGAAGATGTCGTTGGTGGAAGTGGCATTAATTCTTCTGAATCATATAGCTTAAACCAGATTTCGATGTCAATCATTGGTGGAAGATGATTAGTTGATATTAATATTCAGGATTAGATGTTAATATATCTTCATTATAACAGTGTTATCGAATATGTTGTATTTACCCCTGTATTGGTCTATTGCACATGATATTCATATTTGTGTCGATGTAAATATAGGATTATCAATTGAGTTTGTGTTATGCTTTGGTAGGTTTCTCAAACTATGTTGATAAATGGCTTTTCGCTCTCAAAACAACATTAGTTCCACCTTTAGAAGCATATCAGTTCAATAATATATATTTTCATTCTTATGTGACAAATTTCTTCATATGCAAAAATTTAATGAACTGACATGTAACTAACTATTGTTTTGCTTTATATTAAAGGTTCATACAACTTAGATTTCTTGCTCTATGAAACTAATACAAGCACAAGACATTTGAGTTATATGGCAGTAACTCTTCATAAGAATTTATGACTTCTTTAAAATACACTTCTTTTACTAAAAAGTCACTTTTTAAAAATACATTTGAGGTATATGGTACTAAATCTTCATAAGGATTTATGAGATTTAAATATGAATATGAACCCCAAGAAAAGATGCAAAATATTTCACAGTACTTCCTTTAAAAAAAAATTACACTACTAGAGTTCAGTATAGGGAACTGGAAGTGGAAAACTCGTTAAGATTTTAAAACAAACCTGAAATTTGAGTTTATCAGCGAGTTCCAATTTATTCTGACGCCAGTTTGATTGAATCATTGGCATAATAAAATAGAGGATTAAATAAGAAGGGAACAAAATAAATGTGTGAAAATAGCACACATAGCAGGAGTTGTTTAATTTCCCCGACATAACCGACAAGTCACCCCTCGATTAACATATACTATAATGCACTTAAAAGTAAATTCACGGAGATGGACAACATAATTTGTAGCTAGATACTAGATGTTACTGCATTTTGAATTCACAAGCTCACTTACATTACATCAGCATTTGACATTCAAACAAAAACTCCGACTTGAATAAAAAAACTTCGTGCACTATACGACATTTGCAGATACATGCATACGACATATCTACGACTATGACAATGATTATGATTATGATTATTATCCAAAAAAACAACAAAACATAGAATAAAATGTAGGCATAGAGAAAATTAAATCAACTAACTATAGCAAGCTTCCCGTAAGCCTTTATCTCGTCTATGGAAGAATCTTAACTAAAAGCCAAGAGTACTGTTGCATGATTAATATGAACTCTCTTTATAAACACCCCCTGTATTGACCTTTCAAGATTAGCACAAAGTTAGAAAATAAAAGTCATATTTTGTGGGAAAAAAAGTAAACACAACTTATGTTTTGTAACCAATTAAAATATCGTCAAACAATACATCAAGAAATTCCACATCAGTAATGAAAACTGATAATATAATAATATATGTGAATTCTTAAAATTCAACTCACCTGAACTGTTGCTTTTATATCATTATTATATTATCATGATCAAAACGGTTAGACCATTGATAATGTAATATTTATACCAATTCACATTTAGGATCATACCAATTCAACGGTTTCTTTTTTATACATAATATAAACATTCTTTTTGACAGAAACAGAATATTTAAACAATATTTTTGACTGGACATAATGTATAAACATGACTATATACATTTATTATTATAATGTATTTTTAGTTTTAGATAATATAGTGATTGCAATGTCTCTAAGCATGTTGTTCAAGTTTTATAGGTCGAAAGACAGTGTTATCTATCACCAGCTAGCCTATGATAGTGTTTAATTAATCTCCTTTTGCTAACACAAGTGTGCCTTCTGACCTGTTCTACCTTTAAATCTTAAACAACTAGTTAGAGACATTGCAATCACACTGTTGCCAAAAACTAAAGTTACATTATAATAAATATTAGACAATCCATCTTAATTTGATCATTCCATTCCATAGGAAAAATCAGTCATTTTGACTTTTCTATTTTTAAATAGAATTACAAGAAGAATAAATACTAAACAAATCCAAGGATT
>Ga0099826_10001508_pt1 | contig 14046 bp, 7 predicted proteins | sample Mtrugardesep15_FD_76830 | JGI IMG/M metagenome (GOLD analysis project Ga0099826, IMG submission 76830) | Root nodule microbial communities of legume samples collected from California, USA - M. trunc garden sep15 | ecosystem: Host-associated > Plants > Roots > Nodule | place: USA: California... | reverse complement strand
GCTTACAGTAAAAATGGTCAGAAAAATAATCAAATAGTTTGTAAATTATTAATAGGAAAATGCTAAATTATGCAAAACAAGTAGATATTAACAATTTGATTTGAGCTAATCACAATTTTTATCCTAAAACCTGATGTTGCATTGCAGTGTAGGGAAATTTGGTCCATGAAATTAAAAACATTTTATAATGATATCCCTAAAATATTTGATCACAGTAGTCAACAAGGAACGATTAATTTCGTCCTGACTGTAAAGCACAGAAACATCTTAGGCATGTCTACTTTTTGACGCATCAATCTATGAAGCACGGACACTCCTGCATTAGGCGTGTCCCGGGGTCAGACACAACACATAATTACACTGAATTATGTGATTTTCTCAAATTATTAGCGGTGTTGGTGTGTCAGTGTCCTTGACATGACCGGTTCGTGTCGTATTCGTGCTTCATAGTTCATTTTCTCAAATTATCACCATGTATCCGTATCAGTGCAGTGTCTGGTGTCCGTGTCTCGGTGCTTTACACATAAAATTATCTCATATGAACTACATTCAAACATAATCTTCAATTTCAGAGATGATTCCATAATTTCATTGTCATCATTTTCAAAAGCACAAGCGCATAGTGTATTATCAACAACAACAACAACAACAAATTATGCATTTCAATTTCTGAAACAAAGTAATAAACCGTAACGGACCTGAACGGAGTACTTAACAGCGAGACTAGCAACACTATCACCACGCACAATACGATGCGAGATTGCGAATTTAGCAAGCGAATTATCTCTCCAGAAGCTTCTAGAAATCGGGTTTCCAACTACGTCTTTCAATTTCCACGGTGCTAAGAAAGCTCTGGTTACCATCTCCCTTTGTGAGGCTACCGAGTTCCAGACTCGGCAGACGCAACTCGCACGTGCGAGATCGGGGATGGGAAGATTCTCGAAGATGATTTGGAGGGTGTCGGTGGAGGAGAGTGCGGAGAAATGAGAATTCATTGGTGAAATTACTGTTGAAGTAGGTGGAGGAGATGGTGGTGGGGTTGAGGTGGATGAAGAAGAAGAAGAAGAATTCATGAGGTGGCGGAGAATGTCGCCATCGTCTTCGTCGCAACAACAACCCATTCAGAATGGAGATGATCAACTTTACACGTTCGGACCAAAATCATACACGAATCTTATACGCGTGGATATAGATTTTTTTTTTGTTGATAAAATGGGTATGGATATTTTGAATCATTATTTTGTCAAAAAAATATATTTTGAATCATTATTAAATTTTCTTTGAACATTCCTTCAAAAATATAAAATGTTCCTAAAATATTAATTATAAAACCCTTTTGAGAATTTTTTTTGTCTTTTTATAAGACCATTTTGTTATTTCCAATTACATTAAGTATTTCCTTACGACAATAACCCTATTTATTTTGCATCTTTTTCTTCAATCAACAATAAATATTATGTTGAAAACATACACTAACTATCTCTTAAGGATAGAATTGTAAAAACAATAATAATTATAAACAAATTTAATATTATTATCAACTTCCTTAATTTCTGTAATTTTGACAAAAAGGTCCTATAATTAGAGATGAAGGTAATATTATTCTCATTCTTATTATTAAAAAAAACTTGTTACAAATTTTGGTCCCAAATTTCTAATTGCCAACTTGGTTCCTCGTTTAATTTTTTTTGGTGAATTCATAATTTTAACCATGATGCAATAATAAACTTGGTAAGATGACATAAAATAAAATATCTAATTGATGAAATTCTTCTAAAACTAATGTTAAATTTAGTCATGGCCAAGCATATAAAGTTAAAAAATGATCGGTTGAAATGATAAGCGGTTGAAAGTAAACTATGTATTGTCACATTATCAAATTAGATGGTCAAAATCATAGATCAATTAAAAGTTAAAAAATAAAGACAAAAATTACGCAATTAAAAACATGATCGAATTTTCAGTTTAACCAAAATAAAGGTAAAAAATATGCATATACCATAATTAATCTATATAACTTCAATCAAAAATCTTATTATAAAAATAAACTTTTATGATTAATAAATTAAATCATTATAATATAGTTAAACAATATAAGTAAGAGTGACAAACTATTAAGTTGGTAAATTACCATCAAAGTTGCTGTGGTGTAGTGGTTATCACGTTAGTCTTACACACTAAAGGTCTCCAGTTCGATCCTGGGCAGCAACAAAGTCATCATTTTTATTGTTTCTATAAAAATAAGTTTTTATCAGTAAAATCATAGACATGTTGCAGATAATCCTATACCCTTTTAATTGCAATCCATATTGTTTTGTTTTTAAAGATGTAGTTTATATGACAAATGAAATGTATGCTTATGATTTGGCAACATTACATGCTCACAAGATCTGAGAAACACCTTTATCTTTTTTGTTGAACAGAATACAGAACAAAGAATGCTATGGACACAAGGAGAAATCCTCAACAACAACAAAAAATCTCTCAAGAATACAACAATTATGGACATTGAGAAACCATAGTGACGAAATACAATCAAGGTCTATATGTCCTTAAATTCTTCTACTAGCAGGGAATTGAACTATTGAAGTTGATACTGGGCGCTGTTTCAGTCCACTTACAATTCCATCACTTTTCTGTGCAGTTTTCTTGCTCCTTAATGGTGAAACTAACCTGGTTGCTAGTCTCGAAGGAGAGAAAGATCGACGGAATTTAGCTGCAGTCGATCTCTTCGGAGAATTCTTGCTCAAACTTACAAGCCTTGTGGGTGAAATAGACACAGTTGTTGTGCTTTTGATCTTGACTTTGGAGTTTGAAGGTGGAGATTTAATCAAAAACTTGTGTGGTGTTGTTGGTCCTCTATTTCTTGAAATAATAGGAGACCTTGTTTTGCAAAACTGTTGCTGCTGTGACTGTGATGAAGAAGAACAATGAGTTGATTTGAACAAAGGGTTGGGGAAAAGTACAGTTTTTTTAGCCCATGGCCTATTCCTTGGAGATACCCTATTCGCCGAAGACAAATACTTGTTATTTTCTCTATCAAATTCTTTAACTTTTGGAGGAGAAACCTTAAAAGTGATCCTGGAACGAGCTCTTTGAAGTGAGGGAGAACCATCATTGTGTAGTTTGGTTTGTTTCTCCTTCTTCCTTCTAGACTTAAGTTGTGTGTTTTCAAGGTTTATTTTCTTGCTTGGCCTTTGAGACATTGGAGTTTTCGGGTCCTCTTTGGAGGGAGTTTTGTCACCAACTGCTGAAACAATTTCTCTTGCAAATTGACTAGCCTGTAAAATTTCTCCAAGAGTTTCTCCTACAAGCATTGCAGGCAACGACATTCGCCTCCATTCACCTGTATAAATATAAGGGTTCACAAGTGAATAGGAAAGTCTTATCATTAACTAATTAAAGAGTTGCCAAATAACACTCAAGTTTTTAAGATCTATGATTCTAAATTGTGTTTTGTAACTATATAAGTCAGTCACAATTTTTAAGGATTTATTTGAAGTCTAGATTTATTCATAATTTCTCAAAATATCACGTATCAGCAGGCAACCGTGACCGAAACCACAATTTAATACCACATTAAGACTAAATGAAGCACTAACAAAGACACAACATCGACATTAGTAATTTGAGATAATGAAATAATTAAGTCGAACATGGACACATATCAGACACCTTACACATCTTCGATTAGAAGCATCAATGTTAAATAATGTTCAAGTGAAGACATGTTTGGATCGGTTTTTGCAAGAGAACTGACCTGTGTTTGGTGTAGAGGGAAACTTCCCCACAGGAGATTTCCTTGTGACACCATTCTTGACCCTTCAAAATGGTAACAGAACACAAAAATTAGTAAAAAGTAAGCAAAAATTAAACTAAAATATGGTCATGAATAGTGAGTGATGAAGCAAAGAAAAAGTACCTGAGTGATTCTTGCTTGCACCTGAGACTAGTTTTGAGATAACCTATGGTACTTCGTGGGCTAAGATTGACCCCTGACACAACCTTGTGTCCACCAGTTGCAGTGTTCTGAAGTTCTTGAAGCCGAGCCATGCATTGATCCACCTTCAAAGACCCAGAAAGAACATTTCACAATCAAAGAAAAAAAGAACAAAACTTTGAATTACATCTGTCATTAATATTTAGTTATTTATTGAAGATCACTAATTGATTAGTACCTTGTTGAGTGTTTCTCTAATGAGAACAGGATTTAAAGCAGCTAAAGTTCTCTTTAACTTTGGTGGGGTTCTGGCAACCATCTTCACAAGGTGGGTCTGAACTCTCTCTCTCTCTCTCTCTCTCTCTCTCTAATAGAGGCAGGAACACGGACCCCAAACCTGTTTTGCTTTTGGTTTCAGAGCTTGGCAAGTGTTGTGTTGTGTTAATGTCAAAGAAAGAAACACACAAAGTGTATGAGTAACGGTTTGTTTTTTCAACGGTCGATCGAGTGAGTCAATGTCTAATCTACCCTCCGGAGACAAGTGCAACGGCTATATTTTTTCCTTTTAGTTGGGACCCTGGTTGACTTCTATATGCACATGTTTAGAAAAGAAAACAAGAATGATCCTATTCATAGGTGTCCTAGATACATTATTTAAAGAACTAATTAAAAAACTTAAAAATACAAGTCGAATTCATATAAAAATCATAACTACGTAATCTTAAATGTAAAAAATATTACTGCTGGATGTTAATGTTCTTATGACATTTGTTAACATTTTCAAAATAAAATAAAATTGAGCAATCTAAATGCAACATATTTAGAAATTTAAAAGTAGAATAATTTTTATATTGTCCACCAAAAATAAAATAATAAAAAATCCCTAAAAAATAAAATAATAATAATAATAATTTTTATATTTTAAAGAACTGAATGCATTTTAATAAAAAAAAAATTGAATGCGAGATTATTGAGACAGTATTTTATAGCCAAAATAATAATACAATAATCTGGCCCAAACAAAATCTCAATAGGGGTCCTTGCAACATAGATTCTGAATGTAGATTAGATGCACTCACCTTAACATGCAGTCGGTCCAATGAAAATCTCATAACTGTGTTATCATTCAATCTCAATTTTGATTTTTGTTCATTATTAAATTTTGATTTTTGTTCAATATTAAATTTCGAGATCAAAATCCGGACCATCCAACTTGACGAGACAATTGAGTCTAAATAACAAAAAAAAAAAATACCCCCCTTCTCGTCATGAGAACACATTTGACCAATGGGAGGAAGATGACAAAAATGACTCACACAACACCAATAAACTCAGCCGCACGCAACCATGTCTCCCTTGTATGTGATTTGCCAATCCACGATGGAGACGGAGTAAGCGGAGGAGGAAGGTCGATATGATGAGAGCGCATACAACCATTTCTACAACCTTAAAAACGTGGGAAGAACATAAAGATCAAAGAGAGACACAATACTTCAATTTCCTCACTAACTAACATTTCTTCTAACAACTAAGTATTGATACTTTGAATTTGAATTTAAAAATCAATAGTATAAAAGCCTTTGATACAAATTAAGTTAACTTTTGAATGTTAATCCAAACTAGGAAGGGTGAATGTGTATAAATTATAGAAGGATATCTTGTATATATGTAGAACATCATAATATCATGAAAAATAGTTACACACCTAAGTGGTTCACTTCAATATATATGCAGATCAATAAATACTCTTAACATCATTTGATCCAACAACCCAAACAGGAGTTGAAATAACAAAAGAATCAGATATCATACATCTTCAGAAATTGAAATCATAACAAGATATAAAACTACTTCAAATAAATCCTTCGATTTATAAAGAAAAAAAGTTAAATGAACATGAATTGATTTATAAGTCAGAACAAAATATATGCACGCACGCATTGATAAAACAAGGTCTCTATTGCAGTTTAGGTGGCAAGAGTGATAATTTTCAGGTGTTTGTTTTTCATCTCTCAGCCCGAGAGGACTCCACAAACTAAAGATATCTCCTTAACAAGGTCTATTGCAGTTTAGATGGCAAGAGTGATGGTTTTCGGTGGCTGCTTTTCATTTCTCTCAGCCTGAGAGGACTCCAAACTAAAGATCTCCTTGGCAGTGCAATCGCAGTTGGATGCCTACCCATCCGCGAACCTCCCTGTGCATGTACTGGACTGCCCATAAACTTACTGCTGCTCCTAGCTGAAATTGGTGTTGTATCAACCGATGTTGGTCTAATTGCTGGCAATGGGGCGAACAAATTTGAATACCGACCCCTTTGGCTCCTTATGGCTGCTGATACACTGCTTCCACCGGCAAACCTTGAAGTTGAGGTACGGAGTGGAGTAGTAATTTCAGATGTTGGCTCAGGACGGAGTGTAGCAATTGAGACCCTCCTCCTTGGTTTAAGGAACTTCGTTGTTGATTGTACAGGTGGTCTCATGGCAATGGAAGCCCTGCTTCTTGGTCTTTGAAGAACTTCAGTATTTGTTGTCATTGAAGCCCTTCTGGCAGAATTTTCCTTTCCATTCATTTGATGGGTGTATCTCTTTGGTGGTATAGGAGATGGTGGAGGCAAGAAATTGCTTATCCTTCTAAGGGGCATTCTCAGATTTGAAGGATTCAGTGGTGGTTTCTTATCTGTCATGGTTTTATGAGCTGATGTGTGTTTATACGATGGAGGTTGTTGAGATGAAACAGCAGCAAGTGATCTACTTTCTTGCTTTAGTCTAGTTTTTCTTTCCTCTGCTATTTGATTCTCCAGGTCCCGCACCTGCCAAAATTATTTCAGAGTTGATGAGTATGATACACATATGAATATGAAGGTAAACATAACAGTTTCACTTATGGGAAGCAAAATGAAACCTTTAAATTAGCATTTATACCTTTTCCTGAAGGCTTTTACAATGGTATTCTCTTGCAGCAAGTCTGAGTTGTAAAGTTTGTAGGCTATCCTGCAATTTCCTTGTTTCCTTTTCGTCATGTTTGGCCTTTTCTGCCTTTTATTATGACAAAAACTTTGAGTTTTAGTAATAGTTAAAGAAAAACATGGTTATTCTTATTGAAAGCACAATTATACTTTAGCTTACCATTTGCTTGTACTTGAACAGCTCACCCAGGTCTACTTGTTTACGAGCTGGGCCGCTCTCAATTCCACGGACACGAGTGGCAAAATTCAGTGAACAAAGGGTCTCTCCTAAGTCTGCTGAGCTTGGACTTACTTGGACAAACATTAATGTTTTACAATCTCCTCCTGCATTTCAATCCCAGGACAAATATTATTAGCTACCAGTATAAAGCACATGATGTAGCAGTACATTTCAAATCACAAAGGGACGTGTCATTTATAATTCTGAAATGAAACCTCACCTAAAGAGCTCTGCAGTATATGAGTGAGCTTCGAGTTTCTGTCTCAAACAGAAGATACAAATGTTAATGACATGAAGGACCATTCTGCAAGAATGTACTCAACAATCGAAAACAAAATTACCTGTAAGGGATGTGGGATGCTTTGGATGCAAGGGCAGAAATAACATCACCAAGTGCCGAAAGAGACTTGTTTATGAATTGAGATTCCTTTAGTCTTTCTCCCTCAGCTTCAGTTTTTCCCACACGCTCGCTACCTGCTAGGTCTACTAGCCAAAGGTGACTCTTTGTTTTCTGGCCATTGATTAAATTCTCCCCGACGACTGTTACTCGCAACAAGCTGCATGAAAAACCACCACATTTTCATTACCTATAGTATGCAATAACTTCTTCCTAGATCAATGTTTTGAGATAAAGAATTATGTACACAAGGAGAATGTTTAATATGGTTAGAATATTTAGTAATTGAGTTATTTAAAATAGAAAATATATAAATGTCACAAGGCTGGCTGTAAGAATCATTACATACCAATGGGAACGGCTGCTAAGTTCATTAGCAGATGTGGATCCAACAGATCTGACTCTGTTTCCAGTCTTGAGCAATTCCCACACATCTTCTGTTCCATGAACACGAGCTTCAACAAGTCCAGGGACTTCTTGTGTTCCTTCTGCAGCTTGCTTTATCTCCAATCTTAAGTTGAAATTTGTTTTCCTCGTCAGTGATATTTCTCAAGAAACAATACATCAAAACGAAAGTATAATAATGCAAGTCATACATCATCATACTTAGAACCGGGAAATGAAACTATAATATTGTCCGTTTTCTCACAAACTCGTTATCAAGCAAAGCAAGATCTAATCAGCATTCTCAGCAGATTTTGTTTTTATTAAGATCATATGAAACGGCTATCTATTTTAAAATTAGAAATAAAGGAACTAAAAACTACAATGCCAATTAGAGTAAGAAGAACTAAGGACTAACTTCTTAGTAGGCTGGGCAGAATTTTCCACTAGAAGATCTCTTATCTTCTCATTATAAACCTCCAACATACAAACATTTAACTCATACTTCATTACACCCTTTCTCTCCTCAGATATCCTAAATAATTCTTCAAGTGTTCTGTAGTTAACACCCCTCTCTTCCGGTGTTCCCTCCATTGTAAATGTTTTACCGGTTCCAGTTTGCCCGTAAGCAAATATACAGACATTAAAACCATCCAATACTGATGTAGCAATAGGTTTAGTTTGAGAAAAAACAGCCTCTGCATCATAATAAAATAATACACGCATTTGATCAACTTCGAGAATGAAAAAAATATAATTCAATGCAACAATATCAAAAGTTGTAACTCCCATTATACCTTGGTTATCTTCTGGCTTAAATACATGATCAAATTTAAACGGCTTCTTTGAAGAATCTGAGATGACTTGAAGCTCATTCTCAAGAGTTGAATCGAAATTGACAACAGATGTAAACCCGTTTGCCTTTTCACTTTCACTTAAAGGTCTGCATCTGCAGAAAACCCTTATATTACCCTTGATTTCGATAATTTCATTATAAAGCCGCTTGCGCTCGGAGGATTCATCCAGATACTTTCTTTTCAAGAGTTCATATTCAGAACCTAGTATTAGATAACGATAGTTATTAAAAACTCTAAAAACCTATAATACTATAACTCAAACTAGCCAATAAAAAGAACATTCAATTGACAGTTTTATTTCAGTTTTCAATGAGAACCATACCGAGAAGCTGAATAGAGTTCAAAACTTCTAGGCTTGTAAAGGACTCAGTCGCGGTTTTCACATGATCAGATAACGCTAGGTGCTCCTTCTTCAAATCCTAATGCAAGAAAAATTCACAAAATAAACTAAAACTGTGAAAAACATAAAACAAAACCCCGATAAGTTCACTGAATTTTTTTAAAAAAACACGGGATCAAGTTGCCTTATGATTATTTACCTGAACTTTGGTACTCAAATCAAAGACTTTCTTCAAAATGGGAAGTGTATGACCCAGATCCGATGAATTCTCATGAATTCCATTAGACATACTGTTTTCATCCACTGAATCAGAGTTTTCAATTACTTTCTTTGATTCATCATTATCTGATTATATTTAAAATAACATCAATTAATCATAAAATGTAGCAATGATTATTAATTAGGGTTTATGAATGATAATTGAATTAAAAAGAACTGAATCAAGAACTTACCAGAAGGGATAGCATTTGGGGATTGCTTGAGTTCGCAATCACGAACAAAGAGTTGAAATTTCTCAGCGAGCATTTGAATTTGAACGCTTTGATCTACAAGAAACGATGATTTGTATCAAAAAATCAGTGAAAATTAAAGAATGAATTGTGTGGGGAGAAAAGAGTAAATTAACGTACCGTTCATTTCCATGGTGTTTCTGAAAGATAAAATAGCGAAGAATTGTGAAAATTTTCTCAGAGAAGAGAAACAGTGTTTTTGTTTTTTTGTTTGGTGGTGAAGATGTGAAGTAACTCTTCTTGAATTGTGTGTGATTACAAAGTTTGTGAGTTTGAATTGTGGTAACAAGGTTTGAAAGGAATTAGTTTGTAACGGCTATATTCAATTAAATTCGACAGGAGCGTGGACAGCGAATTTCAACTTCTCTATCGGGTATGGAGCCTTAATCATGTATCGGACTCGGGGCGTTTGGCTATGTATAAACGGGAGTTGTTATTCAAACCTCACATATATACTCACACCCCCAACATTTTCTGTAGATTAAATTACCCTATCTTGTTTTATTTTACTATTTTGTTTCCAACAAAACCCTAAATTTTAGTGAAAATATATAGAGGTTAAATTTCAAATTTTAAAAAGTATATTGTATGTGGGAATGTAGTTAAAGAATGAGAAGTTGTCCTTTGTAGTTTTTATTTAGATCTCGTGACCTAGGATGTTCCAAGTTGGATTATGTGCTGTTTTTATTTGATTCTTTGTTGTTGTTGTTGGCATTTTTATTTTTATTTTCCAAATCAACTTAGTTGGATTAAATTAAATGCAATTTTGCTCATGGGTATACGCCAAAAGGTGCGTATAGGGTTGGTTGAACTTCATTTTGGCATGAGAATAGACCAAACTTAGCCCTTGTGTCAATTGATACACTTTGTGAATATATGTGATACAAAGCTTAAATTGAACTCCGTGTGTAAGGATGGTGGGTGAGACTTACAAAACTTGGTAATGATGATGTCATGTGATCTTGTTCAAGCTACTCAACAAATAACACCTTTCAGTTTTGGATACTCCCCTGAATGATGAGTGGACTTGGAAACTTGTACAACTATGGATTTATATTTGTTCAAGTGATTACTTTTGGCTTGTCAAACAACAAAAAGGTTGGGATCCTAACTGTAATATGAGATGGATTTGGCTTTGTTCACATAACGCTCTTCCAACAAATGTCGTCGACAATCAACACTACTGCAACATGACAGCTACCCGTTGCTCATCCCTTATGGAAGACCACTTAAACTCCTTATGTGATTACCCTCATTTCAAGAAGCTATCGCTTCGCTTAGGAATGAGAGGACAAATAAACTTCTTCTCTCTAACAATGCCACAATTTGGGTTAAGCAAATGACATGTGATTTTTTACCGCCCTTATTTCTTGCAGGTTTATAGCAGGCTTGGTGTTAGGGAACTAATAATATTTTCGAAGAACAACCTTAGCATATTCATGAAGTGGCGAGGAAGATTCATTACTTGTTGCCGACATGTGCGTTATAATACATCTATGGACCGAATTTTAGCGCAATGAAAACCATCTCTTGAGGGTCTCGTCAAACTTAATATGGATGACAATTTTTATCAAACTTAACGTGGATGACAATTTTCTTGAACACAAATTTTGTCTAAACGTTGGTTGAATAGTTTGTTATCTCGATGACAATTGGATAACAAGGTTCTCTCAGTTTAGGAATGATGGTGATACACTCTTGGTTGAATTATGTGCTATTCAATTTGAGATTGCAACTTATTATGATTCAACTATACAAACATTATCTTCGAGGATGATTGTTTGGAAGTGGTAGACCTTATCCACAATGTCGAAAATGCAAGTTTGCATGTATACGACTCTGTGTTACTTGAAATCTCGAAAGTCTTGCACCAAAAGACTATCAATTTAGTTCACATTCTAAAATAGCAAAATATATGTGTTGACTTTATGGCTAAGGAAGATGTCGATTTCGTTTATTCATTTGACTGGGATCGTCCTTCTAATTTGATTATTGATATATTTTTTTTTAAATGACTTCGTTTACATGTACTGTAAGAAAATTCTTTCAAAAAGAATAAATATTTATACGAAAGAAAAAAAAAGTATATTATATTATTGAATAAAAATTATCCATGGCCTTTGTTTGTTGGGGGTAAGAATCAGAAAATGAGTTGTCGGAGCTTAACTTGCTGCAACATCCAGTTCCACTCAACAACACTCTCACCCACTGCCTTTTCCCATCCTCAATTTTCCAATGGAAATTTCCTTCGCTCTTCCACCTCCATCTCCAAACTTGGCGCCAAGTTTGAGAAATTCCAAGGTGAACCTTCTCAAGACCCTGAACCTCCTTCATCCTCTCTAGAAACTATCATTACACAAGATAAAGACGAAATCGACAGGTATTACTACTACTACGACTACTTTACAATTTTACTAATATTTATATACATGTAACTGTTTTGTTCCATTTCAGTTGCTTACCTCCAGACTTGGAGGGTGCTGTGATACAATCAAGTCAGGCTACCGCATCATTTGTATCTGCAGGAGGGATGAGAGCCATCGTATGTTCCAATCCAATTGCTTCCTTCCATGCCGCTTCCACTCTATTTTTAACCATCTTAATTACAGGTTGAACTTTTAATTCCTCAACTCGAATTTTTAGACGATGAAGGCGCACAGTTGGAGCTCTGGGAATTGTCAAAGCTTTTCTTGGATACACTTATTCAAGAAACTAAATGTCAGGTTAGTGGCGTGTGCACGGTCGTCCCAATCAAATTGGAAGCCCCGCTCTAATATTAAAAATACACCCCTAACACTAAAGAATTACAATTAAAATTAGGGGTAATAAGAGATAATTTGGTTTTATGATGCGTATGTTAATACATATATTTGTCTAAGTTGAAACTCAATTGCTAAGTTTCATAACTTTGATTGTTAGAAAGTTAAAGCTGTATTTCCAGATGCCGGTGCTGCAGCTCTTCTAAAATATCGGTGGAAAGATGCTTTGTTTAGTTTTGCAAGGTGACTGCCACCACATTGATTTAATGCTTTATGTTTTCTTTCGTTGTTTACTCTGACAAAATAGTTGTGGACTATACTTCTAGCCACTGAATTCTTACTTTTTCATTTCATTTCATTGTGAATTTGATGGCCATGCTGATGCAATTCTGTTGAGTATATATTAATTTGCATTGTATTTATTGTCATGATATAGTTATAACATGTACTGTTATTTATTTGGTTTTTCCAGCTTAAGTGATCGAAAGCTTGTAGACAGTGGTGATGAGATGGTGGTTATGATTGTTCCTGATCATCAGATGTTAGAATATGTAGAGAAAATTGCATCTACTCTCTCTGATGATCCAGTAAATCTCTGAGCTCTGTTCTATCTTTAATGGAATCATTTTCTGTTAAGAGATTCTTGTGATATCTGAAATTTAAACAGCCATGTGACAACTTGATGGAATTTCCTCATCATGATAGAAATGTGAAAGCTTTTTATATGTGTGATTGATTCTATTCACTAGATTCTAATTCAGTGACCCACATAAGAATAGAGCTAAAAAAATATAATTGACAAGGGTTTCAGAACTAATGATATTTCTCATATTTGTCATTCTTGAGAGCAAGATAGACTGCAAGTTATTCACTTTGCATCAAATTTAGAAATTTCCATGCATCATTGTGTTTTAATATTTATAATCTTCATACAAACTATTCATATATTTGCAGCCAAGGCCCCTTATCATGTGGAATCCACGCCTGTATAGCAAAGATGTCGGGGTTGGATATAATGTACGGCAGTTAAGGCAGTACTTTTTAAGGTATGCTTTCCAAAAGACTTGAGATATGTTTGGTTTCAAGTTGCAAATGCACGTTTGGGTAGGTTTATAGTTTTTCAACTGTTAACCAGGTGCATAATGGTATCATTTACTTCCTAAATTTCTGACAATCATGCATTTGTTTTTGTTATTTCTTCTCTTTTCGGACAATCATACATTTGTTTACGTCATTTTAAGTTATATAACAGAGTAGCTAGCAATAGATAAATTCTGAGGTTCACTTCAAGTTAGTAACTTATTGTTCATTGAATAAGAATTAATTTCTTATGCTTTTTGAATACATTTTATTTTGAATAATTGGTTTATTCTGATTAATCCAGACTACTAACTTATATCATTTGATGTACAGCACTTTTACAACTGTCTATCATATGCGACCTATGCCATTTGGTGCAGTATTTCGGTGCTATCCCGAGTAAGGCCTTTTTCCTCTCCCATAAGGATTATTATATACATGAATAACAAACAATCCTTGCTCCTAATTTTCAGATAGTCTGCATCCAGGTTAACTCTGCATTAGTCTGCATCCATGGTTAACTCTGCATAGTATAACCCTAGATCACCCAAAAACAAGCCATAAGAAAAACCACTTTTGGATTTAAAAGTGGATT
>Ga0099826_10001507_pt1 | contig 14049 bp, 10 predicted proteins | sample Mtrugardesep15_FD_76830 | JGI IMG/M metagenome (GOLD analysis project Ga0099826, IMG submission 76830) | Root nodule microbial communities of legume samples collected from California, USA - M. trunc garden sep15 | ecosystem: Host-associated > Plants > Roots > Nodule | place: USA: California... | reverse complement strand
CGACTGTTGTGAAAGGGTCGCAAGCCCATTTATATTAAATTATAGTGCCTACATTGCGACAGTTGTGAAGGGTCGCAAGTCCCTTCAATCTATATGAATGCGCATCATTTGCGACTGTTGGAAACAGCCGCAGTACCTTTTGCGACGGTTGGAGCGTATGTTTTCTGAACTGTCGCAAATGACAGTTGCGACCCCAACATTCGTGTCTGTTGGGGAACAGTCGCAAATGTACATTTGCGACTCTTCTAACAGTCGCAATCAGTCATTTTAAAAGTCGCAAAATACATTTTTTCTTGTAGTGATAATAGTTATAGAATCTTAATTTTATTTAGTAATAATGAGGTATTAACTATAAGCAGTTAATTTAGATCGAGTTTGCATTACAGGGTGTGTTTGATTTGCCAAAAAATTGAAGGACATGATAGAACAACTCCAGTTGTCGAGTGTTTGATTTGTAAAACTGTTTAAGGTACAGGTCAAACTGGAGGCAAGGGACATGACAAAAACTAATATTTTTGTCCCTCACCAAACCACAACACAACTTTTTGTCTCACATATAAGTTGTCTAAAATACCAAAATAGCATTTCATCCACCAAATATTGTATAAAACAAAAAAATTATTCAATGCTATAAAAATTTGTCCTGTATTGTTTTGTCTTGTGTTTTGCTGTTCTGTTTTGTACTGTTCTATCCAGTACTTATTGTTTTGCAAACCAAACGCACCCATAGAGTCAGTTAAGTCTAAGTGAACAAACGTTAAAAACTAAGATCAATTATAATTATAAATCAACTTTAAATCGTCAGAAGTAGGTCCTAGTCAACCTCTCTAATTGTAAACTGGCCCTCTTAAAATTGAGTTGTATTAACTTCTTAAAGGTATCAAAACTAAAGAACAAGATCAACATGGTGCGAACTAAACGTACAGCAAGGAAATCAACACGAGGAAGATCAATAGGAGGGTTGAAGAAAGTTCCACAAGAGAAGATTCGACAAGTCAGCTTCATGGATGAGGTTCCAGTTAAAATCAAAGACAAAAACGCTTTCAAAAGAAGAGACACAGTTGTCATACCTCAAATTTTGACCAGGATTTTCCGTTTAATTCTCATTTTACGTATATTTTAGAACTCGTTTTATTCGCCTTTAACCCCCTTTTTATTCACATTTTAATTCTCACTTTAGACGTATTTTAACGCTCGTTGCGTTTGTAACACCCCGATTTTTAATATTAGTTTATTAATATTATTATTAGATAATATTAGTATTAATGTTATTATTAGTATTGGTTGTTAGGTAGTATTAATTTAAATACCCGTATTTATTGGAAGAACGGGAAAGGAGAAAGTAGATGGGTTGGTTAGTCGGTTAAAGAGTGAGAAAATAATTTTTAGGAAAAAACTAGAGTACGGACGGAGGTGAATCAGTAAAACTGGGTAAAAAAGAGGTGTAGTTAGTGAGATAAGTAGTGTTTTAATGATTTAAGTAGATGGAGGTGTGAATAGCTAGGTGATTTAGTCACATGAAAAGTAGTAACAAAATTTAGAGGTACAAATAGTAATCTAAAAAGATTAGTAACAAACCTAGAGAATATATAGTAATCTAAAAAGATTGGTAAGAAACTTAATTAGAGCTTATAAATAGAGAAAAGAATTAGAGAAGAAGAGTTACCGAGAAAGAGAGAAACAAAGTGGCAAAAGAAAAACTAGGGTTGTGGAGACAAGAGGCAATGAGGCATAGCGAGAAGAACCTAGAGAGAGATTTCATTATAGGAAATCATCAATTTCGCAAAACTAAGGTGAGGGGGGAGTTATATTCATCATAAGTATGAACATATGGGTAGTGAAAGATTTGTGTATTTCTTCCTTGTTTTTATGACCTTTTGATAAGTCCATGTTAAATTCGTGTTAAATTTGTGTTCTATAATATTGCTATGCGTTTGAGTATATAATTATCTCTAAATTTATGATTTTCCATGATTTTGATGTGCTAAATTTATGATGTTGTAAATTGAGTGTTATTATTTTCAATCTTTGCATATTGCCGATGAACCTTCAAATTTTTTATACGGGAGCATATTTCATATTAGTTTTCTTTTTTGCTGTTAATGTTTATATTTTCCCTTGTTCCTGCTTGTTTAGAATCTTGCGATGCTTTTCTAGCATTAGTCAATTGAAACGGAAAATCATTCTCTATAGAAAGTTTCTTTTCTTTCTTTATTTTTTTTTCCACTTAAGTCCAAAAAAAAAGAAGAGAATATGAGCATTAATAGTGTTTGATGAAACGGAAAATCATTCATGGTCGCTTGATTAATATATGATGATGAATGTTTGATGAATATTTAATGATGTATTATTTTAAGATGTGTTATATAAAGATGTGCTATTTGAATATGTGTGATTTAAAGATGTGTTATATAAATATGTGCTATTTGAAGATGTGTGATTTAAAGATGTGTTATATAAAGATGTGTTGATGTAAAAATGTGTTATACAAAGATGTGATATATAAAGATGTGTTATCTAAAGATGTGTAGTTGTCGAGTCATATAAAGATGTGCGTTGTTGAGTTATTACTTGATGTTCATGCATTCATGGTCAGTCCGATTTAAAGATGTGATTTAAAGATGGGGTATAAATCAGTAACATAACTCTGATATCCAAAACTGGTACCACATGCATATAGAGTCGAGTTAAAGACATTGCATACATAACTGCAGGTGTATTATGAAGATGTGTAATTAAAAGATGTGTAACTATTTAAAGATGTGATATTCAATGATGTGCTTCTATATGATTATGTGAGAATGATTTGTATTTTACTAATGTCTACTTGATATTATTTAATTTGTTGATACTTATATGTTATTATAAGATGTTGATTGATGCCTATTTGATTTTACTAAATAAAATTTTATATTTAAATGTGAATATTATCTGACTGTGAAGCATACATGTCTAAATGTAATTGTTGTGCTCTTTTATATGAATCTATACATGTGTTTATGCATCTCTTGTGTTGGATCTGTTCTCACCCTCTAGTGGCGGGTTGGGCGCCTGCACCCTTGTGGTGTAGATCTGCAGGAAGAAGATCTTATCGCTTTTGGGAGTCTTTATTGAGTCGAAACTCTGATCAGTAACACTAGGGATTGGAGATTTTTTTTTTTACTTTAGATTTTCTTTCTTTCTTTTCAGAAATCGACTTTAAATTTAGTTTTGATGTCGTTACAATGATGCGGCAATTACTTTGGTGTTTTGAATTTATTCCGCTGCGACGTTTTTTTATTTCAATGAAGTATTTTTGAACTGAAGAAGATATGTGACACCCTTGTATGTTTAATTAATTTTTGTATTTTATTTTTTTAAAAAAATTACTACGGATTAGGGTGTTACAACGTTGGTATTTTAATTCTCAATTTTATTTGCATTTTAGACGTATTTTAACGCTCGTTGCATTGGTGTTTTAATTCTCATTTTTTATTTGCACTTTTTAATCGTATTTTAACGCTCGTTTCGTTGGTATTTTAATTCTCATTTTTTATTTGCATTTTTAAACGTATTTTTAATGCTTGTTGCGTTGGTTTTTTAATTCTCAATTTTTATTTGCTCTTCGCACTCGCATTTTATATCTCGCTTTGTTTGCTTTTGAAAGTTTTCATTCGTATTTTTAAAAGCCGAGTAATTTCGTCCTCTCAGACGAAATTTCGGCAGAGAGATATTTTAAAACACCTCATTTTGGTTCCGAAGGGATAGTTTTAATTACTTTTTATTAGTGTATTATTATTTCTTTTATTTCTTAATTTAATTAATTAATTCATTTTTCATTCCATTCTTGTTTTAATTTTTCGTTTTTTATTTTTATTAATTTGTTTTTATTATTATTTTTGTTTTTATTATTTTTCTTAGTATTTCTTTTAAGCGTTTAAAGTTTTTTTTATTATTATTAGTAGTCTTTTTGTCCAAGTCCAGTACACATGTCACTATCCTATTGGTCCAAAGAGCATCCAAAGCTGTCAAGAGTTTATTCTAGTTCTGTCCACATGTCACTATCCTATTGGTGTGATCCAATCTAACCAATCATAATCTGCCATTTTTTCACGTAACCCTAAAATGATAGTCTATATATAGACTGTCATAAATGCTGCAGTCAATAGTCACATCGCAGTCACCAATCAGAATTCCACAAACCCTAATCTCTTTTTCTTCCATAGTTTTCTGAATCAAACCCAAAAAAAATCAAAAAATATCAAGAACACTCATATGTGTTCATCATGAATCACCTTCAACCTCCAACTGTTTTTACAAAACAGTAACATAACAACACACAAATATTTTTCGGATTCACAAACCAAACCTCACTCAACAACCACATCTCCAAAACTCATCACCGTACAACATTGAAGCTGAAAATGAAACGGAGAAAGAGGAGCAAAAATGGTATGGATCGGTCAAATACACAACAACCAGAAGCAAATTGGACTCAATCGGTATAACAACAACAACACGAACCAGCCACTGTGAGTTCGAATCGATCCATACAACAAAGTTCAAAGCCAAATCGAAACGCGAAGAAGGTAGTGAATCTGTTTTTTTGGCTTTGCACTCGTTGGTTTTCTGGTTATTTTTCAAGTGTTTGTTTCGAAGTTGTTTTAAAAGAGTAGAGAGTTTCGGTTTTTAAAACTTTAAAAGCTAGATCTACTCCTCATCCTTCATTCTCTTCAAGATCTGAGTCCGGATTTGTAACCAGGACGAAAAAGGAAGTCTAAAAATCTAAAAAAATATTTTGAAAAGGTGGCGTTTAAGGTTGCCGACGCGGCGGTGCCGCCCTGTTGGGTCGGCCACCACCGTGCCAGAATCTGGACTCGTTTTGAGGATCGATCGGATAAGAAGAGGCATACTAGAGCCTCTCTCTCTAAAAATTATTTAGCGAAAGGAAATTTTGAGTTTATGTGTGTTTTTTTGGGCAAGTTTCTTTTTATAATACTTTTTTTTAATCATTCAGTGTGCGCTTGCTTTTGGTGACTTGGTACACCTTCAAGCTTAGGTCGTCAGATCTCATATCTGACGGTTTGTGATAGTCCTGTGTAAGTTCTTGTGCATGTATTGTTTTTTGTACTTGCTGTGTACCTTTGGTTTAATTCGTCAGATCTAGATCTGACGGTTCATGTGATACTCCTTATTATTTCTATGTGCGTCTCTCCTTAACTGCTTACTGTGTTCCTTTTTTTTTTAAAAAAACTTGTTGATCCTTTGGTTTGGATATGTGGCTATGATGTGATCTCTCTGAGATCAGATCTGAGCCTTCTGATTAATCAGACGGTTCAGATCTGATCTGCCTGAGCTTAGTGTTATTTTACTAAGCCCATTGCCATTTTAAAATCTCTATTGTTTTACTATTTTCACTAATGTTTTTACTTCTTGCACCTCTTTTTACTTGAAAATTTTTCCTCTAAATTTACAAAAATATTTTTCTTTGTTTTAATTGTTTATCTACTGTTTTATTTTATTTTATTATTGTTATCTTATATTTATTATTATTCATCATCTCATGCATATTTAATTTTGTCATCATTTATTTTATTTGTCATTTCTTGTCATTTACTTTTGCTCAAGTCCTTAGAATGTATCTAGGAGCTATGTAATTATGTAAATAAAATATGCACCGACACATGCACCGACACTACCACACTTTATTTATCGCTTTATGTTGTGACCGTAAGTGATGACCAAATTAAATTAGTGACAAATTAGGTTTATTATTGGACTTTAAAATTTTCTTAAAATCATACTATTAGTAATTTTAGGTTGATTTCAAACTTGAGAATTTGCTTAGGATCCAACGTCCTTTGTAAATTTCTCGCTTTTTACATTACATCATTACGCTTAGTTTTTTTTTTTTAGTTTACGTTTAGCTTAGAAAAACAATTTTTCCAAAAAAAATCAAATATGCAAAAACTTCAAAAATATTTTCTTAAGAAACCTTGAATTTTAACCCAAGAGATCTTTTTCTTTTGATTTCTTAATCAAATTTTTAATCAACTTTAATATATGTTTAGACTTGGTTTCTTGTAATTAAAATCAATCAACTCCACTTCTTTTATTCTTGTATACCTTTGAGGTCTCTCATCCCTCCTAAAAACTTTTTTCAAAACTTTAAAATCAATCCAACCCACGGTGAACTACATTGGTTATGATCCCTTTTCTTTAGGGTATGTAGGCAAAGGATTTTATCCTTCTAAATCAATAAAAACAACAAAAAACATACTTCTTCTCCCTCCATTCTTTCACTTAGACTTTTAAACACTTATTTTCAAAATAGGCAAATAACTTAGCACAAGATAAAGTAGGCAAGAGGTTTTTTTGGAATACCAAAGTCGTTTAGGATGCGTAAAACCTTCCCTTTGCGAAACCAACCCCCGGATCCTTAATCTCATAAGCGTTTCTCTCTCTCTCTCTCTCTCTCTCTCTCTCTCTCTCTCTTTCCCTTCCCAAGAATAAAAGTAGAAAATTCATAGATTTTTGATTCAATACCAATCAATGGATTGGCATCCGAAAATCACGAGCATAGAAATGGCGACTTCACTAGGGATTAAACCTCCTAAGTGGGTTAAACCTATCTTACCTTTCTTTATACTTGTGTTTTATTATTGCTTATACCTTGTAAATATGTGCTTACTTGTTTACCTTTAAACGTGAGTGGTGAGATAAGTCCTACACCCGGGCTTGAGAGAAATATAAGATAGGATGGGGTACGATCATAGTGCCATACCAGGAGCGATCCTGCGCTATGTGTGCATGTGATATAACCCCACTCAACGGAGGACTCTCAAAGTAATATGATGTCATCATGTGCAGTCGTGATTGGAAAGTAATATGAGCGTTGAGTTAGCTTTGTTGGTTAGCCATCTGTCAGCTTTTTCATACATCAGTGGCAGTAATGTGGATGAGACGTCTGCTCAAGGGTTCTCTACAGAGGGAAGCACTAAGAAAGGTGAAACATGTATGGCTTCTTTAAAGGATGCTCAGAAAATAATACATGAAGGTAAAGCTGAAGGCTGGGGTCAGTTAGTGCAGCTACCCGAAAACAAGCGTAAGGAAGGTTTGGGTTTCTCTATTCACAAGCCAAGGGGTGGTCAATCCAACTGGAGGTACTTTCCATAGCACTGGGTTCATTAATGCTCCAGCAAGGATCAATGCAATCATCAAAGACCAGTTTGAGGAAGAGGCACCTCTCTTCGTGACACCAGGAGGAGCTTGCTGTTATTGGGTCGATGTCGACATCCCTTCCATGATACCTTTATCTAAGTAATATTTTTGTCTTTTTTGTCTTTTTTTTTAAAGAAAACTCCCTTCGTCCTTCCCTAGGCGAAAGTAAAACTATGTAGGGCTCTTGTTTTCGCTTCAAGTATTTCCATTATCAATGAAAATTGTCGTTTTTGTCACGACCTTTTACTTTACTTTTATTATTTTATTTTATTTCTTTTTCTGTAAAAATGGTAACACAAAAAACCAAAATTATCCTTTTTTATTTTTATCAATTCCAAAGGTTTGCATTTACTCATTTTTACTACAATCAATCATAAATCATATGCAGACTGAACATAAATAAGCCCGTTGAGCACGCTAGCCCTATGCTCCCTCCCAACTTTGAGTTCCCTGTCTATGAGGCTATGGTAGAGGAGGATGAAGAGATTCCTGATGAGATCAGGTGGATACTAGAGCAAGAAAAGAAAGCCATTCAACCTCATAAGGAAGAGATAGAAATTATCAACTTGGTTACTGATGAGGATAAGAAAGAGATCAAGATCGGAACATTGTTAGATGTGAATATAAAGAAAATAGTAATTGAGCTTCTCAGAAATTATGCTGATATATTTGCATGGTTGTACAAAGATATGCCGGGTTTAGTCCCTGAAGTTGTGGAACACCGACTGCCTCTGAAGCCCGAGTGTCCTCTACTCAAGCAGAAATTAAGGAGATCTCATCCTGATATGGCCCTCAAGATCAAAGAGGAAGTGCGAAAGTAAATTGATGCACGTTTTCTGGTCACGTATGAGTATCCTCAATGGTTGGCCAACATAGTACCTGTTCCGAAGAAAGATGGTAAGGTCAGAATGTGCAACGATTACCAAGATTTGAACAAGGCTAGTCCGAAGGATGATTTCCCTTGACCTCACATTGATGTATTGGTCAATAGTACTACTCAATGCAAAGTTTTCTCCTTCATAGACGGTTTCTCCGGTTATAATCAGATCAAAATGGCTCCAGAAGATAGACAAAAGACATCTTTAATCACGTTGTGGGACGCTTTCTGCTATTTGGTAATGCCATTTGGTTTTATAAATGTTGGTGCCACTTACCAGAGAGGTATGACCAAGATATTCCATGATATGATACACAAAGAGATTGAAGTTTATGTGGATGATATGATTGTTAAGTCACGTACTGAAGAAGAACATGTTGAGTATTTGTTGAAGATGTTTCAACGGCTAAGGAAGTTCAAGCCTTGTTTGAATCCAAATAAGTGCACCGTCTGTGTTAGATCCAGAAAGCTTTTAGGCTTTATTGTTAGTCAGAAGGGTATTGAAGTAGATCCTGACAAAGTCAGAGCTATCAGAGAAATGCCTGCTCCAAAAACAGAGAAACAAGTTAGAGGATTTCTTGGAAGATTGAACTACATCTCCAGATTTATCTCCCATACGACTGCCACATGTGGGCCAATATTCAAGTTACTCCGCAAAGATCAAGGGATTGTTTGGACGGAAGATTGCCAGAAGCCTTTGACAAGATCAAAGAGTATTTGTTAGAGCCTCCAATTCTTATTCCTCCAGTTGAAGGAAGACCTTTGATCATGCATTTGATTGTGTTAGAAGACTTTATGGATTGTGTACTCGGGCAACAAGCTGAAACTGGTAAGAAAGAACATGCAATTTACTACTTGAGCAAGAAGTTTATTGATTGTGAGTCTCGATACTCCGTACTTGAGAAGACTTGTTGTGCTTTAGCCTGCGCTGCTAAGCGTTTCCGTCACTATATGATTAATCATACTACTTGGTTGATATCCAAAATGGATCCGATCAAGTACATCTTCGAGAAGCCTGTTTTAACAGGAAGAATTGCTCTGTGGCAGATGTTATGTCCAAGTATGACATTGTTTACCGCACTCAAAAAGCAATCAAAGGCAACATCCTTGCTGATCATTTGGCTCACCAACTAGTTGACGATTACCAGCAAATCAAGTTTGACTTCCCTGATGAAGAGATCATGTATTTAAAGATGAAAGATTGTGATGAACCGTTGTTTGGTGAAGGTTCTGATCCTGAATCTGAATGAGGTTTGATATTCGATGGAGTTGTTAATGTCTATGGTAGCGGAATTGGGGAAGTTCTCATTACTCCTAAGGGTACTGACATCCGCTTTACTAGTTTGATTGTACGAACAATATTGCCGAATATGAAGCTTGCATCATGGGAATTGAAGAAACTATTGATTTGAGGATTAAAAATATTGATATATATATATGGTGATTCAGCTCTAGTGATTAATCAGATCAAAGGGAAGTGGGAAACTCATCACGACGGTTTGATTCCCTACAGAGATTATGCAAGACATTTATTGACTTTCATCAACAAGGTTGAGCTACACCACCTTCCTCGTGATGAGAATCAGATGGCAGATGCTTTAGCCACTTTATCCTCAATGATCAAAGTGAATCATCACAATGAGGTACCATTGCTACCATATGCTTTGTAGAGATATCGTACTTCAATGCTAACTTCAACAGGGGTAACCCCTTTCTCTTTGGTATATGGTATGGAGGTTGTACTCCCTGTAGAGGTTGAGATCCCGTCGTTAAGAGTCTTGATGGAAGCTGAGTTGTCAGAAGCTAAATGGTGTTAGAATAGGTATGATTAACTGAATTTGATTGAGGAAAAATGCATGACTGCTTTGTGTCATGGACAGCTATATCAGACAAGGATGAAACAAGCGTTTGATAAGAAGGTTCGGTCTCGTGAGTTCAAAGAAGGAGATCTTGTGGTCAAGAGTATCAAGTATTTTCAACCAAACCCTAGGGGCAAGTGGACGCTTAATTATGAAGGTCCCTATGTAGTTAAGAGGGATTTTTCTGGTGGTGCTTTAATTTTTACAGCTATGCACGGTGATGAGCTTCCTCATCCTGTGAATTATGATGCAGTCAAGAAATACTTTGTCTTAAAATATATAAAAGAACAGCTCAGCAGGTTGAAAACCCGAAAGGGCGGCTTGAACAAAAACTGAGCGTCTCGGTGGACTGAAAACCCGAAAGGGCGGTCCAGGCAAAAATTAGAGACATAAAAAAAATGATGAAAAAAGAGTATACAAAAGAAGAGTATACAAAAAAAAATGATTGTTATCCTGATAGGTCGAAAACCCGAAAGGGCGATCTATGCAAAAGTTAAGGATTTATGACAAAGCAAAAGAAAAAGCAATGACTATTGAAGCATGAATTTGAGAAAGTACTTTGGTTCATTTGAGAAATGGCGACTTCTGTCAGGCTTCAGATTATTGGGCTTTACCCCATCAGTGGATTTGATTATTAGGTTTTACCTTATCAGTGGTTTGATTGTTGGGCTTTACCCCATCATTGGTTTGTTTGAAGGGCTTTATCCCGACATTGTTTGACTCATCTCCAATAATGTTATCCCCATTGAAGATTAATGAGTGGTTGTAACGCGATATCCGCCTACTTCCTTTTGGACCTTCCCAACCTTGTCTCAACAGTCTTACAATTATGTTGTCATATAAGTCTCGTACATGTTCATACATTCATTCATTCATGCATATATAGCATGCATACAAATATCATTTATACATGGTTGCATTATTTTCTAGTGTCTTATTTCGTTTATATCTTATAAAAGGATCATCCTAGTATTAACCAATCAAGTTTTGTTTCAAGTGGCAGGTCCCACCAAGTGGTCATTCTACCAATACTTTTCAACTTCCCCAGTGTTTGTGTTTAAAGCTACCCTCGTATCGGTAGCATTTAATTTTACCATAATTGTACCTTGTTTAAAAGCTGCCTATGTAACGTCAGCAAACCAGTTTTATCTTTCGTATTGTCGTCTTTACCACAGTAACAGTAATAGACAGTATTTCTTTCTTGTATTGTTCGTCTTTACAACGATAATGGTAATAGACAGTATTTCTTTCTTATATAGACCGTCTTTACCACGGTAATGGTAATAGACATTATTTCTTTCTCATATTGTCCGTCTTTACCACGGTAATGGTAATAGACAGTATTTCTTTTCTGTAGCGTTCGTCTTTACCATGATAATGGTAATAGACAATATTTCTTTCTTGTATTGTTTTGTCTTTACCACGGTAATGGTAATAGAATATATTTATTTCATGTATTGTTCGTCTTTACCACGATAATGGTAATAGACAGTGTTCCTTCTCGTATTATTCTTCTTTACCACAATAATGGTAATAGACAATATTTTTTTCTTGTATTGTTCGTCTTTACCACGATAATGGTAATAGACAATGTTTCTTTCTTGTATTGTTCGACTTTACCACGATAATGGTAATACACAGTATTTCGTGTTCGTTTTCTTGTCCGTATTGTTCGTTTTTACCAAAGTAAAGGTAACAAACATCCTTTCCTCCCCAATGATACTTATCTATTTCTTCCCCAGTCAGTCTATCTTTGTCGTCTTTGCATTCGTACTTGCATCCCAAATATTCATACTGTCATGTTAATAAGCATTGCATTCTCAGCATTTCAATTAGTCAAAATTGGTGTCCTTAATATTTAAGTCTCTTTGAGCCGTTGATTTGAAAATTTTATACTTTTTAAATCCACGTGACGAAGAAACTTAAATAGGGGCATCTGTCATACCCCAAATTTTGACCAGGATTTTTCGTGTATTTTAGAACTCATTTTATTCGCATTTAACCCCCTTTTTATTCGCATTATAATTCTCACTTTAAACGTAGTTTAACATTCGTTGCGATGGAATTTTAATTCTCAATTTTATTTGCATTTTAGACGTATTTTAACGCTCGTTGCGTTGGTATTTTAATTCTCATTTTTTACTTGCACTTATTAATCGTATTTTAACGGTCGTTTCGTAGGTATTTTAATTCTCATTTTTTATTTGCATTTTTAAACGTATTTTAACGCTAGTTGCGTTGGTTTTTTAATTCTCAATTTATATTTGCTCTTCGCACTCGCATTTTATTTCTCGTTTTGTTTACTTTCAAAAGTTTTCATTCGTATTTTTAAAAGCCGAGTAATTTCGTCGTCTCAGACGAAATTTCGGCAGAGAGGTATTTTAAAATACCTTATTTTGGTTCCGAAGGGACAGTTTTAATTACTTTTTATTAGTTTCTTATTTTTTTTAATTAACTAATTCATTTTTTATTCCATTTTTGTTTTAATTTTTTTGTTTTATATTTTTATTAATTTGTTTTTACTATTATTTTTGTTAATATATCTTTTAAGCCTTTAAAGTTTTTTTATTATTAGTAGTCTTTTTGTCCAAGTCCAGTACACATATGACTATCCTATTGGTCCAAAGAGCATCCAAAGTTGGCAACAGTTTATTCTAGTTCTGTCCACATGTCACTATCATATTGGTGTGATTCAACCTAACCAATCAGAACCTGCCATTTTTTCACCTAACCCCAAAATGACAGTCTATAAATAGACTATTATAAATGTTGCAGTCAGTAGTCACATCACAGTCACCAATCAGAATTCCACAAACCCTAATATCTTTTTCTTCCATAGTCATCTGAATCAAACAAAAAAAAAATTAAGAACACTCATATGTGTTTATCATGAATCACCTTCAACCTCCAACTGTTTTTACAGAATAGTAACATAACAACACACAAATAATTTTTCGGGTTCACAAACCAAACCTCACTCAACAACCACATCTCCAAAAATCATCACCATACAACACAGAAGCTGAAAACGAAACGGAGAAAGAGGCACAGAAATGGTACAGATCGGTCAAATACACAGCAACCAGAAGCAAATCGGACTCAATCAGTATAACAACAACAACAACAACACGAACCAGCCACTGTGAGTTCGAACTGATCCATACAACAAAATTCAAAGCCAAATCGAAACGAGAAGAAGGTAGTGAATCTATTTTTTTTTTGCTTTGCACTTGTTGATTTTCTGGTTATTTTTCAAGTGTTTGTTTCAAAGTGGTTTTAAAAGAGTAGAGAGGTTTGGTTTTTGAAACTTTAAAAGCTAGATCTACTCCTCATGCTTCATTCTCTTCAAGATCTGAGTCCGGATTTGTAACCAGGACGAAAAAGGAAGTTTAAAAAACTAAAAAATATTTTGAAAAGGTGGCGTTTAAGGTTGCCGACGCGGCGGCGCCGCTTTGTTGGGCCGGCCACCATTGTGCCAGAATCTGGACTCGTTTTGAGGATGGATCGGAGAAGAAGAGGCATACTAGAGCCTCTATCTCTAAAAATTATTTAGAGAGAGGAAATTTTGAGTTTATGTGTGTTTTTAGCATTCTGTATGCGCTTGCTTTTGGTGACGTGGTACACCTTTTGTAGGCCGTCAGATCTCAGATCTGACAGTTTGGCATAGTCCTATGTAAGTTCCTATGCATATATTGTTTTCCGTACTTGATGTGTACCATTGGTTTAATTCGTCAGATCTAGAGCTGACGGTTCATGTGATACTCCTTATTATTGATATGTGTGTCTCTCCTTAACTGCCTACTATGTTCCTTTTTTTAAAAACTTTTTAATCCTTTGATTTGGATCTGTGGCTATGATGTGATATCTCTGAGATCAGATCTGAGCCTTCTGACTAATCAGACGGTTTAGATATGATGTCTTCCTTTAAGCTAAGTAGTTATAATTGAAATTTTATGTAATTAAAAAATTAAAATAGGAATTTTATTATAGCGCTCCATATTTCTAATTAAAAGAAGACAAATAAGGCTTATTATTAAAAAAGGTCAATTAAGTTTCTACCTATTCAACCTATTTGAGTTGATTTGGTAGTGTTGACTTAGGACCAAGAAGTGT
>Ga0099826_10001506_pt1 | contig 14051 bp, 5 predicted proteins | sample Mtrugardesep15_FD_76830 | JGI IMG/M metagenome (GOLD analysis project Ga0099826, IMG submission 76830) | Root nodule microbial communities of legume samples collected from California, USA - M. trunc garden sep15 | ecosystem: Host-associated > Plants > Roots > Nodule | place: USA: California... | reverse complement strand
TGCAATCTCATAAGCATTGGACCTTGCAAATCTCAACAGATTTGAACAGCTCAAGAAACCAATGATAGAAAAAGTAATCAGCAAGAATTCGAGAGAGATGGGACCAAAGAAAAAGGAACAACATAAAACCCCAACGGTTTGCGAAGAACCAACAGTTCACGAAAACCACCATCCAGATCAAAAGATCTAGATTTTATAAAAGCACCTGAAGCCACTGAACTGGATCGAGTAAACTCGGATCGGAGAACCGCGACCAACACCTCCCGTGCCTAGCTAAACAAAACGAGGGAGATGTAATACGAACCTCTGTCGTTGTTCGACGACGACGCAAGAACGACGGCGACGAGCAACAACCACCCCATCGAGGCAAGGAGACGGCGCAACAGTGAAGATATGATCTTCCAAGACTGTGCACCGTTCCTTGATATCTACATCGTGAAGGAGAAGGGTTGGAAACAAGAGGGTGGAGTGAAGAGTTGTTCGGCGGCGCAAGGGTTCAAGAGAGAGAAAAGGAGGTTTATTACCCCCGAAGAAAGTCGTAAGCCTAACATAGCATCCCATTTTAAAACACCATGATAAAATTAAGGGTTAATAGTGTTTTTCACCCCTGTAATATATGTCATTTCTGATTTTTACCTCTGTAAAGTTTTCAGTTTGATTTGCACCCTTGTAAATTAATTTTTTTTCCAAAAAACCCCCCTCCCCCATCAACTCACCAAATTCGCCTATGTGGCGCTGACTTGGCTTTTTTTTCAATTTTAATTTTTTTTTTTTTGGCCACATCAGAAAATTAATTTTTAAAACTCTAAAAAATAATTTAAATTCATTTATATTAATTTAAAAACAAAAAAAAATATTTGAAAAATTTCCAAAATTAATTTTAGTAAATAAAAAATTAGAAAAAAATTATGGAAATTTTTTTATTACCAATTTACTTTTTGTAAAACAATATGATTTATTTCCAATATTTTCATTTCAAAAAATATTTTATAAAAATTTTGGAAAATAATTTTCAAAAAAAAAAATCTGAAATATTTTTTCCAGATTTTTAATAATTTAAACTTTTTCCATAAATTATTTTTTGTACAAAAAAATTTTTCCGAACAAAAATCTGACCTTTTTTTCAACTTTTGTTTTTTTTTTTGTATTTTTAAAATGTTATTTCATATTATATTTTTCGAAAAAAATCTGAATATATTTTCTGATTTTTTAAATTTCGAAAAAAAATCTTATCTTTTTTTCCTGTTTTTTTAATATTTTGAAAAACAAAAAAAAGTTCGCTAATAAACAAATTTTCCAGAATTATTTAAATTTTTTTTTGGAGTAAAATAAAAATTCTTTAATTTTAACATTTTAAAAAATTCTAGAACTTTTGAAAAAAAATTTGACCTTTTTTAAATATTTTGTAAATTTTCTATTTTTTATTTTGAAAATTAAATTTCAGAATTTTTTGAAATCTTTTTAAATTTGAAAAAAAACTGATTATATTTCTTGATTTTTTAAATTTCATAAAAAAATCTTTTTTTCTGATTATTTTAAAATTTTAAGAAGTTTTGGTTATAAAAAAAATTTCGTAAATGAATTTATATTATTTTTTGGATTTTTTTATTTTCAAATTAATATAAATGAATATATAAATTGATTTTTTTTTATTTTTTTTTAAAAATCAAATTTTTACGGTTTTAAATTTTCGATAATTAATTTTCAGATTTTTTTAAATTAATATAAATTCGTTTTTAATTTTTTAATTATTTTTAAAAAATAAATAGATACAAATGCCACATGTACCCTTAAAAAATAAAAAATATTATACAGTCAGCTGCCACATAAGCATATGTGCACATTCAGTGTGCGACAGAGTGTACCACGTTAGCAAATATGCACAGTCATATGAGGGAGGGGGTTTTTCGGAAAAATAATAATTTACAAGGGTGCAAATCAAACCGAAAATTTTACAAGGGTGAAAACTAGAAACAACATATATTACAGGAGTGAAAAACACTATTAACCTTAAAATTAATTGGTGTTATAGCATTTCCCTACACAAAATGATGTTGACAACTTCTCTGTATTTCTTTTTATATAAATCAAGGCATCTTTAATTTTAAGGTAATTGAAATTGTCTCTTTCAACAAATATTTTTTCATAACAAAGAATTTTCAGTTACATGTTAATGATATATAGTATGTTCCAACAATGTGCGGCGTTTTCTAAGAGGACAATTTAAACACCAATAGAAAAATAGTGTGGTGGTGCAGAAGAAGAAGATTGATGTTGACACATTAGGTTTGGCTGAAAAACAACAGTAAAAGACGTAAATGCCCATCGGCAGTTAACTGCCGCCAGTTCAAAATTCATCGGTAGTTAACTGTCGATGGAGTTATTTTGGTATTTTACTTGTGTTTCCCAGCATCCTTTGATGTGAGAACAACATTTTTCGCTGAAGAATTGGCTAAAACTGGTTTCGCTATTCCAATTAGCCCACATGCCACAAACTTTGTTCTTCACTTTCCAGTATATACTCAGAAAGTTGTTACTCAACTTTTTCTTATATACTCCCTCAGGACTTAATTATAAGCAAAAGTTAACTTTTTAGATTCATTAAATACATTAGTTATTAGATGATTCTGAAAAGTTAACTTTTGTTTATAATTAAACATGGAGGGAGTATATAAGAAAAAGTTGAGTAAACAAAAAGTTAAAATATTTTCCTTCGAAAAAAGTTAAAACATTTAATCTAAATTTTAGACTATTTGATATTTATTTTTTTACAAATATAATTTTTTTTTCTTATATTTTGAACCGGTAATAATAAAAATAAGTAAGTTGAGTTGGCGCCTTAGCATAACCTGCCAATAGTTGGCCAAACACGAGACATTAGTCTTGTGAAAACAAAAATAAGAGCCACTTTCTTTGTACTCCTTCCGTCTTTATATATAAGTTTCCTTTATTTTTTTTTCACATTTCTTAAGAAAAGTATTAATTAGGAGTATGTTTAGGAAAAAATTGATAAATGCATCTAGTAATTTGAAAAGGAATTTACATTTAAGGACAAAAATAAAGTAAAATGAGTGCTTAGATATAGGGACGGAGGGAGTATATATTTCTGTTTTTAATAAAACATCTACTCAATAATAACTGTAAGTTAAGTTAGAACAACTATTAACAACTTAAGTCTTAAACCACTTGTTTTGGACTGGGATAAGGCTCATTCCGACTAGTTGAGATGAGACTTGGCTGGTCAGCTGCGCTGGTCCTAGCGCGAAAAGCCTCAACAACCTGCTGGAGAAAGTTGTGATTTAAGGTTTTGACAATGCAGTGGCCTAGGTGGAATACTTCCATAAAATTACGCTTGAAAAGGGAAGATGGACACATGGTTCCATTGTAGGTGTTTGAATAGTTTCCTCTGTTGGGTCCTAGGCGTATTAATGACAAATTTAGCAAATGCATCAAACTGTTCTAAGTAATAAAGTATTAAATTTTCGTCTTCAGTGTAATTGTCGTATTATATTAGGCAAATTGCTAAACTTATAATTAAAAACTGCAAAATTGTTTGATTGCGATGAAAATTAAAAGAGTTTTAATCTACAGTTTTAACGAAGATTATTTGAATCCCCACTACTTTATCGGATTGGTGCATGTTCCTAAATCAACTACTACTTAAGGTTCATATCAATGATGCTTAATAACTAAAGAACCACAACCTTAACTTATTGAGGCACTAGGTCTATTATATGTCATATTGCTCCACTATGCTAATGTGCTGGTAGGGATTTATACTCCCACAAACTTCAAGATGTCTGATGTTGTATTTCTCTTCAACGTATATTTGGGACTTTATACTCTCAAAGACGTCCTAACATTTTAACATAATCATACAAGAGAAATTTTCAATCTCTCGACGAACTGCTCAAAGAGAAATTGTATAACTATTCTGGTTAAATATGTGATACAAGTCACATAAATTTTAACCTATGACAACTTCAAGTTCTGAGAAGTTGAATTAAGACTGTTATATAAAATCAATATAATTCATATATTATTGAAGAATGGAAATTGCATGCACTCAATTAGATGCATCATCAATGTTTTGTCGGTCTTTTTTCTACTGACTTTACTTTTAAGATAATTACCTTTTTCTCCCTAAAAAAAGATAATTACCTTTTTCTACTGTGATCTTCTATTATTATTATTTTGGGTGTTATTTTTACGGTTCTAAGAGAAAATGGACTTTGATAATCAAGAGTTAAGCTCATGGCAAAAAATTGTTTCACTTAAAAATCGAATTCGAGTTCTTCTGAATGATTTGTCCTTAGTAAAATTCATTAATCATTGCCTGGTTAATAATTTTTAGATGAAGATAGTGTTTTGAGCACGTAATCAATTTGTCTCACTATCAATTTATAAATTTTCATTCTTAATTTTGCTCAAGGAGTAAACAATGAGTATAATGAATGTTTCTCAACCCTCTCCCAAACTTTTGAGACATTCTAAATTTGCAACATACCCGTGTTAGGTTAAAGTGGATGTTGATAGATCTCACTAATCATATCTAGTTTTATAATGATTGTTTGTAATTATTATATGTTCAAACGATAATAAAGCAATCATCTTTTTTTGACGGATGATACTGCTAGGACACTTGTTGTGGTCCATCACATTACAATTAAAAAACACTTTATCAAACTAGTAAATTACTATTTTGAAAGTGAAATAAGTCTGAACAAATTAAATTATCTAATATCATCCTTTATCCAGCCCGATTACATAAGCCGGGTTTAAATACTCTGAAGATTGTCTTTATATCTGAATTAGTTTCATTTACAAGGGGGTTTATTTTTCATTTCAAATTATTTATTTCAATTTTCTCTTGAATATATATGAATTTTAGGGTTAAAGGATAGTGTCACAAATCAAAATATAGATGACCTGATTTTTAAATAACACTCACAAGAAAATTTATATTTATCTTCATTCAAAATCAATAACGGGTCAACCTATTTACAGTTGGTCTAGTAGTTAACTTGAGATCTTAAGTTTGCTCCTCTCAATGTTTTAGGTAGGTTCGATCCGTTCTGATGCCAATTTTGATGAACAAATCAATAACGGGTCTCATATCCAAAAACCCTAAATCCAAAATGCCTTTTTTACCACTATACCATATTCTTGAGGTTTTATTTCATTACACTAGTTTTTGAATATTTTTTAAAACTAAAGAATCTTAAAAGAACCAAACTCAAAATTTACTTGAACTTTTTCTTTTTCTTATAATTTTGTGGTAAAAATTTCACACATAAAGTATGGATAAATTGGAAATTACACTTTCGAATATACGTTCCAACATATTAAATATCAAGACAGATGTCATATGAGTTGAGGGGAGAGGATTGTTTCCCATAAGTTTTTCTCCTGTGAACAAATCTCAGTCCTTCATTTAGTTTAATGACAAATTAATGGTCAGGAATAAAAACTCTTAAATGGTGTGTCATTTTGGGTCAACTCCTTTCATTCCCTTTTCACGTCCTTGTTGGATTAATTATTTAATTAATAAATTATGGATTGACAATAATCAATTATTCTAAGTAAATCTTATAATCTAAATTATGGTTTATTGTGTTAAGTACTAATTAGTTGATGAATATGTGTGATTGAGCTATTCTCTTTAAATGGACCGTGATGAGTTGGACCATTTAGCTAAGCCCAATAAGAGGTCCCTGCCCTCAGCCGTTTAGCTATTTAAACGTCATCCCATCAGACGGTTAAACTATTCTGAACAGTAGTGTGAAAACCTAAAGCTAGACGAAATGAGGGTAGTCATCCTCTCATATTCTTGGCAGTTATCCTTCAAGAACCTAGATTAAGGTACACAAATTCTTCTTCCTTCTCTTTTTTATGATGATATGCTATAATTTGTATATAGTGATTCATGGCTAAATCCTAAAACTTTTATCAGTCCTTGCTTCTATACTAGATATATACACACTGCTTCATCTTCTTCCATAACAACAACCAAACTCTATCTATGTTGCTCCATTAGTTGTCATCAGGTGGCACTTGTTGACGTCGCCGTCTTGTGCTCTTCCGTCGCCGTCGCCGTCATGCTCCATTGCAATCGGTGATTCTAGTACCACCATTAATCATTTATCAGTTCCAAATATGCTATCCTTGAGACTGCTATTGTCATTGCAATTTGCAATCTTGTTGTTATTTCAGTAGTCATATAATAAAATAAATAGTAGAAATTTTGTAGCAAAAAGATAGAAAAAGAGCGTATGGAACATCTTTAGTCCAACTTTCAATTTCTACGTTTGTCAATCAACTAGAGAAAATTAAAATTGATGGTTCGATTGGATTATTAGCAGTTGGTTTGTTTGTGATGAATGGTGCTGGTGGTGGATAAAAAGGAAGAAGAAAAGGAGAAAACTGACCCAAAACCAGACTTGTTCACCAAAAAGACACACCATTTAAATTTTTTTATTTCTGACCATTGATTTGTCATTAATCTGAATGAAGGGCAGAGATTTGTTCACAGGAGAAAACAGGAGAAAAACTTACGGGATACAATCCCCTCCCTGAGTGGAGCTTATATAGAATATTTCTCTCAAAATTGAAAGGGCACGCGGCCAAAGATAATTGGCAAGTTAAGGCATGTTGACCTTTCTACTACATGCTAGATGTTTGCATATTCAATTTAATACTTTTTTTTATCTAGAATGAAAGGATAAGGAAAAAACAACGAAGACTACAATTTAAGCAAGCAAGTCAGCAGCACAAATGGCATTCGCAAGGAGGGGGCAAATCGAGCATAAACATGAAGGGGTTGAACCTTTTAACATGATTTATTTTAAATAACACATGTGTAATATTAAAAGTTCTATATAAAGTAGTTTATTTGGTGATTTTAGTGGCTATTGTAAGTAGGGGTGGGCATGGTTTAGTTCGGGATAAAAATTGAACTGAACTGAACTGTTTGTTAAATTTAAACTAACTGAACTGAACTGTTTCAAACTGAACTGAACTGTTATTATTGATACATTTGAAAAAAATATGGAAAAAAACAACTGAAATTGAATTTTAGTTAAAAAACTGAACTGTTTCGAACTGAACTGAACTGTTTTAAATCGAACTGAACTATTTTGAACTGAACTGTTTCAGTTCTGTTTTAGAACTGTTAGTAATGGTTAAGTTTTTTTTTTTTGGTTCAGTCCAGTTCAACAGTTCACTTTTTGGTTTTTTTGTCCACCCCCAATTGTAAGGAATATTTCAGCGGTTTTTTAGTTTGTTGAGATTTTGTATTATATTGAATTGAATACATGGTTTAATGGAAGGCTTGAAAAGATAAGATTTTCAATGTTCATGATTTGTTGAATTGGAGTTATTTTAGGCAAATATATTCTTTCTGTGTTGCACGTGCATGAGGACATATTGATAAACCCAATAGGCTGATCAAAGTAAGCCTCCTCCTTCGTGATTGTATCATCAAAGTAATTAATTTGAAACAATTCTCTATGACCTAAGGAGATCAAGTTTTGGTAGACTTGTGAGGAATATCAATGGAGATTGTGGCATCACTGCTAGCTTGGTTGTAGAGTTATACTATGCCAATTTTCACAGCCTTTGGTTTGCAAGTATAATATGATTGAGTTGATTCTATGATGACTCTTAATTTAATCATGTTAAAAGGTTCAACCCCTTCATCTTTATGCTCGATTTGCCCCCTCCTAGTTGCATCATATTCGCAATTTGTGCTGCTGACTTGCTTGCTTAAGATTGTAGTCTTTGTTGTTTTTTCCTTATGTAAATTCTACTATACACCTAACAATTTAAGTGTATCGGTATATCAAATTGTTAAATTAATTATTATTTTTTAAGAAAAATAATTATTTTCTATCATTGATAATTACAATAATTAAATCTCATTTACCAAAAGCGTCGACGAAATAAAATTTACTTTTATTTTTATTTTTATTACTCATAACAAAGAATATCAATTATTTTTTTATGAGAAAATGTTAAAAATTTAATATGATTCTCATAAACCATGAAATGATTTTTTTTCTTATGAAATGATGTTTTCTAAAATATAAATATTAACAAATAGCTATTTATTTCATAAAATGATCATTAATTTATAAAATTATGAAACAAGAGTATCGGTACACCTAAATTTATTAGTTGTACCGTAGAAATTCCCTTTTCCTTATCCTTTCATTCTAGATAAAAAAAAAAAAAGTATTAAAATAACGTTAATCTGAACCATCTATTTGGATATGATGGTTTGTATCCATTCTCATATAAAAATAACATTCTCATAGTATATGTTCTCATATATATACACACACAAGGAGATGTTTTCCAAAAGAGTATAAATAGATACGAAACCACTTAGGGTACAAGAAATACTCAAACTAAATAAAAAAAAAAAATCACTCCTATAGTAAAACAAGAGAGAAATAAAATAAAGGCAAAATACCAACTAACCTCCTATTATAATCATCCAACCTCATACAAACAAGGGGAAGCCTAAGAACAAGACCTCGCAAACAACCAACAGTAGTCAAAACCGGCACACGACACTATCGATGCCATCACAAAATAAAATTATGATCCCAATTATAGAAGGAACATTTGTGACTATAATGTTTTTTTAAAAATCACTTTCAACAGTTGAATTTAACCATATCGACCAACTGAAACACATACGTCTCCTACCCCAAAAATATGCAAGAATTACGAGATCTCCACAAAGACCACACAATAATAAGAAACCTAACCTCTCATTTTGCACTACTTAGCTAAGTCTAACAAAATGTTAAGAATGTTCACTAAATGTCTAACAAAATGTTAAGAATGTTCACTAAATCAGAAGGTAAAACATACTTCGACACCAACCACTTAGGCACTTGATTACGTCTGGCCTATAAAATGACATTTGACAAAAAGGTTACAAGCCGACTCAATAGACTCATTATAGAAAATACAATAAACATCAAGGGGTCGACTATAATCCTCCTGAAAAAGAGATTCAGATGAGTCGAAATCATATATTAATTAAAGTATCTCTTAAGAGAACTCCTTCGTTTTTCAGAACAGCAAAACTCTCATACTTTATCCACCTCAATAAAAAAATAAAAAATTATAATTTCTTATTGGATTGAATTGGTCTTCCATTGATCATATGATGTAAATTGATCTAATTTAAATCAAACTGCCAAATCATAACATTCTTTTTTTTAGTGGACAAAATCGTAACATTGATACACATACGTCAAGTATCCGCACAAATTATCATACTAAATGAGTTAATATTAAACTTTATTTGAAAACTAATTCAATACTCTAAATCAGACTTAATTTCAAAATGAAATGATTGAATCAATGTGCCCATCAAATCAATATAATCCAAACCACCGACGGTTTGCAAAAACAGGAGGCTGAATAATGCTCATGTCACATTGCTGATCTGCTAGCCAACAAAAACCAGAGCCAAATTATGATTACAACTATAAAAAGCTATACATTTTCCTTATATGAAAGCTGTATTAGTCGATTTAATATTGTCGGTTGCAAAAGACAATAAGCGTCATTATCAAATTATAAGCGTGCTTTTGAGAGGAACCAACATTGAATTTCAAAGCTGCCGGCCGATATTGTGTTTTCACTTTTCTTTCTTTAATATATAAAGACATTAAAAAAAAAACAAAAAACACAGTTGTCTAGATAATAACCATTTAAAAACTTACACGTATAAGTGAAGAATTTTGAGTTTGTAGTCGAATTACAATGTTCAGCTTAAACATAATGAACTCTAAAAATTTAGTTCAACAATAAAAACATATACATTACACTAAAAAAGAAATGGGTTTGTTATTGTTGTTGGAGAAATATAAATATAAATCATTTGTAAAAGTTCTTTGAAGGTTTAGATCTTCCTTACCTTGAACCGAACATCATATTCTCATCCCATATTACATCTTGTTTTGTAAAATGAAAACACCTTTCAATAAAATTTTGTAAAATGAAAACACCTTTCAATAAAATATCTTAATTAGCAAAACAAAAATTAATTTTATATAGAATTTTTTGCCTAAGTTTTTTCAACTCGATGTAATTTTATTTATAGTATTGTCAAACAGTAAATATATACTTCTCCAAAACATTCGGATAACACTTATTCTACTAAGTAGAATTGCTTTTAGTAAAACAAAATTCTTATTTTACGAGATTTATCACCCCTTGGTATAGTAGGTATTGTTTAATTGAAATATAATGAGTGATGATTGACAACTGATGACTTCCCTCCCTACTAGGATATAATCGAAACATATGATTGCAATTTGCAATGGACATGATACATGAATCGGTCTAATTATTATTTATAAATTATTTTAATTTATAACAAAAGTCGTTATTAAGACAGGCTCATGGGTCACAAAGAGATAAGCACGAGACCTATAAGACCCGTGAACAATATTATAGTGCCTATAAAACCAAAAATCAATCCATCAAGAAATTAGAAGCTTGTCAAAACTTGAAAGGAAGTAAAAGCTCACAAATTTCAAATTTTCAATGGTCACCTATGCTTCAGGTGAGAGAAACACGTAGCAGAGTTCATCTTGTTTTAGACACCATCATTTTCTAAGAAAATATGGTTGCTCTTTATCTTTGATCCTATGTTACATGTCGCTCTCACCTGAAACAAAGCTGCCCAATGCTTTCATAACATCAAGAGAGAATTAAGAAAGAATTCTTATCTTGGCTTTCCTCTAAATTGGTAAGTTTGTGTACTTCTTTGCTGTTAAGATCTTTCAGTTAGAAAATTCTTCATCTTTGCATTATTTTGCTTAGACAAATATTACTTAGAAAATTCTTCATCTTTGCATTATTTTGCGTAGACAAATATTACTTGAATGTTATAATTGATAAAAAAACTTCTTTGTTTTAACCCCTCTCCTTTGCTTTCAAAAATAATGTATTAAACCATCTTGTATCTAAAGTCAATTTATTAGTTACATGAACCACGTTTATATATTATTGTAAAAAATCTAACATATGTTGTATGAATGAGATTAAGAGTCCACATCAATTACGCACAAATTAGGAGCTGGTTGAAGTTTAGTTATCCATCATTCTATTATTATTGATAACAGGACTGATTTCGTCATGTCTATGAAGTCAATTATATACAATGCTACCATTAATACAACTAATCATCATGAGATCTCAAACTTTTCTAGTAGTGTTTTCAGCCGTTTTTATGAACCTTTTGATGAAGGCATCAACCGATTCATCTATTTGTTATCTAAGGTTCAACCTATGGAAAACGTTGTTGAGCATGGACTTACCATTGAGTCTCTTGAACTAATGGATGGTTACATGGGTGAAATGGATTCATTATATGCAGTTGCTCACCAGCATAACTTACTACTAGTCAAGGTGTCGTCAAACCAACTGGGGCTGATGCATCGAGTAATCCATAAATGGTTGTTCAATTCCTGCTACTGGGATGCATGTGTGTCCTCCAACACAAAATATGTTGTTTGCCTGCATAGAACTACCATAAGGCAGAACTTGCGGTATGCCAATGCCATTGTGTGCTACAACTCATGTTCTCTTTCTCACCATATATACTTGTCCATCTTGAAACTTAGCTTGATTGTATGTATCATTCGCCACTGTGTGCGCCATAGGATAAGCCATGGCAAAAATACTAGGCTAGGAATAAGGAGTAGAAGGTACTTGTTGTATATGAATAAGCTAAACTTGTTGAGGTCCTAGGGATGCAATAATCGACTATATTTGATTAACAATGTGTGCCAGATTCCGGTTTCCATGTACTTGCGGAGTGTTGGTGACTTGATTGTCATCGAAATTGGCTCTAACAACCTCCAAATACTTTTCTTGTTGAAACCTATTATGGACCATGGGTTTCACAATGCCATCAAGTTGTTTGGAGACTTGATACATGATGTCATGCATCCCCGTATCAATTTGTTTTCTAATGAAATGTTTTCATTACTACTAGATTCTTACGTATTTCAATCGATTGTACCTTAGAACGCTGGAAGGAGCCATGGGAGTTGGCATTACCAACGTTTGTGATGACTCAACCGATTGAGATTTTCCTAACTGCTGAGAATTTATAGTGGAACTATTGCCTACTTGCCAAACGGCGTGGCCTACAATGCTAAACCTATGTTCGGCTAATTTTATGGGTTGTGCGTGATAACTCCCTTGCTAATGGGATTGTGGCAACCCACATTCGACTTCAGTCTCGTCCTTCGTGGCATGGTCCATTGACAAAGTCCTTAGTGCGCAACTCCATGGAGATCGCGTCTCTTCCATTATTCCTCAAAGTGGTTAATGGTGCTATAAACAAGGAACATGAGTTTCTCGTATCATTATCCATTCCCGCTATGTTTTGATTTAGTCTTGTTGCTATTACGACCCAAAGATCGAGTTAGTGGCCTTTATAAATAACAAACTTTTTCACGCTCGACTGCTTTAACATTGCCCAACTTTTGATCGGATTGGATGCTTCCTTACCTAATAATATAATTGCCTATACGCCAAGGTTGGCCAACATGATGATTAAATGGAAAAATAAAGGCATTATAACCCTTGCTCAGGTTGAAGGATTCAGAAGAAATGATACGAGGTTCCAACCAATAGATATCTTTTAACCTCTTTTTTTTTTACCAAAGCAAAGTTAACTATTATCATTAATCAACCAATTTTCAATACAAGAAGAATAAAAATAAAAAATACGGTGACTAGTCCAAGAACAGGCCGCCCTAACTAAAATATGAGCAACAATGTTCGCTTATCTTCTAACAACTTCATCTTGAAGTTGGAATTAACTAGATCAATGAATGCTTAGATAACCCATCAGTTCTTGGAAAACAAATCAAGATTACATCGCCGCTAAAGATGAGTCGGTCGGTTTCTTATTAGCATATGATGCCTGGGATGGAACTAAAATAGCAGTATATTACCTTAGCTAGATCTTGAAAGATGTTGGAACCAAATATACACATATTGATAAATTATGTTTATCTTTCTTGTATGCTTGTAATAATATTTCATACCTAGAGAGCTTTTGGTCTTGTGTAAGATTAACATAGTTAGATATTTACTAAATAAACCTATACTACCAGGCCAACTAGTAGAATGGGACATGAAACTTAAGTTCTTCCAACTAGTAGAAATCAAGGGTAAACCTTAGGAGAATTTTCTAACGCAACATCCTTGTATAGATTAATGTTTATGGGATAAACTATGAACAACAACTTCTAATCTTTTGTAGATAGCTCAATTCAGTCACATCCTAAATTTTCCTACCTTAGGCGACATACTTTTTTCAGTTTTTTGGTGTTGAATATAATAAAAAAAAAATCTTTTATAAGTAACAAAAACATTTTTCATACCTATGGTTTGAGTATAACTAAAATTTATATGACTTTAGTTTTATGGCGGCAGTTACCGTAGGAGAGGGAGATAGGTGTCCTATGGTAAGAGAGTGTATACAAAGTATTTTTTTTTTTACACTAAAATCACCTGTGTTTATAGGTTTGTAAACATTAGTGACCTATTATAGGAGATAAATTATATTTATGTTATTCATTTAATTGAAGGACAAAGTTAAAATTTTTCTATTAACCTAAATCTGACTCTGGATTACAACGCTTCCTTCTTCTCTTCACTAAACAACATTACAACATCGAACAACATTACTTGCAAATCATTTTCCTCTTAATGTCGACCAGGTCTCTAGATTCTTGAATTCGCGGTGGATTTTCGGAAGTTACAATATTTCACACTAGATATGGATCTCGATTCAGCATTCGATACAATTTGAGAAATAATTACTCAGAGAAATATCATTGTATCTCGCCAGAGCCGTCGATGGCGACGATTTCCACCATTTACCGGCGACCATACATAGCACAGCCAATCGGACAGAAAATCATCATAAATGCTTGCAAAGAAAGAATTTCATCCATCACAGAGAGAATCAATGCAATCACCTAGATCAGTGAAGGCAAACAAAT
>Ga0099826_10001505_pt1 | contig 14054 bp, 6 predicted proteins | sample Mtrugardesep15_FD_76830 | JGI IMG/M metagenome (GOLD analysis project Ga0099826, IMG submission 76830) | Root nodule microbial communities of legume samples collected from California, USA - M. trunc garden sep15 | ecosystem: Host-associated > Plants > Roots > Nodule | place: USA: California... | reverse complement strand
TACGATGTTTCCAGAGTCGAAAGTCCAAAAAACTGGTCCAAAATCGTACTACGATGTAATCCCATCGTACTACGATGTGACAGATTCCAAAGCTTCAATTTTGAGTCACTTTCACAACAAATACAATTCAAATAGTAAAAAGCTATAAGAACGTTTGATATACACCGATGCAAATTCGAAGTCGCGATATCTCACTTGCAGTGTGGGAGTTTTATTGTTAAACTCTTTAAAACAAAACTAAAATGTTGAACTTACTATAATAATCATTCAATTATAAATTTGTTTAAATTAATTATATATTTTCTAATTTACTAGTTGATTTAAATTAATCTATACTTTAGCAATGTAACCAAAAATAATAATTTAATCTATCAAAATTTAAGTTATTTAAAGAGGTTAATTTTATATTCAGTAATAGTGTAAAACTTTTTTAAAAACGTGACAAATAGATATTTGTTGAGATATTTTAAGAAGTAATTTAAAAAGATGATATCATGAAGTTGTTTAATTAAATGCATATGTAGAAATGTTTTAGAATATCAATGATACTTGATAAAAACTAATTAACTATGTCATAGTTAAATTAACACAAAAGAGAATCGATCATGAGATCTTAAGAAGTAACACACTCATAAGTCAATATAACCAAATCAAATCAAATGGATTATGTTTTGAATTTTTAATAGATATCTTTAGAACAATTGGTAGCACGTTCAAAGTAAAAAAAAAATCTCCGTAAACTTATATGAACATTATAATATATATATGGAGGCCGAAGATATAAGCCCAACACCTCACTTATTCTAAGAGAATTTATAATAACAAGGAAGAAAAGTAAAAAAAGAGAAACGGGTCCCGTGAAGCTAACGAGGAAAGAAGAAAGACTTCGGGACTAAAAGGACGGGTGTGCAAAGTTAAGCCATACACAAGAATACCCATACACGAGTTCTTTCCTCCAAAGTGAAAAAATCATGTCAAAAAGTTATAATCCAAAACATTTGTTACTTTTTTAATGTTAAAAGATAGCATTAAAAATACCTGAAACAAACGTGAAACTTAAAAGACCTATTTAAAATTTTATAAACTTAAAAGATCTATCTGAAACAAACATGAAACTTAAAGGATCCGATGAGGTATTTGACCAATTAATTAATAAAGTTAAGTTAGACCATAAACAATGGATTAGTCCGATCGTTCAATATTCGATCTTAATTTTTGACTCTTACATATAGAAAAAATTGCTTCTCTCAAAAAAAAATAGAAAAAATTGCTTGGTAGGAAAAAAATTATTTAACATGTTGAATTGATTTTTCGACGACCGAAATTAGTCATTGTTAAATGACGGTGAAAACTTCGTATTTATATCATAATAACTAAAAAAAAGTATGCTACAAAGTTTGGATATTTAAAAGGTAAATTATATTTATTAAAAAAAGGTAAATTATATTGTTCATTAACAAATATTTTGGTCAATAACACCAAGTTGATACTACATATGAATATCCTAGTGTGTATAAACAAGAGAACCGACGATATTTAGGATGTTGGACCAACCGAGCGAACATCTAACCACGTCGTCATATGGTCCAAAGACATAAAAACTACAACGAAAACTCTTTCAATATCTATTAAAATGGAATAACTTACTACGATTCAAGTAGCTCTTATACTTTCCACTCCTTAACCATATTATACTTATACCGACTTTGACATCAAAACACCTTTGCATTTATTCCCCTCAAATAACCACCATCACAGAAAACACCCACCATCTTGGTCGGAACTCCACCACCTTTAACCTCCCCAAGATGATTTTGTGTTAAAGTCTAGAACATATACAAACTTGAATAATAATGGTCTTAAATTATGACTCAACCAAATGTAGTAGATTGAAGTTGTCAACCACACCTTTGGAATCTAACCCAAAAATTACGAGATTAATCAAACTTTAGAATCTAAAGAATAACATGTCAAAGTCTCAAAAAGCTTCTCCTTCCCTAATAGAACTTACAACCTACATCTAAATAGCTTTTGCCTACACCCAAATAGTTTTTGCCAAAAAAAGATGACAAAGCCCAAGACCCATAAACTTATAAAAAATCCAAAATATCATAATCATAATTAATAATAAATTTCAGTCAAAATCACAATAATACCAAAATTAATTTAATAAAGTAAAATAAAATTGCAACAATTAACACGGCTTATTATCTTCTTCTTACAAACCATAATCTTTTACTTATTTTTAGTAGAAGATAGATTGAAAATCGAAGACTGCGAAGAAAATGGGTAAACACAAAGAAGAAGCTTAGTACTCTTCATCAGTTGTTCGAATAATCGATTTTTGAAAATTGAGTTGTTATATAATTGACTTGAGTCAACAATTCCAAACACATCACTAACACTAAAATGGGTTCAGGAAGCAGAAGCTACTCAGCGAATCCTCAAGATTACAAGCTTCTAGAAGAAGTTGGTTACGGTGCAAGCGCAACGGTTTATCATGCAGTTTATCTTCCATACAACGAAGAAGTAGCGGTGAAATCTCTCGATCTAGATCGATGCAATTCAAATTTCGATGATATTCGTAAAGAAGCACAGATCATGAGCTTAATCGATCATCGAAACGTGGTGAAATCTTATTGTTCGTTCGTTGTGGATCGTAAACTTTGGGTGATTATGCCTTTTATGGCGCAAGGTTCTTGTTTGCATTTGATGAAATCAGCTTATCCCGATGGATTTGAAGAAGATGCTATTGGATCCATTTTGAAAGAAACGTTGAAAGCTTTGGATTATCTTCATCAACATGGACACATTCATCGTGATGTTAAAGCTGGTAATATTTTGCTTGATGGTAATGGTGAAGTCAAACTTTCGGATTTTGGTGTTTCTGCTTCTATGTTTGATACTGGTGATCGTCAGCGTTCTAGAAATACTTTCGTCGGTACTCCTTGCTGGTAATTTTTTAGTTTTATACTTGATTATTCATTCGTTGTGCATGTTTTATGAAGCACTGACACAGACACGAATATGTAGGTAGTGCAATAATTTGAGATAATTGAATGTAAATATTCGGGTGTCAGACACCAAACATGCCTTTAATATGTATTTTCAGCGATATATAGTGTATATGAAGTGAAATGATTTATTATGTGTACTCTACGAAGCACTGACACAGACACGGATACAGATACATTGATATGTAATAATTTGAGAAATTGGAATGATTGCATGTAAGTATTAGGTGTTGTGTCGGTGTCTGACTCAATGATTTGAATGTTGTTTTTGTGGTTTTGAAGGATGGCGCCGGAGGTGTTGCAACCTGGTACTGGTTATAATTTCAAGGCTGATATTTGGTCTTTTGGAATTACGGCGCTTGAGTTGGCTCATGGTCATGCACCTTTTTCGAAGTATCCTCCAATGAAGGTATTTGTCTATCTATGAAGGATAAATGTGGTTGTTGTACTATTCGACTTTTGTGTCGTTATGAATTAATTTAAAGAATTGAGAATGTTATTGGTGAGGTGAGGGAGATAGTAATATGCTACTTTAAATTGTTTGTGTTGTATGTATATAGGTTTTACTCATGACCATACAGAATGCACCTCCTGGCCTTGATTACGATCGTGATAGAAAGTTCTCGAAGGTATGCCTTTTCTTTCTGCCTACACGTTGCATTGTTAGTTGTTACTTACCTGAGATACTTCTTTATTATTATATATGTGGTTTTATTTTGTTTTTTCATTAATTATGGCTAATAAATGATGGGAGTGAGAAAGTATTTGGATATCGACAAAGTTTTGTAAAATATTGTGTGGCCGCGGTTGGGGGATGCATCAGTCATATTCGATTGCGATTTTCTCGCAATATTAAGGATAATGATGCAATCTCTATTGCAACCGCGATTGGGGCTGTATCAGTCATATTTGATTGCGATTATCTGCAATATTAAGGAAAACGATGCAATCTCTGCTGCGACCACGATTGAGGCTGCATCAATCATATTTGATTGTGATTTTCTGCACTATTAAGGATAATGATGCAATCTCTATTGAGACCGCAATTGGGGTTGCTTACACTCATATTATTTAGCGATATTAACGATAACAATGCAATCTCTACTGTGACTGCGGTTGGGGACTTATCATTCATATTTGATTTGTGATTATCTACCAATTAAGGATAATGATGCAATCTCTAATACGACTGTGATTGGGGACACATCAGTCATATTTGATTCTGATCATCTGCAGTATCTGCAATATTAAGGATAATGATACAATCTCTCACACGACTGAGATTAGGGATGCATCAGTCATATTTGAACACATCTATCATATTTGATTGTGATTATCTGCATTATCAAGGATAACGATGCAATCTCTAACACAATTATGCCTGCATCGGTCATATTTGACTGCGACCATCTTTTGTATCAAGGATAAAGATGCAATCTCTATTGCGGCAGCGGTTGGGGTTGCATCTGTCATATTTGATTGTGATTGTCTACAATATTAAGGACAACGATGCAATCTCTACTGCAACCGCGATTGGGGTTGCATCACTCATATTGGATTGTGATTGTCTGCAATATTAACGATAATGATGCAGTCTCCACTGCAACCACGATTCGGGACTTATCATTCATATTTGATTTGTGATTATCTGCAATATTAACAATAATGATGCAATCTCTACTGCAACTGCAATTTAACATGTATATTGTTTGTATATTGAAATTACGATGTGCTGAACTCATAATTATAGTAAATTAATAGTATTAGTACTTTAATAGTATTCCTCAAAAACAAAAGGAGTACTTTAATAGTGGTAGTCTAATTAACGTACTTCCAGTTGTGATCAGTCTTTTAAGGAAATGGTTGCTATGTGCCTGGTAAAAGATCAAACGAAGAGGCCGTCTGTGGACAAGTTACTGAAACACTCATTCTTCAAACAAGCTAAGCCCCCGGAGCTTTCTGTGAAGAAATTATTTGCTGATTTACCGCCTCTTTGGACTCGTGTAAAAGCCCTCCAGGTTTGATTTCATGCATTCTTCAGTGCCTGTTCTATAATTTCTCTTGTTATGTTACATTTCCATGACTTCAGTACAATCTTGCAGCTTAAAGATGCAGCTCAACTAGCGCTGAAGAGAATGCCTTCTGCAGAACAAGAAGCAATATCTCAGGTAAAAACTGATATTCAATTTTTATTTGTCATAAACTGTGGTGCATTGTTTTCAGGATCCAGTGGATCCTGATTTTATATATGGGTCGATACATGCTAAGTTTGTCATTTTACTTTTCTTTCTCTTGATACTAGTTTCTTTCATTACTTGAAAACTTTATTGTATAGCTTATTCCAGTCTGGTTGTTAGATACAGTGCATTACCTGGAATGGTAGACCTTTGGTTGATTTTCGTAGAATTAATTGTAAAAGGAAAGAACTGGCAATTTCTGGACTTCTTTTTTTAATTTATAAATCATAATAATAACCAAGATTGCACACTTATTTGACCTTGCTATGAAAGTCTGCTTGTTTGGTAAATGCTTTCGCAAAGAGCATTTCTACAAAATGCTCTGTTATAAAGAAAAGGATATGTGAAAAACTTAGTTTTCTTGCTTCTTTGTTTCCTTGGAGAATGTCCTTGTTTTTGCTTATCTTGAATACAAGTCTCTCTCTCTCTCTCTCTCTCTCTCTCTAAGAATGTTTTTGGTTTTCAAGTGTGATAATGAGATAACCTATCTTTTGAAAGCTTGACATTTTAAAGGTTTAGTTAACATCTATTGAAGCGTATGTTTTCTTCCAGAAAAGAGAAAACATCGTTGATTTTACAACCATTGAAGTCTAATCCATTTGTGTATTTCCCTATCTAGAGTGAATATAAGCGAGGAGTTAGTGCGTGGAACTTCGACGTTGAAGATTTGAAAGCTCAAGCTTCATTGGTATGAATTATCGTGTTTTCAGATTATACTTGGCCGGTGTTTTTCTCTGTTTGGTCAGAACTAATATTTTATGATCTTACTAGGTACAAGAGGAGGAGGATGATATTGCAGAGATAAAGGAAGAAGATGAAAACAAGTTCTTCAATTCTAATAAGGTTGGTTGAACTGTTCTGAACTATCTTTATCATAAGAATACAACCATCATGCCTTTTCCCACTAGGTGGAGTCCCCAAGTTAGCTACATAGGTGCCACAATATGTTATAACAAATCATGTCTAGTGATTTCTTACTGTAAAAATAATCTATGAAATTCTTTGTTAATTGAAATAACAGGATACAAGTGATTCCCAGTTTGGTGTGGACAAGAGGAATTCAGATAACTCACAGCAAGATGGGTTCGCATTACAAGTTGGTGGTAATGATGTGCCCGCGTTACATGTTGGTGGTAATGACGTACTACAGAGTGATAAAAGAAATGGATCAATCGCTGAGGCAACAACATCTACTTCAGAGAAGGACGTGGGAACAAGCAAGATTAAAACTCAGGCAGTGAAAGTTGGCAAAACCCAAAGTGGGCCACTGGTGCCTGGAACAGTGCTTGGTCATTATTTACCCGAAAGAGGGCGTCTATTTGAAAGGTATGTTGCATATTTCATATTATATCTTTGTTTTTTGCTCTTATATTGGGTTATAATTTGAAGTTTTAGAGATTGGAATGAAAAGAAAAGGGACAGAATTGGAAGGATGAAAAGTAAAACACTGTCTTCCCCATGTTTGAACGGTTAATGTGGAAAAAAACAGTAAGATTATGCTAGGAATCTTGGGAAGAGAATAGAAAATCGGTATAAACAAAAATAAGTACAATTTTTTGGATGATTTAAAATAAACTAGAAATAAATTTCTCCTCTAAGGGGTCCTCTCCCAGCAAAGCCTTTTCTCAATTCACTCATTGCAACCAAATCTGAATGATACTGATTCTTGAACCCTTGTACCTTCTATTTATTTATCTAACTCGTTGCTAACTGCACTAACTGTCTCTAACTGATTTTCCATTCTGTTATGTCCTAAGAATGCTACCCATTAAAATTCAACCTTGCCCACGACGTTGCAATTTGGAAACTGGAAATCTAGGAAACTATACCCATTCTTGCCTGTCCAATTTGATCTACATTGGTCCAGGAATAGCAAGAGGCTATTTTATTATATCAGATTGGCCCTTGCCGTAATGTCCAAATATCAGCGGGGCTGGCAGATGCATTAGCTCACCTTAGCAAGTTTCATTACTAAAACCAATTTGGACTTGGTCCAGAATCAAACCCTCTTTGCAGAATGAATTCTGTCCCTACTCCTTTCCTTTCCTCCTCCTCCAGAGCCCACTTCTTTGCACCAGCGTGTTGGATCTCTTAGGTGCACACACCTGGCCATGTAGGCTGACGTCTGTCAGCTTCAGTTGTGCAGGCCAGTGGGGGCATAGCCGAACTCCTTAAATTTTCTTGCCACGAAGCAGTACTTCCGCCCGTGCTTCACCACAGTAAACAGACCTATCTCCTTCTTGACCCTTATGTTTACACTAAGACACAACTGTGAATGTGGTGATTTCCTTTTTATCGTAACAAACTTACGATGGATTTCGTCCGTCATCATCTCTATGAAATCCGTTAGTGTGTACTATAAACACTTTAGCCATATCGGTATCTCCTCCTTTAACTTTTGCCTTGACCACATCAGCCACTGGTTCATCATTTGTTTCTGTAACCTTATCAGTTTTGTTTCTTGATTTTCCTGTTTCTTCTCCAGTGACCAAGCTTGTTCTGGTTTTGCTTCTTCTTTTCTCATATCCAACCAAGTGAGTCACACTATCATTAAACTAGGAACTGTTGACATCATTTCCCGAGAATGAGATCCAACATTGCAAAATTCTAAACTACTACATCCATGTTTTCTATGTGCTTAATGTTTGATTGTGGAGGAGCCAGCCCTTGCCGCCACTTTTGCACCATCAACTTCTTCATTTCTTCCCTGACAAGAAATCCTATCCTAAAGGTTACTATTGTTTTAGGAACCCAGAGACGAGAAGTGAAAAATTAATCAAAACAAGCAAAGATAAGGAACATTTTTCTTAAATGTTTTAGAATAGGGAAAAGGATTCTCCTCCAAGGGGTTTCCCCTTACAACAAAGCCTTTGCCCTGTTTAGTCAATGCTAACACATCTGAACGATACCTCGACCTGTACCCCCCCTATTATCTTACTACTCCATCCATGTTTTCTATGTGCTATGCATTTGATTGTGGAGAAGCCAGCCTTTACCTCCACATTTGCTACATTCTCCTTTTGGACTTGCAGCTGACAATGTGGAACTGGAAAGTAGTTTTAAGTTAATTGTACAATTTATTTTAATGATGATTATTGCAGACATTAAGTTAGAAAATGCATTTAATAACCCATTGGCAATCTATTTCTTACTTTATTTTGTATGGAATTCTAGAAAAGTTTTAAGTTTATCTTTCTAGAGGATGTGATTTCGGTAGAATCCTCTTGTTCACTTTTATCTTTACTGGGGGGCTTATAACTATACTATGTAACTAGTTTAATTTGAATTTAAAATAAATAGAGCCAACATTTATTGTACGTAGCTTTCCAATTTGTCACTTTATGCTTATAGGTGATTGAGGTGTCCTTTTCCAATTTAATTTGCAATGCTTTGCTGCTTGTAGGTTTGACAATGAAAATCAGTTACCTGGTGAGAAAAGTAATCGTGATATGCGACGAGCTCCAAGCTTTAGTGGTCCATTGATGCTTCCCAATCGAGCTTCGGCAAATAGTTTATCAGCCCCAATAAAATCCTCTGGAGGTATTTCAATTATCATTTGCATTGTAAGCTATTTTGCAAGTTCTGGTATTTTTGGAACCAATCCTGTTAAGCACTTGGTTTTGATTTTATTCCATTAACTCTTGTTAGGATTCAGAGATTCCCCAGATGATAAATCAAAGGCTAATCTAGTGCAAATTAAAGGGCGGTTCTCAGTGACATCAGAAAATTTAGATCTAGTGAAGGTATAAATTTATTCCAAAAATTGATTTTTTCCTGTCTACAACTTTAACTGACTTCATTTGTTGCTCAGGATATTCCTGCAAGTTCAGTTTCACGTCGATCTTCACAGGTTAGTTGATGGTCTAATTGATTATCGTCAATTATTTATGTTCTTTACCCGTCTTATTTGATATTCGCTGCCTGTTACATTTACATATAGGATTCTTCACCACTGAGGAAATCTGCCAGCGTTGGTGATTGGATGTTGGATTTCAAACAACAAATGGTTTGTAATTTACCATTTATTCTAAAGCCAGCTTTCTTATTTATCATAGTTTTTTGTGATATTGGCACCTTTGGTTGGTTAAAGAGTATCTATGATATTTCATTGATTATTGCAATTTTTTGATATATAATGCTTGTCTGTCTTTGTTGGATGTATTTCTCTTTAGCCAATTGGACAGTCTTCCAATGATTCTGCCAATTTGAATGTTCCTGCATCAGTTATCGTGCCTCACCTTCACAATCTTTACCAGCAGACGTCTATTCAACAGGTGAGAAACTGAAGTTTTAGAAATGGCATATAATTTGCTTGTGTTTCCATTGGAAAACTGATAATGTAACTTTAGCAACTTATAATCTTATTGGAGAGTTCTGTTTCATTTCAGGATCTTATAATGAGTCTGTTAGGTAGCTTGCAAACTGCTGAGCCAAACGATGGTGAGTGAAAGATTTTCCAATTATGTTTGAGGACATTCTTTTTTCTGTATAGCATTGGTTACATGACAAGTGCATTTAATATTTTCAGCTTCTCAGAATGGAAAGTTGCCACCAATGCCTCGCAGTTCAGAGAATAATGGCAGTGTAAGCAAAATTTCATTCCATTTATCTCGTCACTTGGATGCTTAATTATTTGTAACGATTGCGTTTGTCAATATCTGGCTAAGCACCTGTCAACTCTGTTGTGGTGACAGAATCCACACATAGTAAAACATCATTTTTCACAAGCTTGGTTTTTTCTCTTGAACGTTTTATAGGTTGATACAGCAACTTCAGAAAGAGAACAACTTCTGCTGGCCAAAATTTCAGAACTTCAGTCTCGGTTAGTTACTATAAGTTTGTAAAATACTTATTGAGTAACCCTTTCTCTTTGACTTCAGAAATCTCACCTGGTCCTTCTATTTTATGTTAACAGGATGGTCAGTTTGACAGATGAACTTACTTCTGAGAAGTTAAAACACATGCATGTAAGTTACTCTACAAGTTTTTATATTTCATCGTCATGCTTGGTTGTTCTTTAGCCTTTTTTGGTTTTTGCTTGCACTACATATATGTGACGTCCAACTTGGAGAATTTAGGTTGAAACCTTAAGGGCTCATCTTGAAGATAACATAAAGAAGATATGATAGGATAACTATTATTATATTCAATATTCTAAACTATTCCTTGTTCAAAAAAAAAATTATAAACCATTTTTTGGTACTAATATACTAATATGACAAGTCAAATTCATTACCTTATTAGCTAAAACTTTTCCTCAAGGCTAAGTCTGAGTTAAAAACTAACTACTAGGATAAGGTTATATGGAAATATAGTTTTATAATTCAATACATCTTTTATTACATTTATATATTTTAGTGTTGAATACTTTGTTAAAAACTATATAAAGTTACGGTTATTATACAATTTATGATGATTTTCATGTTAATATAATAAAAAAAATTAAAGGTTGATTTTTTAAAAACAATTATAGAAAATTATGTTACATATAATTTATCATTTTTGTCAAAAAAATATATTTATACATCATTTAATGTGATTTATATTTTAACACTATTTTGCATCTCTCATATATATTTAGTGCAATAGTTAGTATAGTTTGTCATCAATTGCTAAAAAAAAAAAGTTTGTCATCAAACACAAGATATGAAAAAAGTTATCATGTTATTTATCTTATATACTCTTATCACTCACTTGTCCTATCTATAACTGTCTTATTGTGTTCAAGGCCATGAAAGGGGCCTAAAAGTTTCAGCCAAACTAATGAATAATTTGGTTATCCCTTTTAACAGTTGCAACAACAGGTAGCAGCTTTCTACAGCCAGCAACAAAATGGGGAAAGAGAGGAAGGTGCATGAATGCGGATAATAATTATAGTATTTAGTGAAGTATGGGTACACCCAGCGAATGATGATAAATTATAAGTTGCACTCCATTCTCTTCCTCCCTCCCTCTCTCTGCCAAAGAGGCTCTGCTTTTCGCATGTTGATGGTCGATAAGAGTCATGTATCTTCTCCTGTCCAGCTTGCCTTGTTTTCGACAAACCTTTGTAACGATCTGAAAGCCATCCAAGTGAAAATGAGCAAAATGATCTCATTATTTATTTCATTCAAGATTCAGATGTACATAAGCTTTTCTGTTGTTGTATCATACTGCAATCTGCTATGCTTGCAGATTAATTAGGAGTTTAAGTTATGGGGACAAAACCCCGTTGGGATAGTAATATCCCTACATATTATGTTGTTTATAATCATAAATTATTATTCCTATATTGGATTTGAGCTTGTATAGGTTTATTGTATTCTACCTGCTGAATAAGAATAGATTTTTGTACCAAATGAATCAACATAGTTAAATGTTTTTCAACTATTCAAATTTAGTGCGTTTGGTTTCATGTTGATTTGTAGATTTTGCTCGTTAAACGTGATTTTTTGTTATGCGATAAGGATAACTGATTTTGCTTTCCAATATCGGTTTGAATATCTTGTGTTGGATCAAAAAGTTTATACTAATTTTATCATCGAATTTGATTAGAGCAAAAATATATCACTGTAAATCACCTCAGTCAGCCGTAGTCAAATTAACTTTTTGTTTACAGAATAAAATAATTTAATTATTGTTTTCCAGCATCAATGCATAATGCACGTCTGGTCCCCTTATTTTTTTTTAAATGGTTTTTTCCCTCGAAAACAAAAATGAAGTTTTTATCTCCTATTTTAAAAATAGACTTTTTATCCATCTATATTACTTTTCTTTTTGAAATTTTGGTCTCATCTCATTTTTGAGTAATTTTTTATGACGTGGCCTATTCATTGTGATAAGGTATTGTTTATTAGATGTGTTTTTTGCTAACATGAATATTCAAAATGAGTTGTATTTGTGTCCATCTCTCTCTCCCCCTCTCAGACACACATACACAAACGCTCCCCGCTACCTAAGTCACGAAATCTCATTCCTATGAAACTGTTTTTGCCAACAAAAACGCTCGGTATCACAATCGAGATAGAGATGCATCAAAATGTTTCTTCCAACAAAATTTTTAAGTTTTTCAATATGAAACTTGCTTTTAGGGTTTCTTGTGACGTGAAATCAAAATGGATAAATCTATGTGTCATTTAACGAGACACATCATCAACTATTTGATCGAGTAAGTATTTTGACTTATGTTAGAATTTAGGGGAGCAATTTGATTTCATATATTTGTGGTCCCAAATTATCAAGACATTTACAATTTCAAGACCAAAAATGGCGGTGATTTACATTGCTCCAAATCCAAATCCAATGAGGTATTGACCGTACCTTGACCAAGTCTGTAACCAACACAATTCTAGAACACTGATGTAAACCGTTCCTAGTGAGTAGTACTAGTGGAACGTAATTTGAGAGTTATGAGTATCTATCTAAATACAAGGTTGTTTGCTATGAGTTGAAATTCTCTGAATCAGTGAGATTGAGTTTGTTCCAAAATTGTAAATAAATCACGTGATTCCATTTTGTTAACCATGTGATGTGCCTTCGTTGTTAGTATTAATCTTGGCCGCACCACCGCACATGAGATGACAAGAACAGACCATTCCCACTTCATATTATACAAACTGCCAACTGGCCATGTGCAAATTATTAATCATATACATCAACTTGTCTCCTTTACCTCTTTTTCCTATCTTATAATTTTTGATTTTGATATGTCTTACCTTTATCATATTGTGTTGTGTGTCAACATAACATTCTATTAAAAAACAATGTCAAATTTATCAACATGTACAATCATAAAATTTACAACAAAATCTAAAGTTATCTTAAACATTACCCTTAACAACAACACTAACACTAGGATCAAAATGTTCCCTCTTTACATTATTATATGACAAAAAGATAGATCGGATAGTCAAGTAAATTGACATAAGTGCCCCTTTCAATTTCATGCATTATTAGTACTATATCAATGTTCCAATTGCAACCAATCGCCAGATTTGCAAGCCAATAAAAAGTCCTCGTTGCGGGGGGGTCCTAAATCTAAGAAAATAATAGAAACCAAAATGGCCAGTCATAACAACTGGTTATTGCTTTCTTCTCTCTTGCTTACATTGCTCCAAATCCAAACCAAAGTGTTTTGTTACCAATTCAAAGTTGGAGATCTAAATGCTTGGGGTATACCAACCTCAGCAAATCCACAAGTCTATGCCAAATGGTCCAAATTTCACAACTTCACCCTTGGAGACTCACTTTGTAAGTCCATATATGCAATATATTCCAATTTCCTTAATTTCATTTTATTGTAACAAAAACTCATAAAGGGTTCTAAGTTTATTATATTTTTGTGTATTCATATATGTAGTGTTTCTATATCCACCAAGTCAAGATTCATTGATCCAAGTAACACAAGAATCCTACAAGAGCTGCAACACTAAAGATCCAATATTGTTTATGAACAATGGTAACTCATTGTTTAACATAACATCAAAAGGTGATTTTTACTTCACAAGTGGAGAGAATGGTCATTGCCAAAAGAATCAAAAGATTCATATATCTGTTGGAGGAAGTGGAAATGTTGATGCTGAAGCTAATAGTCCAAGTTCTTCATTGCCTGCATCTGCACCCTCTTCACAAACAGTGTTTGGAAACATTCCAGTAGCTCCTTCTTCATCAAATTCGCCTCACCTAACTTCAAACTTTCATGTGTTCATTATTGGATCTCTCATATATGCACTGTTTTTGGCTTAATGTAAAAGCAGAGGAGTAAGTTAAGAGTCATAAATTATATTGTAATATATATTATTTTTCTTTACTTTAGATTCTTTTT
>Ga0099826_10001504_pt1 | contig 14058 bp, 8 predicted proteins | sample Mtrugardesep15_FD_76830 | JGI IMG/M metagenome (GOLD analysis project Ga0099826, IMG submission 76830) | Root nodule microbial communities of legume samples collected from California, USA - M. trunc garden sep15 | ecosystem: Host-associated > Plants > Roots > Nodule | place: USA: California... | reverse complement strand
TGTGTGTGTGTGTGTGTGTGTGTGTGTGGATCATTAATAATTTGTAATAAGTCCTAGTCACCTAAATGGTCCTAATAACATAAAAAAAAATGGGCCATCAACTAAATAAATCCAATTGGTAGCATGGACCAATTGAAATAGACCGAGTGAGTGGTAGCTTTCCACTTCTTTGGACAACGAATACTTTAACCGTTTAACGAAAAATAAGAACGTACATACACACTCAGCAGCTACACATAGATTCTCCTTCTGAAATAGAAGTTACTAGTATCTATCTATATGCTTATCATTCTTAACTTATTTGTATACAATAGTACAATGATAATTTGGATTTGGCTGTTTTGCTATTGTCAAGGTCAACGTCTAACTATATTGTTGTATATATGGCCAATGCCTATCTTGAAAAATCAGTTTTTGTGCCAATTGTGAATGGAAGTTAATGGTCCCAATGAAATTTTGTGAGCTTAATTAATTAAAATTTTGTGGCTTTCAAACTATATGGTATGGTATCCATCGATGGACATGCAAGGTTTGAAAGAGTCTTATCTTCAAACGTACTTTGTTTGATGAGATTGAGTTATCGCATGTACATTCCTAACTGCCCGAGTGTAGCCAATTTATTGGCAAAAGTTACACTATAGTTAATATTTAATCTATTCACCGTCATGTGTATTGAAAAACTAAGGGGTGTATGTATCCAAGACTCGGGTGCAAGGGTTTAAACTTTTTGAGTTTTTGAACTTTTTGTACTAGTGGTGAAAGAAATCAAAAACAAAGAGTTCAAAATGCACAATATTTTTTTGACGAGAGAAAACTTAATGCATTTCATTTAACATAAGATTAGAGATACATGATGAAATTCGAATAAAAATATGAAAATTAGCGGCAATGAGCTACCCTAACCAAACTATAGATAACTTCATTGACTTGTCTCCAAATGAACCTAGCATCATAGGTTGCTCAATTAGAAGAAAGTAAGCATCGTTAATAATTGACCTAAAATCCAAGACGCCAGTTCTACTACCGTAGATATATACTATCTACCACGACCTTTGAATCCATCTCAAATCCACAAACTAATCCAAGAGCATACAACAATCCAAGAGCCTCCCGCTACCCTACATAAACTAATGGAGATAGCCACTCTGTTATTGCCAAAACAAAACGACCCTCATTATCCCGAATACACATCCCAAGTCCAACTTTGTTCAACACCTGTGAGAAAGAGAAACCCATATTATATTTATAACGACCGACACTTAGTTTGGTCAGGTAACCTCACCTATGTAGTTCGTCTTATTAGTGACAGGGTTCCTTATACCTTGTGCATTGACCTGACCCAGCTATTTAGAAGCATACTCGTCTATTCACATATCATCAGAGTTGATTCAATTGTATTGTTCCAAACATTGTTATTTTAATGCTTCCAAATGCTCCACAAAGTCATCCTAAAAATATGCTTATGTTTTCCATCTAAACGTTGTAAAGCCACAAACACAGTTGAAGCAAAACTAAGAGTATGATCAACGATGGAAAGGAGGGAGGGCCAAATGCTTGTGTGCTTCCAACAAGCAACACTTTTAATGCACTCAAAGAAAAGATGAGAGCTATCATCGTCATCAGGCCCGGCCTTGAGGGAGTGCAAGGTGTTCTATCGGGCCGGCCTTCAAATTTTACGGACCTCAAACAAAAAATTATGTCTAATATCCACCCCCATTTAAATAAATAAAAAATATATGTTACTTCTTTTTCTTTCTTCAGTACACGTTTGAGTTTTTTTTAGACTCTAGTTCTCCTTCCTGTACATAAATCTGATACTATCAGACCATCATAATTTGTAAAATCACTTAATCAATCAATTTGGAAAGTTACTTCATTGAAAGAATCACAACAATCATTTTTTTCCGCATAAACCATTCGTTTTCCCTTCCCACAGCGAATGAGTGACAAATCCAAATGACACTTTTAGGTAAATTTCATCTCTCTTGCACTTAATTTTTATTTTATTTTATTTCATTTCATGTTTAGAAGTTCTTATTCTGATTTTTTAATGAAGTTTAGCTACACACAAAAATTACGTTTTTATTTTACTAGGGGCCTATTTTAAAAAGAGAGTCAAACCTCCTATTTCATTGAGACGACCCTAATCATCACATACCGCACAATGGGTTGGACATGCAACACCTCATCTTTGCAATTGTAGTCTCGTTGGAAGTCAATTATGATAGGTATGCCAAATAAAATTATTTACCTTAGGAGGTATCTTGAGGTTCCATATGAGATTCCAATGTATTACTGCCCGATGTTACATGAAGTCATTATTAGTATTCATTATCTAAGTACTAAGCACGGTATATTCTACGTCCTTCTCAAATCTCCAAGTAGTAGCATCATGCCTGATAGATTCGAACTGTGGTGTTTCGAGAATTTTACTAGTGGTAGCATAATAAAAAAAAGGTGTTGACTAACCCCCACATTCCATTGATTTGCATGTGGTGCCAAGAACTTTGGGAATAATAACGTTTGGCCAAGATAACTGCTGATGTGATACTGGAGAGATACCGTCCGCATCAGACAACCATGGCTTATGCCACACCGAAATGCGCTTGCTCATTCCAATCCTCCATTTAAAACCTCTTCGAATCACATCTTTTGCAATCGATACTCCACACCAAAATAATCGTCTCGAGGGAAATATTTAGCTTTAAGTAGTCAAGTGATTAGAGCAGTTGGATTTGAGATCAACTTCCAAGCCTTTTTGCCAACCATGGCCATGGTAAAAGTTTTTAGACTTTTAAACCCCATTCCACCAAACACTTTGGGGGTGACTAATCGTTCCAAGGAGAGCCAATGTAAACCTGTAGAATTTGTAGTACTATAAACCCACCAAACATATGAGGGAATGGACTGCAAGACGAATTTGATTAGTACCTCTTTGCCTTCTTGTGACAAACACTGATCGCTCCATGAATTTATTTTATCCCAAATCTGATCCTTCACATATTTGAAAGTAGCTAATTTCTTACTCATACCTATCATGGATGGGAGACCAAGATACTTGCATGTACCTAACACTTGCCTGACACCAAGAATTTAAGCCATAATCGCATTCCAAAAGCCTCCTCGTACGTAGCCAATATGTTCTTCATTGCTATGTTCTCGCTCTCCCGAGCTAGGAAGAATAGAAAACAATCATCTGCAAACAGTAAATGGGAGATAGTTGGTGCGCTCGTACAAATAACATTGCCACGAATATCACCACACCTCTCTGATTCATAGATCAAGGCCAAGAGGCCTTCAACATACATAAAGAAAAGGAAAGGCGAAAGAAGATCGCCTTGTTGGTTTTAAGTTCATCACCTTCAATCGAACCCGCTAAAAAGGGATAGCTTTACTCCCATGAGAAAATACTAATGTCTATTGAAGTCTAGAATTTTGAAATTGATAGATTACATGCAAGTTCCATAATTGGATTCCCTCCGGTCAAAGTGACGGCATCAGTGATCTTAGCCCTTGAAAAAATTAAAAGCTGCAAATCTTGAAAATTTGTTTTAAATATTAACCAATTGATATTTTTTCAATGGCTCAAATTTGTTTGACTGTGGATTTTGGATTATCTAATTGTAGGGAATACGAGTTCATAAATTTGTTGTAAATTCTCAATAAAATTGATGGTTATCACTCATGGAAATGAGTTCAAATTTTCTTGAAGACCTTATTATCACTTTTTTTATGGATGATCAGTATTCAGTAGTATCACTTTTAACTAATAATGTTCCTTCTCCAATTTCCTTTTTGCAAAATTGGACTAGTTTTGCCTTGTACCCACATTTTTTTTATGGCTACAAAAGAATCTATTTATAAATATAACATATTGTATTTATTAACATTGAGAGTCAACCTTAGTCAATATTGTCCCAAAAAAAAAAAACTTGGAACATTTTCCTTTGTTCATAAGATAGCAAGAAAACAAAGTCCAAAAGGCCCATTAAAGGAATGAGCCACACAGGTCTTACCCACTGTGCCTCAAGTAAAACAGAAGAAGAGACACCAACAGTCCCACACTCCCAATCAAATTATCAGTTACATATATAGTGTGAGGTATATATTTACAAGTGGAGAGTGATTCCAAAGTTTTGGTCGACATGGTAACTGGAAAATGTAACATCAACGGGAATGTTTCTACCTTGATTCGGCGTATTCGTGATCTAAAAAACATGAGTTGGCAAGTTTAAATCAACCATACATGGCGTGAAGGAAACAGATCGGCGGATTGGCTAGCAAATTTTAGTCTATCTTTAGACTCCTTTAATTTACATGTTATTGAGACTACTCTTAAAGAGCTCCAATGTCTCCTTTTTTTATGTGATCGAAATGTTCGTTTAACCGTTTAATTTTTTTTTCTTCTTGTACAAAAAAAGAAAAGGTGTGGAGGTATATTTACCATATCACTTCACAATTTAGGCTTATTCCAATCCAAACATTGGGAATCCAAGAGCATTGCATACATTTTGATAAATGTCAAAACAAAAAACAAAAGAATCATTGAAACGGTTAGTCTTTTGTATGCTAAATAACACACTCTTATGTGAACACATAAAAACATTAACAGGTTGCTACAATTGTGTCAATTTCTTTTTTAGGGACATTTATGTACCAATAATTTCCCATCTGCTGGGATGTGGTGGGACCATTGAGACAAAAGTCCAATTAAAATGGAAAATGGACCTATCAGTTTTCTCTTTGCCCTCTTCTATCTAAAAAGTATGTTATATTATTAAGACCTAACTTCATTTTGATGAAACCTAACTTCTTAATTTTTGGACAATTGCACCTAACTTCTTAAGTAGCCTGATTTCTCGAGTTATTACACTGACATACAGACAAATATTCCCAACATGTACTAAACATCAAATCTAATCCTTGTTCTAAACAAACAAAACCACCTAGTTGGTCTTGTCGCGTCATTTTAATATTTCCTTTAGATATGGAGTTCAAATTAAAGGATTTTGTGCTAATGAATTTAGTTGAAGTATATTTTACATGCAACCATGCATAGTTTCAGGTCTCTTATCTCATTGTTATATCAGAACTACGTAATATGAGAGGAAAAAAAAAAAGAAACCCGAATTCTATGAAATACATGGCATGGCATGTATACATATAATAACAAGGGTCGTGCTAACTTGTGTCTTAAGGGAACATGTTAAGCAAGTAAAATTACCAGGTAAAATAAATTCATGAATTCCAACAAAATATATTTATATTTGACTCATTAACTTGTGTCTTAGTTGCATTTTTTATATGATCGCTTTTGCAAACTTAAAACACCAAACTTTGTTTTGTTGAATGGTCCTCAGGTGATGAAGTCAGTTGCACTGTGTTGAAATGGAATGCAGGAAAAAACAACCATAAATATATATTTACCTAGATGGGTGGTTTTCTGAATGGCATAAACAACTTAGTTGTTATGTTAGAGATGTTTTGAAGATTAAGTTTGTGAATAATAATTCATCAAACTTAATCAAAGTCGCAAAAATGTAGTGAAGGTTATGGCTATGATGCATCAGTCAAAATGTATGTGTAGTCTGCTCAAATTGTTTAACGATCTCCAATTTGATTTCTGTATTTGATCTTTGTATCTTACAAGTTGTTTAAGATTTATGGTTTAATTTAAAGTTCTTTAACTATGTATTACAAGTATATATGGTGTGCCGATTCGGATGAGGCATATGATTTTCCTTTTGTTATAGTCAATGATATCTTTAATTTTGGTTCTGAATAAATAATTATCTCAATGTCATGTCACGGATCTTTTACTAGTTTGACAAAAAAAATTAATTGATTATTATCTATTAATTTTATTTAAAAGTTCAATTAATTAAACTAATATGCATAGTGAAGGGCCTAAATCTACTTTGTTTTTTAATTGTTTTATTTCTTATCAAGTTAGCAGATTGTTGTTAGTGCAAGTAAAAAAAAAAAAAACACATGAATTATGTCATCAGCTTAAATAGCCATTTTTTATTTTATTGCCTGTGGCGCCCCAACAAAGAAGCTGTTGAAGTTCTTTTCAGCAGGACTAGATTTCATACAAGTAACATCTTTTGGAACTAATAAATGAATCCCTGAAAGATGGCCACCCCAGATATCATAGGTATACTCTTCTGCAAGTCCTGCCTTTGGTGCTACAACAGTCTTTTGCTTGTCAAGTTTCGATCCCGGAGCTCGGCAACTTAAGCTAACACTAGATGTTGACACCAAGGAGGAAGGAGGAGGTATACCAAGCATGGGAGAAGCAGCACAAAACATCTTCAAGGGTGTAGTAGCACCACTTGTTGAAGGTGAATGTGAAACTTTTGGAGAAGAAACATTGTCACTGCAGGACTTTACTGGAACCCTTTGCTTCAATGTATTCGCCTTTGCAGTAGATGTAGAAGCTTGGATTTTTTTAGGATTTCGGGAACCTAGAAGAGGGGGTTGCTTCACATCAGGAGACAATGGCCTGCTAGATTTGGTTGATGCCAGGGTAACTGGGGACAAGGGTGATGAGGGTGTAGAATTCCCACTTCGACTGCTTGAAACTTCAGACACCGCGGTTGATTTTGCACCAATACTCTTATTCTTCTTTCTTCTACTTTTTTCTTTTCTTGTTTTGATTTTTAGATCACCCTGTTGAGATGGTTTCGCAACATCAGAGCTCTGAACTCCAGTGGTTGGCGACTTTCCTTCTTTTGGAGTATCCAACATATGACTAATCTGTTTATGGTTTTTTGAATCCTGCATCAAATGTTGAGATATTTCCTGGTCATAAGTTGCACTTACATCATACGAATATCTGACAGAAGTGGCCCGCATTGTCGAGGTTGTGTCGTCTCCAACTGAGCAAAACATATTATTTGTTTTATCAGACATAGATAAGCTATCCTTTCCCTGATTACAAGGCAGTAGAGGGGTTTCCTCGGTATGTCTCAAGGTCATGCGGAAGGAGTTATTGTGATTATTGCAAAAGCAATCGAAGAAAATCATAAAAAATAAGAATACAACAAGAGAGAATCCAAGCAACCACTTTTTTACTCGCGTCCAAAACACGAACTTCTTACAGTTACTTAGCACATCATAAGGGACACTTGCCTTCAAGGGTATTAGAAAAATGCCAGAAGCCAAAGCAAGTTCGAGATCTCGATGAACCCTAGCAGCAGAAAAATCAGTTTGGTATGATATCAGCAACTTAATTGACTCCCCTGGATCAAGAGCAAAACATTTACAATCATGAATCTTAAAACCATCCAACCCACATTCTCTACCAGAAACTCTCATTGTTTTCACCTCCAATGGCATGTCCCCTGTGTTCTTGGCATATATCTCTTTCACTAAAGGCTGTGAGCAGGAAGAAATCATGTCTTTCATTTGAAGTACGTGATACTTAAGAGAGAAACTGAGGAGATTGTGCACTTTAAGATCAAAATGTATACTCTGAACATGCTCAGACCTCTCAAGTAAAGCTAGGGAACGCAGCCCTCCAGTACCCCTTAAAGGTATCCACTCAACACCGGTAAGATTGTTTCTGATCAACGCTGAACCATTCCATCTACATCGCTTGGATGGATAAAAAATTATCGGCCCTAAAGTTGCATAATCATATGGTTGCACATAAGCCTCTCTTACTGCACTCTTCGGCACTGAAAATCCATGCTTTGCTTCAGAAATAACTTCATCTATAACTAAATTACCAGCTGATAAGTTGTGTAATATATCATCCGGACCCCTGCATTCATTAATTATTTCTTCTGTATTCAAGATAAGCTGCATCTTAACTGGATGATGGCTAGGATTCTTTACAGTGATCCACCTTGAGACATAACTTCCAACTTGAACCGTTGAGAATAGCACCTCATCGTCTTCAAGCACAGAAATGGCATTAGTGGTTCCTTGAGACACCCACTTTCCAAAAACTAATTCATCTACATCTGTTGTATCTGTTTCCTGCGTATACAAGAAGCAACATTAGTAAATTTACATATTTGCATATGAAAGGACTTCTTCTGCTGTTTGCAGAAATACAAATAGGATATGACGGAAAGGTGATCATTATAAAATTTACGATGTTTTAAAACATTGCAAAATAAGGATTACTCCCCCTAGGATATGTCTCATGTTTAAAATATCCAGTAGTCCTCAATAAAACTGTTACCATATGACCTCTTCATCCACCACGGTTGCTGGATTGCAAAACTAGTGCAGACCAGCAAATAGGTGCAAGTGGAGGAAAACTTTGAGGTTAGAGATAACTATATACAACCAAGAGTATAGAGTAATTGACAAGTTTAATATTATAAGCAAGAACACCTGATGGAACCATCATATATTTCATGCATCATGTGAACATACATAATACTGAACCATTCACAAAATATGCTACTAGATGCAGTTGAAATTGAAACGTAAAACAGAACATCCTATAAATTTTTATTAACAGAAATGAAAAAAATTCATCAACAAATAGTTATAGACAAAGGGAGCTAGATATCCATACCTTCAAATTTGGTGGCAAATCCTTGTTTCTGACCACATACTCAGCCCTCATACTGCCAGAACTGTCAAGTTCGGTTTTATCTTGGATTCCTACAAATGAAAGCCTTTGATGCTCCAAACAAATATGCATTGCGTTTTCACACGGAATCTCAACCTCGGGACTAGTTGTGTCATTATTAAGAATAATCAATTTGCAATTCTCTTGCAAGTTGGATACTTCAGGTGGCATGTTATATAAATCAGTGCGCAGATTACCACAATAAATAATGCTAACATGAATACCAACATCAGGGAATAGCAATAAGCCTTTCATGTTACTTGTCACCTCGCTATCTCGAGCTAACCCTGAACAAAACGAACCATTGCACTGATTACCAGAACCTCTAAAAGAAGCCGATTTAAGACTTCTCTTTTCATCGTTCGAAGGAACACAGAATGAATGTGTGTCTGGACACATATTTTGAAAACTACTGCCATCAGCAACAGTGTCTGTAAAACCTGAATTGCATATTTTCCCGGACACATCATATTCCAGTGAATTCGGCCTCACATTTGCCGAGCACAACCCATATGCAGATACAAAAAACAAGGTACACAACAGAACCACAAAACGATTGAATGTTTTTGCCCTGCGCAACAAAAAACACAAAAATTAGTTCACTAGCAACACATAAAGCAATCAAAGCCATCAATCATTCATTTGCTTACATTTCAGCACAGCATATAATAAAAATTTCAACGCGTTGCATCCAAAATTAAAATAAACAATAGAAAACAAACATAAATCATATCATACTACCAATAAATAGTCAAAAATATAGTAATTTAATCACTAAATAGAATAAAAGCTTATTAGAGCAACATTTGACTAAAAGAAGCAACAGTTACACTGCAACAATGAGTAATGATTACAGAACAGGAAAATTTCACAGTCCACACATGAATTTCATGTGTTTATAAATCAAGACTAAAAAAACAGTAAAGGTAGGAAATAATGATAATGATTTTAATACTGGAAAAGGAAGTGAAATTAATCCTAATAGTACCGTTATATAGTCAAGTTAAAATAATTACCAGAAATACTACATTACCATCAAAACATTATTACCATTATACCTTAAATATACTACAATAAGTCATCACAAAATTTAGTATAAAATTAATTTAAAACCCCATTTTCTGTGAAAAAGAGCATTTTTTTTTTGTTTCTACTTGAGTAGAATCATAAACCAACTTCATCAGACTATACTTACCTGACGACCAAACTCCCGAGACCATGGCTCCGGAGGGTTAACACACAAAAAAAAAAATCACAAACCCAAAAAACAATATTCAAAGCATAAAAGAAACAAAAAGAATCAAACAGCAAGTGAAAAATGAAAACCCAGAAGAAAAAAATGGAACAGTTGAGAAGTGATGGAAGAGATAGAGAGAGAGAGTACCGGTGGTGGAGGAGAGAGGAAGAGAGCATGGAGGCGAGTGGGTTGGAGAGAGGGAAGAAGATTAGGATTCGGAGCTCCATAGGGAAAGAGAATGACCCATGAAATGTTGAAGCATATATGAATGTGAATTGAATGGATGAAAAGGAAACTATATAATAGTATAATATTTCCCTATTACCAATACACCAATGTTTTCACCATGACTAAAAACCATATCCTAACATGTCATATATATATATATATATATATATATATTGATGATAATGATAATAATTTATTGTATTGTTTGACTAATAATTTAATTAATAACTTAATCAACAAGTTTAGTGTTTGTCGTTTGCGTACAGAGTGTGACACCTGTAAATTATGGAGTGTCTGATACGTTTCTTATTTATGAAAAGGTAATCTCGAAACTTTTCACATGAATTTACATTTTCGATGTGAAACCACGTGACTTGCATTGGAATTTGGGTTGTGCTTTGTCGTTACGTCATTTGGTTTTGAGTTACGGTTTTGGTGTGAAACCACGCGGTTTGGATAAGAACTAGGGTTCTGCTTTATAGCCAAGTTACTCGGTTTGGATTACGATTCTCTTGTGAAGCCATATCACTTGGTTTGGATTATGATTCTCCTGTGAAGCCATGTCACTTGGATCAGAGTTACGGTACTCCTTTGAAGCCATGTCACTTGCATTGAAATTACTGTCCTATCTTAAAGCCATGTCACTTTGATTGAAATTACAATATTGCCTTGAAACCACGTCACTTTGATTGAAATTATGTTCTGCTCTGAAGCCACGTCACTTTGATTGAAATTACGTTTCTACTCTGAAGCCTTATCACTTGGATTAGAATTGTGGTCATGCTCTAAAGCCACATCACTTGAAATTATGATTTTGCTATGAAGTCGTGTCACTTTGGTTGAACTACGGTTCTGCTCTGAAACCACATCAATTGGATACTTGAATTGAAATTTTGATAGGCACTTAAGTCACATCACTTAAATTGAAATTACAATTATGTTTTGAAACCAAATCACATTAATTTGACTTACATTTCTACTACGAAGTCACATCATCTTCCTCTTGAGTATCTTAATTACATGGATTTCAATTCAAAATCCTTGTCGTTTTATTTTCTATAAAAACCAAAAATGCAATATTGTGTCTAAAACTGATTAATCCGAGAGATTCAATCTCACAGTCATTTGTGGAAAAACACAATATTGTGTCTAAAACCAATTAATTTGAGGGATTCAATCTCACCGTGCATTTGTGGAAGCCACATTTAAAGCTAAAACATTTTACATGGATTAACTGATCGAAATTGATATCGAGGAAATCGAATATGAGACTTTGAGATGATCATACTCTAAAGTTACAAGTCAATGTCATCATTTCAACTTAAATAGATTTATTATTTTCTATAAAACTAATTGTATTTTTTTTATACTACTATTGTCTAGAGTCTCTCAATAACACTACTAGTAATTTGAGTTTTCAATAAGTGCAAAAGATTAAAAAGTACTTTACCATGCATGATCACATTCACATATATGCAAGTGTTGGTTTTTGTTTTGGGAGCACACACAAACAGCTGGTTTAAATTTGCATTGTCCGCCGCGCCGCAAAAGTGTATGGGTATGGGGAAACAATATTCTCCTTCCCTCGAATACGCCGTTTGCGTTCCATTAACGCTTTCCTTGCTCCCACTTTTTCCTTTATTTTATTTTATTTTATTTTATTCTTTTCCTATGTATAGTAATAAAACTGGGATAATTTTGTTATTTTCAATACTCCCTCCAGTACTTTTATAAAAGAAACAAAATATTAAGACTAAAGAAATACATTGAAAATAGTCATCTTTATTTAATATACTTTAATATTTAATTTTTTTTTATGAATATCCTTAAATTAATTATTCTTTATTCCACCAACTTACTTATTTTTAATATTCTTTCTCATAATAAATAAGGGCATAAATAAAATTTAGCTTCAAACATACTTGAAATTTAGTCGATGTTTCTTATAAAAAAGACTAAAAAAATTTCACTTTTGTTTCTAATAAAAACGACTGCAGGGAGTATTTCTTTTTTTCTTTATCAAGGATAATTCCAATACTTTTGTTTACATTTATTATTAAATTGTTACTTGTTACGCGAGAAAGGAAAGCAATTGAACATTGTATACTCCCTTTGTCTCTAAATAATAGTCGTTTAAGGTTTATGCACGATTATTAAGAACTTGATAATTGTGTTGATTTTGATGGTAAAATTAGTATCATTTACTAAAACACCCTTATTAATTGTAGTTAGTGGAGTAATTAAGTTGGATGAAATTCAATAAATAAGGATATAATAATGAAAAATATAAAATAAATGTTGCATTGGTATTCTAAAATGACAATTATTTTGAGAAAAAAAAAGTGGTAAAGAAACAATTATTGTGAGACGGATGGAGTAGTAAATTACTTAATATCGAGGCCAAAAACATACATTCAAAGGATTCCAAAAAAAAAAAGATTTATCAAATACTCATACGAAAATATAAGGAAATAGTTGATGTTGTTGCAAAATGATCTTGCTTACGGCTATGGATTCTCTTCAGCCATTTTAGTTCGGTCATCTCTTCTTTTTCAGTTCAATAAGAGAGGATAATAATAAAGAAGAGAAAAAAAAAAAGTTAATAAATGATTGAGATCAAAGCATATGATTGACAACACGAAAGAATTAGCATGGAAGGATCCAAATCTAATGTGTACTAGTTACTACACCATAAAATAATAATAATGTGCATGCTTACTAACGAGGCAAGAAAGCCTGTAGATTTTTTAAAGCTAAATTAAATTTATTGTTTTGTTATTTTTAGATTTTGCTTTGAAATTTTAAGTTTGTTTTGTTTTACTATTTTGATCAAAAACATGTAGCGTGGTAAAGAAAAAATCGTGTCAATTATGTTGGCATCTCATAGCGGAAACCTGATTTTATTTTTTGAGAGGAACATGCATATAGTATTTCATTAGATATCAAATCAACTATACATGACAGTGCGTCATTAAAGATATGGGAGTTAGTTAGAGATGTGGCTACTCGGACTAAAGAATGAGTGATCTCATTAACTTGCCTTCGAGTAAACTCAATCTGAGTTTTCAAAAAATAAATCACAAGAGTGTACAAGGCCCCATATAATGCCCTCAAATTATGTGATATCTTTCCTACCTCTATAAAAGTAGTCAGCAACTTTCTTCAAATGAACCTCAAAGTCAACATTCGCTAATTGTAGTTCATAGATCTACATAATAACATGATATAGTTACATTGCTTCCCTTATTTCCACTAAGCACATTGGAGCAAGCCATACCATTTTTGCAAGCATGTAATTAACAACGTCATCTCGGATACACATTTCAATTTTACGGGACGTCGGAAAGACGTGTCAACATTGCATTTATACCTCCTAGTTGTCGGATGCTTACATCTTTGCATCGTGGGCACCACATTATGGTGCTTGCGCTTGAATTGTTAATGTTGGCAGAACTAGCACCGCGACCTCCTTGCTTATGATTTACCAATCTCCTATCATCAAACATATCCACTGTCTTTGCTCGCTCCAAGATTTGGCTATTATGCTTGTTCCGGGGACTTCTCTCACTTATAAATATATGTTCAGATCATCTTTCATTCAATGTGGGACTCTTAACATTGTTGACTCAAACTAACAAACTGATGGCCAAATATATTAATGAAATTGCGGGAAAAAAAAGTTTGCTTGAAAAAAAGTGGTGTACTTTTTATAGATGTGAAAATTGATGACTTAGTACATTGACAAAAATTCGTGTTTTTAAGTTAAATTTTCCAATTGTAAAATCTTGACCCTTAAATTGATAATTATTTGGAGATGCATTTTAAATTATTTCGTGAACTAAAATGATTGGTATATAAGTCAAATTTATTATTATTATATATATGCAACGTCATCGACTAAGTTATTACAATACAAATACAAATTTATTATTTCATGAACCCTTATATATATATATATATATATATATATATATATATATATATATATATATATATATAT
>Ga0099826_10001503_pt1 | contig 14059 bp, 9 predicted proteins | sample Mtrugardesep15_FD_76830 | JGI IMG/M metagenome (GOLD analysis project Ga0099826, IMG submission 76830) | Root nodule microbial communities of legume samples collected from California, USA - M. trunc garden sep15 | ecosystem: Host-associated > Plants > Roots > Nodule | place: USA: California... | reverse complement strand
TTCTCAATCATGTTTTAAATGACAACCCTGTTGAGATTGTGAATCTTCGGTTGTACCATTGGTTGTCTCTTTTTCTTTGTTAAGGACGATTTGTTATCCTCCTTTCCCATTGCAAGTTATCATTGTCCCATCGGATTAATTCTTTTATGGGGAAAATGAGAGATGAGGAGTGTTTTTCCTTCATACTTTCCTTGCCTTTGATATTTAATAATTTAGTGATCCATAGTGCATATACATTACTTAAGAGTTGCTTGTTGTATGTTTATTATTTTTCTTATTTTCTGATTCCTTGTTATTTTAGAGTTGCTTGTTGTATGTTTATTATTTTTCTTATTTTCTGATTTCTTGTTATGAAACAGGTTTTATCCTTATCATTATGCCCCCTTTGCGTCTGATCTGAAGGGCCTTGGTGAGCTTAATATTACCTTTGAGTTGGGTACTCCATTCAAACCATTTGATCAGCTTCTTGGAGTTTTTCCCGCTGCAAGGTTTATTGCTATCCCATTTTTTCCATTAAAGTTGTAACTTAAACTAAACTTGAAGTTTCTTTAACGTGGAAAATATGATTTATCTGCAGCTCTCATGCCCTGCCTGAGCCGTATAGGAAGCTTATGACTGATCCAACCTCGCCAATTATTGACTTTTATCCCATAGGTATGTCTATAATACAGTGTACACTCAATAAGTTTTAGAAGTTTCATTGAATTGTCTGTATCGCTCCTCTATGTAATATTTGATGTTGTGTGTCAGACTTTGATGTGGACATGAATGGCAAACGCTATGCTTGGCAGGTTTGCCTCCTCGTTACATTTGCTTTTATCTTTGTGTTTTCGAACTTGACAGCAACATTGTTTGTAATAAAATCCTTCTTTTTCAGGGTATTGCGAAGTTGCCTTTTATTGATGAAGTGCGTCTTCTTCAGGAAGTTCGGAAAGTAGAAAACTTGTTAACAGTAAGTTCATTCCTTCATTAAATCTTATCAACACACATTTGTTCACTTCAGTTCATTGTTCTCAATTCCTTCCCCTCCTGTTCACACCCGCCTTATCATAGACTGATTTAGTTATATTTTGTTTTCCTATGTCTATTCAATAAATTAATAGCCAGAGGAAAAGCGACGAAATGCAATAATGTTTGAGATGCTTTTTGTGAATTCATGTCATCCTCTCTCTGCGTGCATTAGTACACTCGACAACAAATGCAGAAACATGTCCAACTCTGAACGTGCTGATGTTAAGGAAAAAATTGACCCCGTTGAAAGGTTGGTGCACAGCTTTTTCAATTTTTTGAACTTGCTTTTTGGATGAGAAAGGATTAAATTAATATGCTTATGATCATAATGGTGAAGTAAAAAAAAAAATAGTTGTTTTGAAAACTTGTGTTGGTGTATTGTTCTTTTTTCAAACCAAAGACAAGCAAAAGGACAGGTTGTATGCATCACATTATTTTGTTTGCATCATGTTCGATTTATAATGGCAAATTTAAGATCTTGCTCGACTACTTTCTGATGTTATTTAGGGATACATGCAGTGGTGGAATGAATGGTTACATATCCTTATGTAGTGGAGAACCTTGCCCTCCCATCTTCAGGTCCCCTATTGCAGGCATGGAAGACATCATGGATAATCATGTCATGTAAGTTTGCCAATGATGAGTATATAATAAAAGCATTATTTATGATCACAGATCTGATGAGGAATGCTAGCAGCACTTTTTTGATCACACTTTTCAGCACACACCCTTTACATTTGCTTCATTTTTTGTTTTGTTTTGAAATAACACTAAAGTGATGTTATGTTTCTTATTTGCTGCATTGGTGCTCAGATGTGCAATATATAGACTTCCAGATGCACACGAACATATAGCTCGACCACCACATGGAGTTAAGTTTCCGAAGAAGGTATTAAATTTTCTACCTGCCGCTTATTAATAGTGCTCTAACTTACTCTCCCTGGTTTCTCTTCTCGGGTTCATCGCTCAATTTCAGTGGCTTAATTAGCAAGACCATACTGTGTTCTACCTAGAATCTTTTAGTGTTTCATCTGTTCATATACTGTCAATATTGCTGAAAAATAAATAAATTCATGCTCCTTTTCTACAGATTGTGACAATTGGGGATCTAAAACCTGAACCTGTTCCATGGCATGAAGATAATGGGAGGAGATACAACGAAAGTGGAAGGTAGGACTTTCGTTTATTTGTGCTAAAACAAAAGACTTGAGTTAAATTTGTTATTTACCATTGAACAACATGGAGTATTTTGTCATCCTGCTGATCAAAATTGTTAATGGAGCTTGGTTTTCTATTTCAGGAAAAACCCACCGGGATCCGTTTCTGGTCGGGAGCTTGGAGAGGCAGCACACAGACTCGTTGCCCATACTTTACAAGTCAGGACGGATGGAAATAGATACCATCATCCTAATGGATCAACGATGCCTTATAATGGACCAAGGGGTCATAGGCAATCATGGCCTCGCAATAACTATGAATCACACCCTGGCTATAACTATGAATCACGCCCAGGCTATTCTGCAATTCCACCGCCTTTATCAGCTCCTCCACAGTATGTACCTTACGCTGCTGCTCCTACTGCGCATTATGGTTATAACCAACCATACTCTCCACCTGTAATACCAAGTCCTCATCAACATCACTCAAATTCCTTTCCAAGAGGTGATCCAAATCCCAGATCACATCATTCTGATAGAAATAGCCATCATGTTAATGGCGGAAATGCAAGGCATTCCTCAGGAAACAATCAGAATCCCCGGTTTTCGAATACTCAAGGTTCATTTGCCCGTCAAGGTCACCATCACGACGCTGGTCGCCACAACCAACACTTCCAACCATATAGAGCTGACCAGCATTGGACTCCACGGGGTAACCCTAGTGGGTACAGGGAATATGGTCAACATTCAGCCAATCAATATTCTCTATTAGATAGAGGAGCAAGTAGGAAGCCAATGCCTCCACCCGGTCATAATCACAAATAAATTGTAGGGAGTATTTTACCCCCGACTTAATTTTAGCATTGTTGTACCATATAATTTTTTTACTTAGATTCATGTTTGAGAGTTGTACTGCTAATTTATTTTTGCCGTCCAAACATATGATAATCATAGTCAGTATCCTACCAATTGAATAGAGGGACAATTGCATAATCTTGGGACTCAAATTTATAACAGTATTCAATTTGTTAGGCCTTTAAATTATTATTTATATGTTATTGATGTCCCCCTGTATGTGTTTATTTAAGATTTCATGAAGTGCACAATTAATATCCTATGCTCTTGGTGCTTAAATGGGTTTAATAGACCAGAAATGCATGCACATTTAATAATCAACTAAGTACTGTCATATTTTCTGGAAAATCAAGACATTCCTTTCTTATTTTGGTGATTAACTTTGAGATAGAATAGGAATATATTTACAAAAAACCTCAACAAATGTTTACTGTTTATTTCTTATATGCACGTCTAGGTAACTAGGTTATTTCTTATATATATATAAAAGGAGATACGGGGATAAAGTTAGTAGTGTATATAAATATAGGATTAGTTAAATTTTTAATCGACTTATTTTTTTCTTTCAAGTGTTAAATTTTTTAACTGACTTATGAAGTGTGGAATAAAGTTAGTAATGTGATAATTTGGTGGAGTGTAATTGATTTCAACTGAAGCAATGAATGCAATGTGATGGTGAACTATGTTTAGGATGTTTGGAGAAAACGCCGATAAAAAATGGTGAATATTGTAGTATCTAAGAAATTTGGTGGGTATTTTTTAAAAAGAAAAGAAATTTGGTGGGTGTGTATCCATCATCAAATCATTTAATAATATTTTAAAATAATTTTAAATATTAAATGAACTTTGCTTACTCAGAATCTCTATCTAATTAAACTCCAAGATATCTAACAATTTAACTAAAAAAAATATGATTGTTAGAAAAATATCCATCGATTAAATTGAGTAGTAATAAAAGGGGATATTGAAAACCTCAAATAGTAAGGGAGTGATATGGGAAGCTGAGGGCAAAATTTATTTTTACATAATTATTAGAATTTGGATTGGGTCTAACTCAATCTTATAAAATCGGTGGAACACATTCCCTCATGCATAGGGCTAAACTTTTAGAGCGTGATTCGAGTGACTCGATAACGGAAGCAAGCCGTCAATCAGATCTTGGATAGATTGAACCTAATTTAACCATACAAAACCGTCTTGTAAGGTGAAGATTGCCCATATTTAAAAACAATTTGTCATACCATATCTCATCAAATATAATACTCTTAACAAATACTTTGAAGTATCAATAAAAAACAAAGCATCATCTTTTGATATAGAAATACATGTAATATATAGTACACATAATGATTTCTCTTCTAGAGGTGGTGCTAAAATTATGCATGAGACATATATAAACAAGTTAAATGAGAAATGAAGTGAGGGCCATGGCCAGCATGGTTGCAAACGTGGGTCCGTCAGTGATGATGCATAACAAAAGAAGATTCTATGAAGACTATATTTATGTTAGTGGCTAGTTTAGGGTATTTAGGAATGGTTAGAAATGTTTTAAATTGGATGAACTCACACATATGACCGGAGTTGTAAAAAATTGTACTGTGGCATCGAAAATATTTGCTCTTTATTTACGACATTGCGGCAATGAATAATTGTTATTATGAATTTTTTTTATCAAGTCATTTGATTTAATCTGATTAAATAAAAAAACTTCCGATTGAAGGTGTTTGAAAAAATTTCAGGATGATCTAATCACACTCTCACCCCAAAATCTTTATATAGTCTTTCAAATGATTCACAAGGTGGAATTGCCAGCGAGCAAGAGTATCCATATGAAGAAGTACAACAATCATGTTTTGAAGAAGTTAACTCCTAAGTAGTTATTTAGATGTTTATGCTATTGTATCTTCCTTTGAAAGTGTATTATGACAAGTTCTAACAGAACAAACACTAGTAGCTTTGATATCAATTAGTGTTAAATTTAGAAATTATAAGGGTGTGATTTATTCAGGATCATGTGGTACCACGAAACATTTGTTATAATAGTTGGTTATGGTGAAAGTGATGGGCAAAAGAAATAGCTCATCAAGAATAAACAATATGAAAATTGATTCACATTCGCTATCGGTAAAAAGATGGAATTTATTATTGAAAAAAAATTCAAGCCTCCTATAAAATAGAGATATGATCGAAAGTACCTTTACAAGTAGTGCCACCCTCATCTTACATGTTGATCTTTTAATGATGATTTAAATCTCCATGTCATAAAGTAAATGACGTGATAAAGATGAATGTTTGAAGAAACTGAACTCTCCATGTATAATAGAGAAATGTTATGTTAGCATTTACATTATAAACTAGTTTTTTAAGGACGAGTTAAACCAATCAATTAGACTCAAGTAGTTAACGAGTTTCACCAACACAAATTATTGGTCCCTTCAATTATATTTTATTTATATTTTGTGTTACATAATAATATTAGTAAATACTAATATTATGAGGAGTGAGATAACAGGAGAGAGTGTAGGTAAAGTTCGAGTTGTATCAGACATGCACCAACGCAGGGCCGAAATGGCTTGCCTTGCAAGGTTACTTCTTTCTCTTCATAACTCTAACATGTAACTCAAGAAAATAATAATCTCAATAATTTACTAAGATGGAATCATTTTAATAAAAAAAAAAATAAATAAATCTTTGGTCACAAATACGACTTTGAACCAATATATAATAAACAAATAAATTGGTTTGGCTTTACTCTACCTATTCAAAGTTACTAACTTAAAACGTACGTGTCTTATCTCAGTGCAGTTTTTATTTTTATAACAATAATATTCCTATTCTTATAGGTGGATATGATACCCTGGAAGAACTATTAGAAGTGATCACCTGGGTTCAACTAGGAATTCATGATAAACCTGTAAGCATATAACAGAAGTGTAATGCAATGTTTAAAAAGTATCTTAAATAAAATTTGACATGTTGGGACATATATTCAAATTCACAATACTCACGTTCTCTGCACTTTGCGTGTGTGAGTTTCGCCACTAGATTCTTTAACATTAAAAATTCTTAATAAATGGAAAGCCATAATAATATAAAAGAATGATTAAAGGGAAAATGGATTGATTGCATTGCAGGTGGGATTGTTGAATGTGGATGGGTACTATAACTCATTGTTGTCATTCATGGACAATGCTGCACAAACTGCACAAGACCTCATGTGCAAGCTTGAGGTATACATGATATAATAAATAAAGCTCAATTTTCAAATTTTCAAATTTCCATCTCACTTGTCTAGTATATGTTTTTGATTAGCCCTTTTAAAAACAAGTTTTTTAGCATTACCATCTCATTCAAATAGTAAACATCTTCTAACTCATATAAATACACATGTTTATAATACATTCAAATTATAAGATTAATTACTCAAGTGATTATACGCATGTGATAAATATACTTCAGTTAAAGTCAATTTGTTCTGATAAAACCTTTTTCAAGTTAATTCATTGCTAATTTTACCAGGAATACGTCCCCAAGCATTTTGGTGTGGCCTCGAAGCAAAGTTGGGAGATTGACCAGCAGTTCAATAACAACAATTAGCACTGTAACATTAGATATTTATCTATTTGACCAAGACGAGTCTGCGTATATATCGATCTTTCTTTTTCGTTTTATAGATAGATCTTAGTGCTTACCTGGTGCATGCACCAACCAAACACCCTTGAGGTCTACTTTCTTGCATGTTTATCAAATTTCGACTTCAACGTTGGAATTGCATTAATTATAATTTTGTTTACAACAAAATCATATGATCTTACCAGTTGGAAGTATTTACTATGACATTACAGCGCAAACTTCCTGTTGAATCTCCAATATGGGTGAACTTTTGTGTGTCAATGTTCTTTTTTGTAGGCTGTAGCTTTGGATTTATAACCAAGGACAAATTTTTTGACTTATGTGTCAAGTCAACTAGAACAAGTCTGGCATTCTCCATCTTCTTTGAGTACTCTGCGACCTTCTCGACAATAATAATTTCAGCTGCCTTGTCATGGTTGAATTGGAAATCAGCTGTTGAAATAGATGGAAATGCCAGAGTCGGAGTTTCATCAAGAGAAACTTGATTGTGACAGAAAGTAGCAGATTTATCAGCCTGCCCTTCTATTTCCTTTGACTCTAACTTGGAAGTATCATGTGTTGATGGAATGTTTTCCATATCTTTGCAGAGGGAATCATTTTCCCTGTCAACCAACAGGTATCGGTCGGTAGATTTATCAAGTGATGTTCGAAGGGATTATTACAGGAACCGGGTATATGAAGTTTCAGTGAATAACCCTTACTTTCATTCCCTTGATAGTACACAAATTATCCTCAATCCAAACACACCTAAAGTCCTCAAGAAAACTATAACTAGGACACCCATCAATTTCTTAGGATCTTTCAAATATAGGTGTATATGAAAATATCCATGATCAAGCATGAAGATCAAAATGTATAACTCATAAGTTTAGCACACACCCTTGATTCAACTCAGGGTTATCAAACAAAATAAAGTAGCGTTTAATAGACAAGTTAGAACAAGACATAAAATAACTCAACACACATTTTTTTCTTTGATGTATTATCATTACAAAAACAATAACAGAATGGAACATGAAGAAAAAGTACTGCATTTTGATTCCAATGAAAAAGTCGAACCAAAGAGAACAACACAATTTAATCGATTCAAAGATTGCTAGAAACATGCTCTCTAAGTTCTAACACACACTTTCAAACATATTCTCTATTATACTTAAAAATTCAAGTGGTCCCATATAAAATTCGTAGGACCCTCATGAATTTTATTTTAATCAATAAAAAAAAGTGTGTTGCTAACATTTATCTTTGTTTCTTGTTCCAAATGTGAAATTTCATTTACTCCACTTTCATCAATTCCCTCACTTATTTCAACCTAAAGTAGAACCAATGCTTCAAATTAAAGACGTGTCTGGTGACGACGAGTCGCCATCCCAACACTCATTATTACAAGCAATCACTTCAATATTTTTTTCTTCCAATGCCTACATTACATATCAATGTCGTGTCTGTGCTTATACTTGATACTTTCCAATTAATGGTTATCCTTTATAAATAAAAAAGCAAACAAGTTGAGTGGTTTCAATGAAAGCCAATGAGGCATTTAATCAAGCAAGTAAATGGCAGAGTTTCAAAATGAACGCATAACCTCTTTACACAACGTTGATTTGGGTTTGCATTTTCGTCGTTTAACTTTAACACACAAAAAGGTTTAATTATTTAATTTACATGATTCATCTTCGTATATGCACTTGAAATTGTTAAAAATGGAATATTTGGAAAGAATGGAACATTGCCTTTTATACATGATTCATCTTCGGCAATGCAATGTTACATAATTTGTTTCTTTAACCGTAAAAACAAAAATAAAATAAAAAACAATGTTTCTCTTCCTTGCGGCAGGTGGATAGGATTTTTTTTCAAAGGTGAATTTCTCCTATTACTTTGTTTCTAATAATCATGATTCGGTTTCTTCTTTTTCCTTTAGATTATTATGTTTAGTGTCTTGATCGTTTATGTTTTTGGATTATTATTATAATTTATGAAAATCCCACGCTCGTAAACTATGAAGTACATACATGAACACCGGATACTAATTTTGAGAAACTACATAATTTAGTGTAATCATAATTGTCGGTGTCTGGTGTTGGACACGCCTTCAATCAGAAGTGTTATGTAAGTTTTTACGAAAATTTATGTATTCAATTGAAAACTATTTGAATTTCTCAATGAATAATTTATTAATTTGAAATCCAACACTCTAGCAACCCTGGTATAACATATCATACACACGCGCGCGCACACACACAATTACATGTAATAATCATAGAGGTTCTGTGTTGAATTTACAGATTCATTCAAGTTTAAGGACTAATGAGTAGACCAAAGTTTCCGCCCCCGGTTCCTCTTAACTTTCTGTTTATTGGTCATGTCGATTCCGGGAAGTCAACCATTGCTGGTCATTTGATCTACAAGCTTGGAGGTATTGAAAAGGATGTCATCGAGAAACTTGAGAAAGAAGCTTCTGAGATAAACAAACGTTCATTCAAGTATGCTTGGGTGCTTGACAAACTCAAGGCTGAGCGTGAAAGAGGTATCACAATTGACATTTCTCTTTGGAAGTTTCAGACAACCAGCTACTGCTGCACTCTCATTGATGCCCCCGGACACAGGGATTTCATTAAGAACATGATCACTGGAGCGTCCGAAGCTGACTGTGCTGTTCTTATCATTGATTCTATACCTGGGGCTTTTGAAGTTGGTTTTTGTAAGAATGGTCAGACCACTGAACATGTTCAACTTGCCTTCGCTCTTGGTGTTTCAAAAATGATCTGCTGCTGCAACAAGATGGATGCCATTACACCCAAATACTCCAAGGACAGGTATGAAGAAATTGTGAATCAAGTTTCACCCTTTCTGAGCAAGGTTGGCTATAAACTACAAAATGTTCCGTTTATTCCCATCTCCGGTTATGAGGGAGATAACATCATTGGGCGCTCTACTAACCTTGACTGGTACAACAGTCCCACCCTTCTAGAAGCTATTGACCGAATAAGAACGCCTAAAAGGTTTAAATTTTTACTCAGCGCTCTGCGTTTACCACTTCAGGATGTCTACAAGATTGGAGGAATTGGAACTGTGCCAATGGGACGCGTTGAGACGGGTTTCTTGAGACCTGGAATGACTTTGACTTTTGCCCCAACTGGGCTCCAAACTCAAGTGAAGTCCATAGAGATGCACCATGAAGCTCGCAGTCAGGCCCTTCCTGGTGAAATTGTGGGATTTAATGTTGCGAATGTGTCTGATAAGGTTCTCAGGCGAGGCTATGTTGCCTCAAACTCCCACGATGACCCAGCTACAGAGGCCATCAAATTTACATCTCAGGTTATCATCTTGAATCACCCTGGCCAGATTGCAAATGGCTATACACCTGTTCTCGACTGCCACACTTCCCACGTTGCTGTCAAGTTTGCTAAGCTTGTTAGCAAGCTTGACAGGAATACTAATAGGGGAATTGAGAAGGAGCCCAAATTCTTGAAGAATGATGATGCTGGTATTATTAAGATGATTTCCACCAAGCCCATGGTGGTAGAGACTTTTGCTCATCATCCTCCACTCGGCCGTTTTGCTGTTAGAGACATGCGTCAAACTGTGGCTATTGGAGTCATCAAGGATGTGAAAAAGAAGGATCCTGCACCGTCAAACTATGCCTGTTCAAGGTATCAACGACGGGGAGCAGAATTACACCGCATGTTTATGGAGGGATCCCGAAGTGGACGTTGAAGAAGCGAATCTTGCAAGATGATCTATCTAGGGAAGTCTATTATCTTTATTAGTTATTACATTAAACGGTCTTTGTTCCGTAGTATGTCTATTTCTCATCTAGTAAACTTGCTTTGTAGGTTAAGTCTGAAGTCTGCACCGTCATCTCACGGCTTTTGTTCCCAGAACTGGCTTCTAGATCGACGGTGGCAGACTGGCAGGGCCGTTTCTTTTTTATTTATATGCTATTATTATTGTGTCTAGTGTGAATACTTGGATTTTGTAAGCAGCAAGCTTCCGGACCTGCTGATTATCTTTTAAATATTAAATTTTATATGCGTGTTTATTCCTTATTGTGTCTAGTGTGAACAGTGTGATTTACTCGGCTTTGCTGGGTTTATTGCTCTAGGAAGTATAGTTGGCCAAGAATGCCAGGACCATTTTTTACTTTTGAATGTCACTTGCTGCATATTGCTCTGATCTGATTATTTGTTATTTTTGTCTAAAATTTATATGGGAACCCAAAATTTACAGCAGTTATATATAATCACCATGGCTTTCATTTCTTCTACATTAGATTCTCACCAATTATGAAGTTAAAAGTCAGTAGCAGCTTCATGGAACTTTATTAGTATACATTTAATTTGTTACACCATCTGTGATATATGTTATTTTCCCTTTTCGGTGTTGTGCCAAAATTAAGATTGGACAATAGAAGTAAGATAAATTTCAACAGCTTTGTTCCATGTCATGGTCAAAGCTTTAAATTCTTTGTATCAACGTAATGATTTCATGCCATCTCCTATATATCTAAAGAACAATGTCTCTTTCATTAGTTTTGCAATGGACTTATTATTAGTTGAATGTTGAAGTTATTTGTTGAATTAAAATATAAATGATTACAATTGTACCATGTACTCATTTTATGTTGGTTTTCACTTGGTACGGGTACTGTTATCTACTAATTCGATTTGAAAGTACCGTAACGGATTTCCTTTTGCATAGACAGTAGATTCTTGACAATCTAAACTCTCATAAGTAAGTAATTCATTCTAGAGAGTGGCCGCCGGACATCCAATCATATTACCTCTTATGTCATTGTGTTCAACGACCATACATGAACTGTTTTCTCCATTGTGTTCATTTGTAATAAAATCAATATCAATGTTTGATGAGGTATCAGATAGGTTCCATTAGAATCGAAGAGTTGATTGAAAGAAAAAAAGAAGAGATTATAAGACAAATTAAGCTTCTATACATACAAAATAACTATTCATTTGCAACTCCTTGCTAATTTTACCAGGAATATGTCCCCATGCACTGTGGTCTAGTCCCGAGGCAAAATCGGGAGATTGACTCACCGTTCGCAAACAGTTAGCACTGTAACATTACATATTTCTCTATTTGACCAGACGAATCTACATATATACTTAGCTTTCTTTTTCCGTTAGAGATAGCAGTTACCTAATGCATGCACCAACCAAACTCCCATTTTCGAGTAGGTAAGCATGAAAGGGTGCTTGAGCGCTGTTGATATGTAATTTTAAGCGGGGTATGTTTGGATGCACACTTTTACATCCGTGGTACCTCAACATATATCAGTGTTGTTTTCCCATGATTAGATACCTCATCAATTATATATACTGAATCACGAAAGATAGCAATGTTAAACGAGTTCCAGTGCTTCTTAATCTCCAAATGTTTTGATTCATAGTCTGGGCTAATAACATGCAAATATAGTTGACGCATTGACGGAGCTTGCAGAACACAGATATGTCCAGAAAGTTCAACATATATGTATAACTTAAAAAGAAAAAAGCTTAACCATGATTTGAAGTTACTTGCAAATGAAGCTTCTCAACCTTACAATAATATGATTGCGTTATTTTATATTGGTTTTTTTTTAATACGTGCAAACAGGTAATTTACTTAACAAAAAAAAAATCATGAATATATAAAAAAAGGTGTCCGGATCCTCTCCATTTCCAAAGGAAATGCGGATCAACGTTTCATTGCCTTGCGGAACGACATGTGGCGTAAGTTGTAACCAACAGTTGAGATTTAAAACAAATTAATTAATATTAATAAATAATAAAAGAATTCAATCACGTTTTCAGTTTGAGTTGCCTTATTTGCGGGGGAAAAATTGCAGAACGGAAACCCACGACTGAGAGTCTGAGATCGATTTCCTTCAACTGGTTCCTCCCTATTGACCAACCACATCAAACCACACTCTTGATTCTCCCTTTCGGTTCCTTCTGAAGGTACTCCTCCACTCCTTACGAACACTGTCGCACTCTCACTTTACTGTTGTTGTTCTGTCTCGCCACCACCTCTGGCGTCGACGTCGACGTTCCGTGAATTGTGTGCAACATGGAGAAAACCAATTCTGGCCGTCCACCACCTCTTTGTCATTCCATGGGTAAGAAATTCACTCATTATCATTGAAACCTGGTTTAACAAAATACTTATTTTTCATTCTTTGATCACGTTTCTTGAAAAAATCTTCCTCTCTTAATTAATACTACAAAAATGCATTTGATTTTACTTGTTGTTTCTTTCGTTAACCATTGACTCAATATTTTTTCCAGGAAACCTTAATGAGCCATCAGTTTCAATTGTTGAAGGTGTAGAGAAATGGGTTAGTTCTATTCATGAAAGTATTTTGCCAAATAGCCAAGAAACTTTTGTAGATTATACACCACACTTGGAAATGGAGTTTGAATCTGAGGCAGCAGCCTATGAATTTTATAATGAGTATAGCAGGAGAATTGGATTTGGTATTCGTCGAGAATATGGCAATAAAAGCAAAAAAGACGGAATTCTGACTTCAAGAAGATTCTCGTGCTGCCTTTTAATTTATAAGTAGTAGGAGGTCTGTTAAATCTTATGATAGTTGGTTTTATTCCAAAATGCTTTGTAAGAGGATTATGAATACCTTTTTATTTAGCTTACTTAGCTCAATGACTTTGTATTTTTGGTTGCCTTTCATCATTGTCTTGTGCTTTTTTAAGAGTTATTAATTAATTTGCATTTTCAGAAAAGAAAAAAAAAAGTAACAAAGGAAATCGCAGAATTAGACAATGAGGTAAATGATAAATCTGATTTTTTTTTTTTATATTTTAGAAACAGCTACATTTATTAACGACGAGTGTGTGCAAGGAGCACAACAAAACTCGCGGCCAGCAAAAACAGAATACAAAGGGTACTGATATACCAGAAACCCTACAACCAGCAAAAACCCCTCAAAACAACAAAAAACCTCCTAGCCTAAAGCGCTAACAGCAGAAACAGCAGAAGCACACAAACATACCAGCACCAGAAACAATAAAATTGAGACTTCCATATGCAAACTAGCAGAAAAATCAGCACTGCTATCTCATCCACTTCACAAGTTGAATTATTGAAAATTCGATCATTTCTCGCCCTCCATAAACTCCAAACCACGGCATGCCAAATCAACCAGAAACCTCTACAAATCCTATTATTACTCGCAGCGCCAGTCCATCCCTCCCAGCTTCGCATGCATGGATAGCACTTCACCTTGATTCTACCATAGTACACTTTTAATTTTTGAGCAATACTTTATTTTGGCAGCTGATAATACAAATAGGTCATGTAATAACCTTATTCCAGAAGTAACTGCACCATATATTCTAGAACTAACCACACATTCCAAATTTAAATGCTACTGCAAGCAAGGA
>Ga0099826_10001502_pt1 | contig 14062 bp, 11 predicted proteins | sample Mtrugardesep15_FD_76830 | JGI IMG/M metagenome (GOLD analysis project Ga0099826, IMG submission 76830) | Root nodule microbial communities of legume samples collected from California, USA - M. trunc garden sep15 | ecosystem: Host-associated > Plants > Roots > Nodule | place: USA: California... | reverse complement strand
AAAGTATGCTACCTCAGAGGAAGCTGATCAGGCAATTAGAGCATTGCACAATCGACATACTCTTCCCGGAGTGAGTGTAGTGCTTTTGAATCCTAAGTGAATAGTAAGTAGGGAAGGCAACATATGATTAGTAATTTTCTGACACGTATAATATTATCATTTAGGGTGTTGGTCCCATCCAGGTGCGGTATGCTGATGGCGAACGGGAACGTCTTGGTAACTATTTTTTTCTCCTTACATTGTTTAGTCTGTAAAATTCTTATTGCAACATGTGTAGTATAGTGTACATACATGGATTAATAAATATTGTTCAGGTCTCCCAAATCACAGCTGTAACTTTTACATCTATAAATTTAAATTGAAGTGCAACTAGACTTATCTGGCATAACTGCCAATGTTGTGCATTAGGGGACCTTATGGAACCTTATGAAATGTTTGAGACATCTTTTTGACATAAGAAAACCTGTCTATTATTTTTATCAGCTAATCATTGGGTATCTTGTCTCTTTCTGAATATTTATTTGTAGGAGAATGTTAACGAGTGCCCCCGGGGCATTGGTTAAACATCCAAAAGAAGCAAGATTTTATTAAAAAGTGATGTAATAATTAGTGGTCAAAAGTAACAGTTTATATTTTCAAGACAGTTTTTTCTACTTTTGGATTCCTTAACCAGTGCCCCGGGGGCACTGGTTAACAAGACCCTTATTTGTATGGTCTAAACGTTTTGTCTACTGTAGTAGTCAACTTATTATTTTACCCAAATATATTTAAAGCCATGTGTGAAATTCATTTTATAGTTATAAAGATTTTTGGGTGATAAGGAAAAAAAAAAGTTAACAGTAGCACGTACCTTCGTCTGAACATGCTCTGAAGCTTATTATTGTTGAAAGTGGTTAGTTATAGCCTTAATTGGGGAAGAATTTGCGCCTGGGCATTCTTTTTGTTTTTGTAAATGCATCATTTGCGCCTGGTCATTACCAATTTTTTTCTTTTTTTATTTGTAAATGCATCATTGTTCCAAATCATCCAACTGTCTGGACTGACTGTTTTGAAAAATTTATATATGATAGGTGCAGTTGAGTACAAACTATTCGTGGGCTCTCTGAACAAACAGGCCAGCTTAAAGGAAGTCGAGGAAGTATGTTGCTTGCACCAGTCAAACTTTACACATTAGAGATTATTACAGAACTATTTACAGTAGGACTTTTGTGTTTGTTTTCTTGCAAAAGGGAATGTTTGGAACAAGACAAACGATGTCCTTGTAATTTAGTGAATTGTCGACTTCCCTCTCTCCAAAATGTTTAGTTTTCCAGGAATAGTGTGTCATGCTTACTGTTGTTGTGAACATGGAAGTGATTGATAGTGTCTCTTGCATCAGGTTTTCTCAAAATATGGACGGATTGAAGATGTTTATCTTATGCGTGATGACCAGAAGCAGAGTCGTGGTATGTTTTCTTCATATATTTGAAATTAGTCTGAAACCTGGTTGTGGGGTGGGACTGGGAGAGTGAGAATTGGTGTTTCTTATTCTCAGGTTACATATTGTTTCTGTGAAGTATGAAACAACTGATGCATTCAACATAGTTTTCATAAACCTTTTCCTACAATGTTTGGGGTCATTGATTTTTATTCTTGGTCACTTTATGCGCGTTTGGTATTTGACAGCAGTACCAAATAGATAATATTTTTCCTTATTTTTGTCTGAAGGATGCGCTTTTGTCAAATACTCTCATAGAGATATGGCACTGGCAGCTATTAACGCACTTAATGGAATATATACAATGAGAGTAAGAATTTTTCTTCTTTTATCAGTTCTCCTTATAAGAGCTTTATGTTTATAATCTTGTATGTTTTTGCATAGGGTTGTGATCAACCACTGATTGTCCGGTTCGCTGATCCTAAGAGACCTCGTCAAGGAGATTCCAGGTTTGTTTTCTAGCATTAGTGGATGATTCTTAAGCATAAAAGCCCATCATATAATTAAGTAGTTAATTGCACAAAGCATGGAGCCATGGACTATTTTCACTTGATCCAGAAATTGATTTGTGCTTGGTGTTTTGAATATGAGATCATGGCTAAGCTAGAGTTTTATTTTGCCACTTTAGCAATAGACTCTACCACATTAGCTTAATTATGACTAGTTAGCCCATGTGTTAGGCTTCCGATATATGACTCAAATGGATGTTATGCATGCATTAATGAGTAGTTTTTGAACTTATCTTTGGTTTCCAGGGGTCCTGCATTTGGATCTGCAGGATTTGGTCCAAGATTGGATTCACCAGGCACTAGGTATCCTCCCACCAGCTTTACTACTATTTATTTTTGCAAAGGACCAGCCTTACTACTATCTTTTAATGGTTCATCTTTTGTATTCTTGTCATGTTACTCAATGCTATGCTTTATTTTGGCAATTACTATTTGCAGACTTCCATCAAATAATTCTGATCCTATGGGTGATCATATTCCTCCCCCTAATGCTTGGCGTCCAATCCCTCAACCAAATACTGGGACATCCTTCAATGCTGGTTTTCATGGCATGGGGCCTCCATCGATTCCAAGATCTGGGGACATGGCATTGCCTATAAATGCAGTAAGTATAAATTCAATGATATTGAAAGATGTTTCCCTAAGTCCATTGATAATATTTTTCTTTAAAATCTACCGCTACTGAAATGCCTCTCCCTATTTGTTTTATGCCGAAGTGTTTTACTTTTCAATATTAATTGCTGCCTTGGTTAGTTGGTTTTGTCTTCACTATGGATTTGTTGCTGCATGGTGATTAGTACTCTCAGCAGACTTATATTAAAGTTTGGCTGAGTAAATCATGGGCAAATATTACTGATAGGAACCCGAAGAAACTGTATTATTGAATTAATTAATTAAAAAAAATATTACAGAAGATTAACCCCTCTGTAATCCCAGAGCAAATGCTCCTTCAGAGTGCTAACAATGCATCTCTGCCTTCCTAATTCTTAAGTCTATTTTCTTGAATCCTCTCCACAGTTATGGTTGAATGGCCTTATTTGTAATACTAGGAAATAAACTGCCTAATTGCTCCTAATCAATACTAATAACTGCACTCTAAAACAAACTGCCTAACTGCTCCTAAGAAATACAAATAACTGCATATTAAACAAACTGCTAACTGCTCCCCCTAATCAATACTAATAACTGCACACTAAAGCAAACTGCCGAACTGCTCGTAAGCAACACAAATAACTGCATATTAAACAAACTGCTAAGTACCCCTAAATAACTGACTGCATCAGAAGTTACCCCATCAATTACTTAGCATATTAAACAAACTGCTAAGTACCCCTAAATAACTGACTGCATCAGAAGTTACCCCATCAATTACTTTGTCAATTCTAATCATGATAAAAAAAGGTTTGAACTTGTCTGCTGATCGAGAGGTGTGAGCCTGCGAACACACTACTCAGCGAAGTCCTTTAAATACCTTTATGCTGCCTTCTGGGTTTTGTTGCTAAGTGATCGCCTGTTTTTATCAAATATTAAACTGCACTACTGCAAGACTGAAACTGCACTGTCTCATCACTCTTTTTTGTTAAAAGAATGGAATAAACTCATTTAGTAGCTGCTTCTGGAAGGTTCTCTAATTAATCACATGGCATAATCTGTCACTGACAAGTGACAGAGAAGAGTCCAAGAGTTTAATAATAATTTTCAAAATGTTGACCCCCAATTGTTTGTTGATGCAATTTTGTTTCTTGAGTTCTGCATTTTTACTTTATTTATTCTTCCAATATTTTGATCTTCACAAATCTGTTGCTTACACTACTTAAATGAATATAGGGTGGTCCTATGACTGGTGTGGGAATCTCCATAGATGGTCGTTTTCAAACTCAGTCTCCGTCAGCAATGCCACAACAGGTATTTTGAGATTATCAGTATGCATCAATGAATAACGAGGCTTCACCTGTTTGCTAGCTTGACTCAGATTAGTACATTTACATTGTTTTCAGAATTTCAACCAGCCTCCACCACAAATTCCACCGGTCAATCAACAAATACCTCCATCACAGAAACCTATTCAATCATCTCAGGAGTTTCCACCTTCACACCAGTTATATCCTCAAGCTCCGATTCCCTATCCACAAACATCCACACGTCCATCTTTCAGGCAGCATGGTCAGCCACAACCTCTCCCTGCTGGTCCACAGGGACTGGGCATAAATGCACAGTTTTCAGTTTCTCAGCCTCAAACTCAGCAGGGTGTTTTGTCTGCTACGTTTCCTCAGACCTCTCTTGATACCAGCATGCAATCTAATACCGCATTGATTACTCCAAGTCAACAACAAATTCCTCCTTCTATGCAGCAGCAGCATCCACTTCAACCTCTTCCACAATCCCCTTCTCAGTTAGCTCAGTTGTTGTCACAACAAACACAGACGTTACAAGCAAGCTTTCATTCATCTCAGCAGGCCTTCTCCCAGCTTCAACAACAATTACAGATGATGCAACCATCCAGTCAAGCATCGCCATTGCAGCATCATGCAGAAGCTACTAAAACACAGGTATTTGTTGTCAAAATCTCTTCCTTAAATTCCTTTTAATTTGGATTATCTTATTTGTTCAACATATCACCTAGTATGAGATTTCACAAGTTGAACATTGGTTTTATTGCTTGATTGTCTTTGGTTGGACTGATCAATGAAGTTTAGTTTGAATCGGTTATACTACTAAAAGTTTCTTGATAATTGTATTTTTTTGGTCAAAATGTGGAGAAGTGGGTAGTCTGGGGTTCGAACCCCGGCCCCCACATAATATTGTCCTTGCAGCTACCAACTGATAATTTTATTCTTTACATGTGCTGTACTCTTTGAATTGACTTTTGACTTGGAAGTCTTGGAGTAATTGATTACTTTCTAGTGTTAGGTTATATTATTTATTATCCTTCTAGGATGCATTAGAGAATGTCTTTTATATAACGATCATGTGCTAATGCTTTTTATTCTTTTATTTTTGTAGTCTCAATGGGGTGGGACTGTATCACATGCAGCGACCGGCACTCATGTAGCTGCACCTGCTGCAGGCGTTCCTTCATCAACACCTGCTATTTCTTCTGTACAACCAATAAGCCAGAACACAAGTCTTGGAAATTGTAACTGGACAGAGCATCTATCTCCCGAGGGCTTCAAATACTACTATAATAGTGTAACTGGAGAAAGTCGGGTAAGAATTTACTTGAGTTGCCAACTTGCCATTAGGTTATGTGAGTTATATTTTACATTGTGGAACTAATTTTTGCTGAAATGAACCAACAGTGGGAGAAACCCGAAGAGTTGATATCATTTGAACAGCAAAAGCAACTGCTCAATCAGTCTGTTCAGCAGTCTCAAATTCAGGGACAGCCTTCAATACCACCCACCCAGCAAGTTGCACAAAACCAACAGGTTCAGCCTCAAAGTCATTTCCGAGGACAAGTTCACCATCAACAAATACAGCAGCCTTCCTCGGTAAGCATCTCTATGATATACTTCATTTCGCATATAAAGACGACGGATATGTTAATAATTTTGTTTTCCAATTCTAGTTCCAAGCATATGGAGTTACAGGTCATCAAAATGTTCAGGTAATGCTATATGATATACCCTTGTCAACATTTGTTTAATAACAATAGAAGGGATGTCTGATATAACTCAGAGTCTATACATGTAGCCACTGTTCTCTGACTTTCTAATTTTAAATGGCTTCTTTTTGGTGTATAATTGAAAGTTGTTTGAATTTTTAGGAACTTGGTTATAAACAGTTACAGACATCATTTGTTTCTGCCAGTGATCCTGGACGTTATTCACAGGTATAACGTTAATCCTTTTCACCTACTTTCTATTTGATGACGTCTTTTCGTCTAATCATGTTTCCTTAATCCGTTTCAGGGTATCAGTAATACACAAGAGCTGATGTGGAAAAACAGGCCTACAGGTTTTAGTCCTTGCACCAACTTATCTACCCCCAATTTGAACACATGCACACACGGGAAAAAAAAACACAAACTACACGAGCTTCATTAAGTGGGAATGTAGGATCATGAGTATGCATTTTTTTTATCATTTCCAAGAGTTCGGTAGGGACCATTGAGAGAATAAGGGACATCAATAGTATGCAGGTGGGGTGGATGAAACAAAAGAGTGCTTTAAGTATCATTTATTATGGAAAAGTAATGCTCATGGTCGGAGGAAATCTTCCGACCCAGTTATAAGACTATTGATGTGCATAAAATTGAATTTGGGTGGTAAATACTAACAAGAAAAAACTTCATTGTATAAACAAGGATTTATGTAATAAAAAATAAATAAAGGATTTATGACGGATAGGTGGACTCAATAAGATAGAATTGTAAATGAATTTGATAAAAAATTGGGGAAAGTACGCGTATTATGGAAAAATTCTAGAATCTCTAATTTGGGCATTTGTGGAGAAGATTTGTAGAAGTTCCAATAAGGAGTGGGTCATATTGAACAGTATCCCAGTAGTTTAAAATAAAATGAACTCTACAGATGATAAGGTCAAAACATCAAGGAGGATTTAGATTTAAATAGTTTATGGAAGATGGGTGGTCAAGCTATGCTTGTTCCTATATTTTTGTTTATAATTTCAATGCTGACATATCTTGTATTTTTTCAACCCCAGGAGTCTGAACTTCGTTGAGTTTAAGGCGAGGCGGCACATACAGATGTTGCAGCTTTCAAACGGCTGTGTAACAGAATCTCAAATCTGTTGCTTAAAGAAGGTAGAGGACCGAACACCACCTTCATTTTGGCCCAAAGTGACATGTAATCCATATATTTGCATTCATGAGTTACTTCGGTCCTAATTGTTGAGATTTCACTATCACTGTCTGGCTCAGCACTAAGGGCTGTGAGGGGTCAATACACTTTGCAAGGAAACGATCTACCCAGATCGTCATGTAACATAGGCTTTGCTTTATTCATAAATTTTAATAAAACTTCATTAATTTAGACAATCAATATAGTTTCATATGGTGCTCGTATTTTACCTAATGAAATCATATAATGCACTTAAGGAAATAATTGCTGTCATCTTTGGTTATAAAGAGCTACTCAGCTCGATTCAAGCAATCATTAATTAATTAATCAGTACGTTTTCATTCCACACTTACCATAATACCATAATTTTTCCTAATGATGGAATATCACACGACCATCATACTGCGTTTACATAGGGTATTATCAACTTGACTTAAATTATTTAATTAATAGTTCGGCAGTCTCTGCGAATCTGCCCGTTACTCTGCGTAGCTGATCCCAAGCTTCCCATTTTCACCATTGAATTCTTGAAGTCATCAAAGAAAACAAACGGATTTGCCACATAGGTTTCGACAATCTGTCGTGTCTGATCATTCCCATTCACCAAAGTTTGGTCCGATGGAAGCAATCCTTCCCCAGATAGAAGATTGATATAGTATTGATTATCAAATGTTGCTGGTGTGGCCAGGTCAAGATGTGCAATTCGGTTGCTATTATCTTGTCCTGAGCACAATCGTTGCAATGATGATACAAATTCAACATTAACATATGGACCGTCTGAGACGCTGTTACTTCGTAAGCGAGAGCTAAATGTTGAGCAGCGGGCTTTTCCTATTGTGTGTGCGCCTGAAAAGAGGGTAAAAAAAATAAGCAACACTAATCTTGATTTTCAATAAACTGCGTAAATTATCTGTATGTTAACATGGAAATAACAATTTCCATAGATGATTAACCTGAGAGGGCAACCATGTCTTGAAGTGTAAGGCCTACGTTTTCAAACTTGGCCACAAGCATGTCAACAGTTGAGTTTGGTCCTGGAATGTTATTATTTGCTCCTGCCTTGCTAGCCGTTATACTATCTTTTCTTCCCATTTGCACCTCCCAAGTTGGTCCTCCTGACTATAATAGCAAACTAGTTCATCATATGCTTCATTTTAATTAGAATAATACTAATTGGGAAAAATAAAATAAAATAAGAAGGATCGAATCCAAAGGAGCAATGACGAACCAGAAGAACCGAATCTCGAGCAGCAGTTGCTAGTATGTCAGCACAAGAAACAGTTTGTGGACAAACTACTTCTAGTTCAGATTTTATTTCATTGATTACATCAAATCCTCTAAGTGAATTCACGTTTGGAGCAGCTGTTTTCTCACCAACAAAGTTTTCTGTGTCATCCAGCAAGACTGAAGCATCACAACCCTGTAAAAGCCAAAACATAACACACATTTCATGAAATTTGTAGAAAAACTTATTATTTTTTTGGATTTAAATATTTCTTTACTCCATATTAAAAAAAAAAAACATTTCCATTTATTTTAGTTTCTATAAAATTTGTATCAATTTATACTTTTTAGTACATATTTTATAAAAACGGGTGTTGTAGGGACTAAAAGCATCTATTTGTATAAAAGGTATGAAGGCAAAGAAGTGCTTGCATTGACAAAGCAATCATGAAAATGTAGCCTTAGCAATGAAGCAGCCATTCTTGGGTCACTAGAGACAGCTTGTTCCACCCAAGAGAAGATTATGGCCTCTGCTTCAGGGCAACTGTATTGGTATATGTCAGTCCCTAATGGACTACCAGTATCTGTATCACCACCATAGGCATCATTCACTCTGGCTGCAAATGCTGAAGTGAGGTTGAGTATAACCAAAAACAATAATATTACTAACTTCATAGTCATTTTTGAGGGGAGTAACTATTCCTAGTGATATTAATGTTAATGAGTGTTGATGAATTGGATTGTTGGGCACTATTGTATTATATATAGGAACCTATTGAATCAAATAGTTAAAAGACAGAGTCAAGGATAAGAAGTGGTTTGTGAGTAGTTTGTGATCACGTAATGCCATGTGCCTTTGGGTTCATTGTAGATTCTTTCATCTGCTCCATTTTGATATCATAAGCAGCAGCGATACTGATAGTGATGCTTAATTACTACTATATGACTCAGTCCAAAAGTGAAGTTAACCATATCTACTACCACTGAATTATTGGCAAGATTACGTTCTTTGAACTTAGGGAGTGTTTGAAAAAGTTAATTCAACTTTATTTGAGCTCATCTCATGATATGCATGTTTGTTAAAAGTATTTCGAAGTTATCATAAAAATAATTTATGATATGGTTGTAAGCTGTTTTCAATTTATCTTTTTTAAATAAAATCTTCAGATTGATTTTTAAAGTGCATGCCAAAACATAAATAGTTTATTAGATTTAAGCACTTGTGACTTAAAATACTCGTATAATTCTAGCATCACATATAAAAAGCTTTACATATTTCGATTGAGACTATTAGTGGCCAAAACAGTGTTAAATCTGTGTTAAATGATTTTCCGTTTGAAAATGACCGTAGCTGTTAATTTTGTTAAAGGAAGGAGTCAAACCCACGATCTCCTCAATTATTGTAAAATGACAATTAGTCCACTTTAATTATTAATAATTTACCTTTTCCAATTGTTTTTATACAAAAAGAAAAATGAAAATAGGATGGAATAACTAACAGCATAATATAAGTAAATAAGAAATTTTTTATTAAGTGATTTATAGGTTAGTTTTCGAAGAGCAACACCATCGGTGTACTCGATAACAATGCAAAAGATACTAATATTCCATTTCAAGTATGGAGATATTCATAAATAGGCTTGAGGTAATTAAATTACATAAACATGTCTTGAAGATATAAAAAGTACATTTTGTCTCCTGTCATTGAGTACAAATTGAATGTGTTTATGCATTTGTAGGTCTCAGATACAAACTTTACATGACTTAGCAAGCAAGTTAAATAGTAAGTTGCTGAATACTTTTTGAAACTTCGTCAACCAAGTTTACACTAGATGAAGCACCATAGGAACACGCAAGACCCTCCAACCATTTGCGGAAGTTGACATTCATATGGCTGCTAATATTGAAATCCTAAAGCATATGTTTTTTTTTCCTAGAGCATAAATAATCACATTATAAACAACAAGATAGATCTTTCCTTAAAAACTGAATTCTTGTTAATAGACTAGTAGATAAGTTTAAATAAGTCAATCCAATCATTCCCTTTTTTATCTATCCATGTTTAATTGTCCAGGGCATTGCAAATCTATAATTCATTATGTGGGCATAGCATTGATGTGGACGAGAGTTGTCAATGAGATATTCTTGTTCATGTAATTTTTTGTTTCTGATTCAAGTATTTTGTGTAAATACCATGCTATTAATAAGGAGGTTCCCTTGAGCAAACTGAAGTTTGCAAGGACATTTTCAAAAAGATAAATTTGATAAGAAATGCCTATCCGAGAGAACCGTGGAACAGGTGTTCAGTTGTCGTTTTGTTTCTTTGGCAGAAGTCTAATTATATTGGTTATTGTTGTCACTGCACGACTCTCCTATTTATTTATTCCTGTGTGAAGATTTTCTCGAGGGTCTTTCTTACTCTTTACTCGAATGCCTGTCAAATTTCAGCTTTACTTTGATACATGCGAAAGGTTCTTAGCCAATCGTCTAGTGGAAGGTACCTGCCCAACTCCAGGGTGTGAGTATGATTCAGCCCGAGGAGACCAATGTGACAAGTGTGGAAAGCTTCTAAATTCAACAGAATTAAACAATCCCACGTGCAAGGTAATAACTCCTCCGCCCTAAATTTTGGATCTATGTTTTGCTAATTAATTAACTAATTGTATCATTCCGATTTTTGGAATCATTTCTCTACTGCAGGTGTGATTTTCCTGAATGATCTTAGGGTATTTAGTGGATATATATTGAAACATTTAGTAGCTTTGATTTTCGTTGCAACCTATTTTCCTTGCAGCTTGGTTACCCTTTTCATTGGAATTTCTTCTTTTGCTCTTCTTTTTTATGCTATGTGTTTAAATGACAGTTTCTGAAGCACACATGGTAAATTATTTGTCATATTCCAGCACAATTTTTTAGTTATTTGGGAGACTAGACAAGTTTTAAGTTGAGATTTTTCGGCACCTGTAACAGGTTTGTAAAAACTGTCCTTATCTTGGTGATACAGACCCACTTATTTCTTGAGCTTCCTGTATTGAAAAATAAATTGGAAGGTTTTCTATGTTTGATTTGATGAACATATTGAATACATTCTTATGTTTGTGATTTGAACATTTCAAAGCAACAAAGTTTTTTACTTACGTCATTTCTATGGATGTTTTCTAAGAGCAAAGGCATCGGGGTATTCGGTAACAATGTGAAAGATATTAATATTCCAGTTGAAGTATGGAGATATTGCTTGCTCACAAATAGGCATTATGTGAATCGATTTCAAACATATCTTATTAACACTCATTTAAAAGATCTTGAAGATAAAAATTATTATTTTTCTCTCCTATCATCGAGTACATTGAACGTGTTTATGCATTTGTAGGTATCAGATACAGGCTTTACATGGCCTGACTTGCAAGCAAAATTAAATAGTGAGTTGCTGAATACTTTGGGAAACTTCGTCAACCAAGTTTACACTAGATGAAGCACCATGGGAATCTGCCATAAGACCCTTCAACCATTTGTGGAAGTTGACATCACGAGGGCCGTGAATCTTGAAATCCTAATGCATAAATAAAGCCGGAGGAATCAAGTACTATGAGAAAAAGCACAAATTCACCATAGTTGATGAAACAATTTCAGTGAAGATAATCTGAAAGAGTAAATGTTATACCTTGAATTTGGCAGGGAAACCAAACTTTTGCACAATTCGGGTATACTGAGGAGAAAAAAATAAATTAGAAAATACCGTAAATTTTGAAAAAATAAAGGCTCCAATCCAACAGAAATGGTTTAGTTATTTTGTGTGATTAACCTCGAGTGGAGAACATCGATAATATGCATACATAGCATGAATGAGATATACAGATAAAAGAACAAGAACACACCTTCCTTGCAGCCAATTTAGACTGTTTCACATTGCCTCCAGTACAAATCTAGTTAAATTAGAACATCATAAGAAAGAGAAATTAACCCTTCAAAAGTACAATGTGAAATTATTTGGTTTTGCAAAAGGAATATTAGGGACATGGTCATATCATAAACAACCACACAGTATTTGAAATTTGAATTCAATGTTTAAAAAACCACAAACAAAAACACTTCAATGAGCAATTGCAACAAAAGAGCACACCATCTTCCCAAAAGAATAGATAAGTGCAGTTGCTTTTGGTTTTCTGATCTTCATAATGAGAAAAGGGAAATGCTGCAAAGAATTTTGCATCACAAACATCGATCAGTGCCACTAAAGCAAGCATATTTAGTTATTTACCAATGCAAAGGAAAAAGTAAGCACGCACGCAACAGACAGACTTGCATACATAACACAAATGGTATTTGAAAGAGATTCACAATGAATGAGCAGATAATACTTGCCTTGGGTTTGTACACTGTGTTACGAGATTGGAGTGCAATTGCTTCGAGATCCAACTTACACATCCAATTCACCGTTGAAACAAGATTTCTGCAAGTATTTAGTCTATATATAATGAGTAATTAGTTTATTCTAAAGAGAAGGAAATTTATTACATATTCCAAAAGCTGAAAGTAAATAATTACAACAAGTATAATTATTAGATATTGTGCAGGATTGGTATCATGGTGATTTTGCCATAATCACGGTGATGCACTATGATTTTGCAAAAGCTTCAAAGTTTTTAACATTTAAACATCGATCATGACAAACTCACCGTGATAGCAAACATGCACATTGTACATAAGAACAAAGATATTTTCCAATTTGGTGGCAATGAATAAAGCAGCACAATAATTTCCTGTCGAGAATATTCTCAAAAGACAAACAACTTAAAACATAATTCTCTTTAAGCTCTTCCTACCTCTTTGACTATTTGTTCTGTTATACTCTTTTTACCGAGACTTTTACAAATCTTGTCCATAAAACTACAGTTAAGATGAGATTACAATCTTTTACACGATTAAAATTTTATATGAATTTCTCTTTAAGACATTCTTTTATTACTTGATTGTTCTATAACACCGACTGATCGAAGACTTGTTTGATGTCTGATAATAACACATCATTACCACTGATTACATTTAATTATTTCCTTTCCTCAAATTACTATATAAAAAGTAGTGTCAATGTCTAATCCGCATCCATGGTTCATAGCTTGTTTGTCATGAGTTTATTCATCCATTAGAATAATTTCACGAGAACATATTTAGATACTCACCGAACATTGCTTAGGGCAGGTGCGATTGCAACTCGAGAAGGGTGTTTCTGGAGATCTACAGCCTGTTGGCTCTCTTGCATTTCTTGATCTGCCATAAAACCTAATCAACAACTAGTGCGGTAGGTTGAATTGCTATCGATAATCACGGTTAGCTCTCTTATTTATATATAACTCTCCTAGCTAGTGCCTATGAACTCCCCGATGTGGGACTATTATAGTTTTTTTTCTTTGATAAATATTGTTAATTAAATTAGTAACAATAGAAGTTAGTAAATTTAGAGGATAGTTTATAAGTTTATAGCCATCAATATCATATTTTTATTTTTGGCGTTACTCTCTAATTCCCATGAAAAGGGGTTCCATAATCTAAGTTTGGATTACCAATACCTATTTTTCTTATCTTTTTTGATGAATCGGAGGATAACACCAAAACCAAAAAGAATACTCTCAAGTTTATAACTTATTTCTACTAGCTATGAACTTTACACTGCTTAAAGTCACTTATAAAGAAATCTTTAAAAGAAAAGATTTTTTTAAAAGTTACTTTAAGCAGTTTAAAGTTCATAGCTTATCATTTTTTTCCTTTCAATTTTATCCGTATTATCTTAATTGAAAAAATATATAAATATTAATTAAAATGATCTTTTCTATGTCATTTATGTATTATAACTACTTTGATTGAATCACAATCGATTAATCTAATTGCTCACACTTAATCCTTTGTAAATATATTCTGAACAATACGATTTGTTGGAACAAAGGGTGTTTCACAAGTATACCACTTAAGTTTTGATGATAACAAGGTATTAAAAATTATCAATTGGATATGCTAAACATTTATTCAAGTGTACAGGACTATTATCAAGTTTT
>Ga0099826_10001500_pt1 | contig 14082 bp, 5 predicted proteins | sample Mtrugardesep15_FD_76830 | JGI IMG/M metagenome (GOLD analysis project Ga0099826, IMG submission 76830) | Root nodule microbial communities of legume samples collected from California, USA - M. trunc garden sep15 | ecosystem: Host-associated > Plants > Roots > Nodule | place: USA: California... | reverse complement strand
ATAGTATTAAGAGACGATCTTATGGTTGACCATAACTGGACTCTATGAATTCTAGTCTCCTCAGATGCCGGTAACTCCTCCTTTTGACTACCATTTTCAGCAGGAGTATCAGCGCTGTCAGGTGTGTCGCCGGTTTCTTGTTGCCCATCAACACCCTTCTCTGAGCTGGCATCAGCTTCTTGTCCCACAGATTCAGCACCAGAAACTTTCTCCTCTTCCCCCACAGATGTTCCGTTTGTGTCCAATTCAGAGGACTCTGTCTCGGCCTGCCTATCTAAAAATGACTTCCACCGCTCGGACCTTTCCTCTTCTTCCTCCTGAAATGACAATTAAGTAAAAATTGTAAACCCAAAACAAGTGGCGAATCAGAAGATACACATTTTTCGGAATTGAGAAAGTTAAGATAAAGAATTTGAAGAAACATGTAATGCACATATGCATATGTAAAGATATAAGATAATAAACTTAACAGATAGCAAATTTCCAACAAAATTGAAATGCGGCAAGGATGGAATGGAATACCTTGTAAATGCTAGCGTATTCACGGTATCTTTGCAGGTGCTGAGGTCGCACAGTAAATCCATAGGCATCCCTGTTGACGCCAAAATGAAATTAGAAATAGATTAAACTTATGCAGATTAGCAGGAGAGAAGTAAAAGAAATTGAAATGGATAAAAAAAGAAGAAACAACAATCTCAAGCAAAAACACACTTACTCAGCATTGTGTCGTTCTCAATAACGATTCATTTGTAATAAGTAAGTAAGTAAGTAAACGAAACAGTCAAACCAAGTGACAGTGAATTGAGTAAGATCGATTAATTTGATAATTAGAACGGTTAAAATTGAAATAGGAAAAAGGTAAATCGTGAGCCCTAAAAAATGCGATGATGGATCTAGTAGAGAATGAAGTGAAGAATAACAAATAATACCTCTTGTGATCGAATGTAATTACAGGAGAATTTGAAGAAGATTTGCGAGTCTTGTTCATTTTGTGGATCGGAAATAAGAAGATCTCGTGTCGTGTGTGTTCACTGATATTTTCTTCTTCTATTCTATGAGCGTTGGTTTTGGTAGTAAGCAGATACTAGTAGCAGTAAGAAGAGAGCACATGCATACACATCAAGCGGTGTGGGTGTGGGACTGTGTGAGCGAGAATGGCGTCACGTTATTAAAAACATGTGCTACGTGATACCTTCACGGAACGCCAAAAGCTATAAACTTTTCCTCATTTTCCTATCCTCTTTTCTTACTTGACCACTTCCTCCACAGTCAACTTAACCCATCCATTTTTACCTATCACCCATATTCTTTTTCCACCTTTTTTTTTTAATGCAATTTTCTCTTTTTGCTAATACTATTAATATAATTGGCTTCTCATTCTGATATTCAAAAGCGCTTAGATGAGATGCAACGGGTCTCTCTTAACTTAACCAAGATTTTGGGTTCGAAGCTACGAGCATGCAACAACGTTAATAACGGAGGATTAGTCTTTACTCTTCCTTTAACATTTTCATTAATTCTATTTTCTTATTTTAGTCACATTTAATCAAATTGGAAATATCTTCTCCCTTTAACTAATTTATCCTCCTCCTATTATAATCTTCTAACAAATTGCTCCTTCACTAAATAACCAAATTTCATTCCCGTTAATTAAGACAAACTAAACTACACTCGTGAAAATAAAATAAAAAGACAAAATAAAATAATTGTACACTTTGTGTTGTGCCTTTTTATTTTACCCAAAAGTTGGTGTGATTCAGATTCAGGTGGACCCGCCAATTACATTGTCCTGCTTTCATTTCAACACCGACACTAAATTATCTGTTCCCCGTCGTAATAAATTCTCAATAAGCTTCTTTTTTATTGTAGTACTGGTAAAACCTTACTACGAAAATTTCGAAAATTAATTAATTAATGAAAATGCAAAGAATGTTGAAGCAACTCTTTCCTGGGAGGACGTGAGTTTGAACTTCATTGGCGATTTGAGAATAAAAAGCTTTGTAACTTGTACTAACTGATTTTCGAAATTCCGAGTCAAGTAACAATTTCTTTGTCTTGAGATAGTAAAAGAACCATCATGATTTCAAACACTCATCTGAGATTGTGTCTACTTTACCCAACATTTTTTGAATAATCGAAGACAACCACTTAATTTTAAAATCATCCACTTTTCCAACTAACATAATTGTTGTTCAAACTTGAGTTATAAGATGATTCATAAAACTCTTATTTTAGACTTTGTTTACAAATTTAAAAATGGAAGGATGAGGAGAACTTTGCGAATGGAAAATATTTAGAAAAATGAATATATATCTTTTTTTAGAGAAAATATCTCATACACCCTCGTGTCACTATTATTAGCAGAACTTTGAATTTTAGATTCATTCATTAAATGATGTATATAGTTTATAATAAAGATCATATACTTCATTAAATGAGTGAATCTAAAATGCAAAATTTTGCTTATGACAGTGACCGAAGGGTGTAATTTTTAAAAAAGTAAATTTTAGAGAATGATTAACTAATGTTTAAGATTGATACTCTTTCCGCTTTTAAATATAAACAAAATTTACTTTTTAGGTTCATTCATTTAATAATGTATGTGAATCACATACATTATTAAATGAATGAACCTACAAAGTAAATTTTGCTTATACTCCCTCCGTTTCAAAATACATGTCCATTTGAGAGAAATTACATTAACCAAAAAACCAAATAAGTTTTGTTGTTTTTGATGAAATTATGTGTGTGTTTTCTACAATACCCTTAACCATTTATTATTTCATTCTATTTTTTTTCTCTCTACAATAAATATGTAAGTGTATTATTGACAAGACAATAATTAAGGTTGCATTGAAACTCGAAAGTGACAAGTATTTTGAAACAAAATTATTCTCCAAAATGGACACATATTTTGAAACAGATGGAGTATTTTGAAACGGAGGGAGTATGTCTTTAATTTTTAAGGGTATTGTTAACCAATGCTCTTAGGGCACTAGTTAAGGATTCAAAAATAGAAGTAATTTACAAGTTTCTCAAGACAAAATTTCTTCTTTAATCTTCTTAAAAAATGTCCCAAGGGCACTTGTTAACATTTCCCTTTAAAATATTATAACAACGTAAACTAAATTAGAAAAAATATACATAAACCTTAAAATAAAATAAAAACTCTCCCTGTTACAATTTTTGAGTTCTTCAAATGAGAAAAGATGAATAGAAAATGGGTTATATATGTTTACCTCATGTAATGTAAAAAAAATGTTTAGATTTCAACCCTGTAATTTGAAGATTTTTTTATTTTAGACCTTCATGGCATCAAATTACAAAAATTAAGGTATTTTCTCCCCCTGTAATTTGAGAGAATTTTGGTTTAACCCCCGTCATATCATCGATATTTCGTTTTACCCCCTGTCGTATCATCGATTTTGTAGAGTCAAAATTTATGAAGATCCAAAACAAAAAATCTTAAAATTACAGGGGTGAAATTTAAACAATTTTTTTATAGAGGGTAAACCGAAAATCGTTAATATTACAGGGGAGTAAACATATATTAACACAAAAAATTAACCCAAAAACTCTATCCTCTTAATTTATTTCATTTTTTCACTCGCTCTTTCCTTTTTTTTTTCAACTTTCTTTCAAAACCCTATCTCACTTCTCCTCCAAACTTTCAAACAATGTTTTAAGGTTTTGGATAGGTGTGATGTTCATGGTTACTCTTGCTTAAATGTAGATCATCTCGTGGTAACTTAATAATAATGTATCTCCATCAGACCATAAAAATTCTTGCCTCCCTGTTTTAATCTATTCCATGTTGAGCAATTTGTTTTCTACCTAGTAATCCATCGATCAATGTTATAAACAAAACTTCACTTTTTAGATACATTAAATAATTAATGTATTTAGTTTTATAATATATATCTAAAAAATAAAACTTCGTTTGTAATAGCGATCAGAGAAAACATATATTTTACAAAATTGTGGCAAATGAAGTTTTATTCTCTTAAACACATCCGTTTCCTCAACAAAACCAAAGCCAAGTTAACCATTTTAAAAATTTAATCATAAACCACTCTCACCTTTGGCAACACAAATGTGTCCCCACTAAATTAATCTTCTTACTATCATGTCCTTCACCCTCCACAGGAACCTTCTTTAAAGTTGTTAAACTTCATCAATTACCTTCCTAGGAGCCTTGCAAACGGAGAAAGAAATAGGCTTGGTTGCACTTTTCCTCCTATCTTTTGCTAATTATGTGATTTTGCACCTCCCCTCTTTTTTTTTAGCAATTTTGCACCTCAGTTTTTGCAAATTGTTTTTTGTTCAAAATCATCATTAAAAAGGAGAAATAGGACAAAAGATGAGGTGCAAAATCGCTCAAAAAAAAAGAGGGGGTGCAAAATTGCACAATTAGAAAAATGATAGGGGACAAAAGTGCAATTAAACACAAGAAGGTCCATAACCAGAAAGGGTGCAAAATCGCTAAAAAAAAAGGGTGTAAAATCGCACAATTAGCAGGGATGAAGAGTGCAATTAAGCCAAAGAAAGAATGACAAGCGAATAGATAGACAGATAACTCCATAATTAGAAAGAAAAAAAAAAGGCAAACAAATTCGATAAAATTGTTAAATATCATACAATTTGTTTCCTCCGTCAGTTTTTCCGTTAATCTTGACCGTTTACGTGACACTGCATGTAGTCTAACATGTCATATCACATCATTGACAATTTTTTTTTAATTTAAAAAAAAGTCTAGTTGTTTTAATCGTCATGAGCAAATACCCCTTCTGAAACTTTAAACTTATGTGTCAAATGTCCTATAAGGGTTCGTTTGATGGTCATAATATGATAGAGGCATGATATAATATAAAGCTGGATAAATATAAGATATGATGAGAACATAATAAACATTAATCATATCATGTGTTTGATGCGCACATGATAACAAACAGGATATCATTATAATTAAATGAAGAATTTGCTCTCATAATTAATTAAATATTGTAAAATTGACATGTTATTAATTATAATATAAAATACATGCTATCATTATTTTAAAAATGTCAGAATATCAAGATAATAAATAATGAATGATCTTTTACAAATTATGAGATTCATTTTTTTCTTCATTCAAATGTACACTAATTAATATTGCCAACTTATTTCAGAATAAGATAAGTCAAATTAAATACAAATATAAATAAATGAGAGTTCAGTAAAATTCACACATAAAATAAATACATTAACTATGCTACAAAATTTCTTCTCTCAAACAGAACAAAGGCTATGGGAGATGAGTGTTTTTTTTTCTAAACAAAAAATGTTGGATAAATGTTTATCGTGTATAACAAGTAGCCACAATTGTCTATTAGCCTACTAATGTACCGAAATTTTAAATTAGTCTTTTATTGTACACTTTGTTGGTCAAAATAATCACTTATGTTAAAATAGTTTTTCAATACCGGCAATAATGATTTCTTATGAGGTTTGATATGATAGTAAGTAAGTACTGACATAGACTAATATGATGATAAATAAGTATATTAACAGACTAATATGATAGTATAAGGTAATATTTTAACGTTAGAGACTCATTTGACTAGTGCAATACACAATCACAAACTATTTTAAAATTACAATTATCATTCTTTACACAAAATGATTGATACTTAAAAACAATTATTTAAAAAACGGTTAAATATGTTTTTATATCTATAAATAAAACAAATTTTTTGTTTTAGTCATTCTAATTTTTAGTCCCCAAAAGTTTTTCATCTTCATTTTTATTTTTCCTTTGAAGTAAACACAAAATTTATATTTTTGAATAAAATTTTACTGAAAAGTTTACAATATTATAAGAAACGAGATCTCCCAAAAAAAAAAAAGATTTTTTTAACAAAACATGAATTTTTAAATTCACATTTAATTTATGTTTTGTTAAAAAATTCTAATTTTTTCTAAACGAATTTTGAGAATATTTACACATTTTTTGCACAATTTCATTTCGAAAATACATGAGTCGACTTAAAAACAAGGAAAAAAAATTGTGATTGTAAATTTTACAAGGATTAAAAGTTTAGGAATTTTTTTTTCTCAAAAAAAAAAAGAAATAATTATTTTTAAAAAAGTTAAAATGAAAAGTTGATATATTTATAGAAACTAAAAACATATTCCTTAAAAAAAAAGTTTATTTCATTTACGGAGGAAAAAAAAGTGATTTCTAAGAGCCTGTTTGAAATAATTTTTGTTTTTAGTTTTTGAAATATACAAATCATCTTCTCACAATAGTTATACTAACTACGTGTTTTAGTTTTAGTCCTCCAAACTAAAAAAATTCAAAACAGTTAACTATAATCTTAAAAATAGTTTATCAAAAAAGTTTTTAATTTTTAAGTTTTTAAAACTTGAAAATTCTCTAAAAAGAAAAAAGTTTATCTGAAAAATAGTGATTTATTTGTTTGAGGGAGTGAGTTGTAAATTAGGATTTCCATCTCCGGTTGATGATGTCGGCCCTGAAGTTGAGCGCAACTGCTTCTTCTTCCATCTATTTCCTCCGTTCAGCCACCGCCAAGTCCAGAACCAAACCCTTCTTCTTCTCTTTCTCAAACACTATCCCTTGTAGAAACATTCACCACCAACATGGACGCGTCACAACTAAATTCCCAATTTCTTTTTCCACAGTTAAATTAAGGGTTTCTGGAAAAGCTCTTGTTTCAACACTTCCACCACAACCACAATCAGAACAGCCAGAACAACCTGAACGTGAACCTTCCAAATTGCTCACTCTGCCCACCATTCTCACTCTTGGCCGTGTCGCCGCAGTTCCCCTTCTTGTTGCTAGTAAGTGGTTTCACATTTCCATGCCAATTGCAATTTCATATTCATTTTTAACTATTATTTTGTTTATAGCTTTCTATATGGATGGTTGGCGTGGAACCGCTGCTACTACCACAATTTTCATTGCTGCCTCAGTTACTGATTGGCTTGATGGCTATATTGCTCGCAAGGTACTTGCTTATTCATTTCATTTCAACTAACCCTACTTTTCCTATTTATAAATTTGATATTTTCTATGCAGATGAAATTAAAATCCCAATTTGGTGCATTTTTAGATCCTGTTGCTGACAAGGTACCTATTTCCTATTCCCTCTATCCGTTACTTGATGCATTCAGGTTGTTTGAATAAACAACTTGTTTTGCACCTTGAATACTCAATACAAGCTATACAAGTATCTCCCACCATCTCAATAAGTGACATACACTTGTTCTTCTCAATGCAGCTTATGGTTGCTGCAACATTGGTCTTATTATGTACTAGACCCTTGGATGTTGGTGTCTTTGGTCAACTACCCTGGCTACTCCCTATACCTGCCATTGCCATCATTGGAAGAGAGGTAATGCACACTCTAAGGCATGCTTTACTTATATGTTATTAGCTTTTCTTTACATCAATGCCAACCATGCGATGTTCCTTCTTCATGCATCACCAAATTCATGCAGGACAGTGAATCTGATGTTCACTGTAACCGTCAATGACTAAGAATTGCTAATGATCTTATTTTTTCACATTATTGAATGAGTGGTAAAACTAGACAGGACATGATTAGAAATGACACCATTAGAGAGAGTTGGGGTAGCACCCATAGTAGAAAAGATGATAGAAAATAGGCTTAGGTGGTTTGGGCATGTAGAGAGTAGACTGATAGATGCTGTAGTAAGAACTACGAAGAGTAAATCAGATGGAGGAGAGTCAGATTAGAAGAGGTAGTGGAAGACCTAGAAAAACCATAAGAGACACTGTTAGTAAAGATTTAGAGGTTAGTGAGTTGAATCCAAATATGGTTTCGGACAGAACATTATGGCGAAATTTGATCCATATAGCCGACCCCACCTAGTGGGATAAGGCTTGGTTGCTGGTATTGAATGAATTGAACCAAAGTAAAGGCAACTTAAATAATCAGTTTTTCCGTGTGTGGGATTTGAGAATTCATATTTCCCTTGTTTGGATCTCCAATGTTTGTTTCTCCAGAAATTGATGATCTACTGTTTTAATCTAGAGTGCTCTGGAAGAGAAATCTGTGATAGTTTAATTAAGTCAGACAATTTGTTGGCATATCGTGCATATACCTGTAATTGTATTTTGCTTTGCCATGTTCATGATGCATAGTTAATATATAATTACTCAAAAGCTTGATTGTTTAACGGACTGAAATCCATATTTATATGGCAATTAGCCAGATTCTCATGTATTTTCCTTATGCTTTTGAGACATCATATTTTCTTCTGATTTATGGATTTTGCATTAGCGACCAAATCAGATTCCTTATATTTTTTTTTCCTGTGACTTTCCAAGTAGATTACCATGTCTGCTGTCAGGGAATGGGCGGCTTCCCAGGATAGTAAGCTTTTAGAGGTTTGTTTCATCCCCTGTACACTTGAATCAACTAGCTGGTATTAGCACAGTGTCATGAGATTATATAATGAAACTTGGTATAATAGGCTGTTGCTGTAAATAACTTGGGGAAGTGGAAAACAGCCACACAGATGACTGCATTAGCCCTCCTCCTTGCAACCCGGGACTCGAGGTATCTATTTACTTTGTATTTTGAGGATATACTCTAATTATTAATTGAATTGCTATGAAAAGAAAAATTATGTGAAATACTCATTCATAAATGAGCTAATAATTTGCTCCAAACTTCAGGCGTCCAATGTATACTCTTATTTATCTAGAAAAATAACTCCTTTTGGATTTGAATTTATAAGTAGTTGTATTGTATCTTAAAATGATAAGCATTCATTTTGCTCCCCTCAAAATTGTGTTTTAAGCACTGTCATTGACTGAGAGGATTTTCTGTCTTTTCCCATTTTTCTTCAGTCATGGAGGAGCTGCCTTTGTAGTGGGGTCTGGTGTTGCATTGCTTTATACTTCTGCAGGGCTGGCCTTATGGTCATTGGTTGTATATATGAGGAAAATTTGGAAGGTGTTGTTGAGGTAGCATGCTTGATGCTCCATGTATTTCACATATATATCCAATTTTTTGTGGCTCCGATTCTCCCGTTGTGTGCTTACCGACGTCACGAATGGGAGCTGCATAGTGGCATGTAAATGTAATATTGATTCTGCACAATGTCTAACTTATACAGCACCATTTCTACTATTCCTGAAAGTTATCCGCACATATTTTTGTCCCCAGTCACTCTAGGTAATATAAAGAAAGAAGGCAACTAGATTTTGGAGTCGTCGGAGCTTTGCTACCATAGAAAATTTGAAACATGAACTCTTTTGCGAGCCTTGTTTACTTTTCAGTTACCTTTCTTCCGGTATGTTATTATTCATTATGCATAAAAATAAGCACACCAGTTAAATTGCAACTACTGTGTACATAGAGAAGCCTTGATTGAACAAACTATAACTTGAAAACGTTATGATATTGGGTATATTAGATAATGGGACGTCAGGGAAGTTGAACTTGTTTCTTTTCAGTTAGACTTCCTTTGGAAGTTAGTTTAATTAGGTATTTGTAACATATACTTATTACTAAAGTGCTCATGTATAAATTATATCTATAGCAAAATATAAAATAAAGTCAAATTATTTTCGTATAAACAATAGCATCAAGAAAAAACTGTGAAAATAAATTAAAAATAGTTTATGGAGAGTATAAGTTGTTCTCATAAGTTCTTCTAAACAGTTTCAAGTTTTTTTTTGTCAACAATTTCAAGTGTTTATATTAGTAAATAAACACAAATAAAGAATCCAATCAGACCATTAGTTATTAAGTGGAATTTACTATTACAAAGGCCGTAACAATTTACTTGGCCACTGCCTCAATCATAACTTCATATTATAAATTTTGGTTCAAAATAATAAACATGCAAGTTACACGGGCATCTTCATATTATCTAATCATTGATTCGTTATGTGGCATTTTTTAGAAGACATAATCAGTCTGTCTAGCGATTGGTGCTTGTCGTATGATTCCTGGTCCCTGGATGGATATAATGCCTTTGACTCTGATTTTCAGACCCATTTTGGAACTCTTGACTCCTATTGTGATGCCAAACATTGAATTCATGGATTTGCCTACATATAAGAAAGGATTAAGGATAACACAGCAATTGAGTGGCATTGTGAATTCAAAAGATGTATTAAGTTCTGTGATACCAGGAATCGCTTCTTGTAGCTTTCAACTAACTCCTTAGGATCAGAACGGGTTATTTTGTAGCCTTCAATGTTGTTTATTCCCTGTATTGAGAGCACAATTTAAAATCTTGAGTGAAGCTTAGAATACAAGTTTATGTAGTGCTGAACTTGTGACATATTCATGTCATACCGAAGGTTCCATCTTTATTGGTCTAGGTTAGCAGCCTAATGTCCACGTGTATGCTTGAAATCACAATGAGTTTGCCATGATCACGGTGGCATCATGATTTTGCCAAACTTATCATGAATCCAAACATACACTAACTTCTGGACCCGTTGTGGCAAAATATGTTATTATAAAATGACCTCTATGCAACGACAGGAACATTTCCCATATCATGAAATATTTTCTCAATAACTGTAATAAGCATACAGAAATAAATAAGATTTTACTGTATGCTCTACCTCAAACCATGCTGTCAGTCTGGGCCTTCCCACTGTAATGTCATAATTTTTCACATCCATTAAAAACGGTTGAAATCTTTCCACGAAAGGAGCATATGCTATATCCATCTGAAATTAATAGAAAATTTTGACAAGTTCAATTTATTTGTGAAAATGCACAAGAAGAGTATACCACTATACTGTACATTGACATTGCTACGAATCGATATAAGTATACTCACCAGACTGAATTGGCCAAGGAAGAAAGGTCCGTGATCATATTTGGAGAGAACAGTCTCTAGGTAATCAAATGCAGTGCCTAATGAAGTAGTATAACGTGAGTCATGCTTTACATGCACATGAATTCTTTTTACACACAGCTCACATAGATTAAATTCTCACATTCATTCTGTTACTTCTCTCTCATTATTTCCCCTAAACAATGAACGGTTCTCTCACCCTTTCTCCAGATTTAACATTTCTCTTATATCATTATATGTATTTGTCTGTATGTAACAAAACAACATCAAGAAAGAGCCATTTTACCAGCCTCAGTTACATCTCCTTTAAAAGAAGAAACAACTGTCTTGTAAAATGTATCTGTGTAAGATAGCAACTCTTCAGCAAACTCCTTATCATCAGAATCCTGTTTATTAAATAGTAAAGTTTCTGTTTAAATGTTGGACCTGAAAATAAATATAAAAAGTGAAAGAAAAAATAAAGTATCTCACACTAGGGTAAAGGGAGGGTCCTTCAAAGTGAGTGTCAATATATTTAATCAGATCCAGACTCTCTCCTCTAACTTCATTATTGTGTTCAAGAGATGGAACCTGGAATTGGAAATACATAAATAAGTAAATAAAAATCACTATTTAGAATGTGGCACACTTGAATTTCCACAACAAAACATATCATGGTTTTGGCACAAAGTTATAAGAATAAATAACCTTGTTGGCTGGGTAGACTTTGTCCTTGTACCAAGAAGGTCTGTCTTGTAGATCAATGGGAACCAACTGTATCTTGTCCTGCAATCCCTGCTTCCATAACATAGAGATCTTGATACTACCAAATAAATTGTGTGACACCATTAAGACGGTGTTTGGATATGCAACTTAATCGAGTGTTTGTTTTATAGTAAGAACTTATGTATATACTGTTTTTACAACAGGAGAGGGAACATTGTAAACTCAGCATAAGCTGAAAACTGTTTATAAAAGAATGAAGAATAACCTTAGTGTTACGGGCAATCCATACACGTTGGGCATAGGGGCATTTGTAGGAGATATACAACCTTCAGTGCACTCACAGTCACATCACAGACACAAGAATACATAAATATCATTTAATTTGTGTTAGTTTGTTTGGTGAAAAAGAAGATAAAGATAAGAAAGTAAGAAACCTGGTGGTTCCGTCAAATAAGGAAGGTGGAGGTGAAGTGGAAGTAAGGGGTGGTGGAAGAACTTCTTGCACGCTTCAGTTCACAAATATAATAGAGAAAGAAAAACAAGTTTAGTTACAAAGAAGCATAATTAGTTAGAGATACATTACTACTGAGCTCAGCAGGCAAGCAGGCATACCCGGTTGATATGGCTACGGTTGTCACGTGAACACCGCACGATCTTGTAACAGAATTAAACCGGGGCCGAAGGCGAAGCTTATTATGAGGCGAATAATGGAAATGGATGGCAGTTGTGGACATGAAAGGAAGAGAAGAAGTAACCAAAATCTGTGGCCTTGCTGAGACTGAGAACAAGTTATTATTATTGGTTACCAATGATGATGATGATATAGCCATAATTCCTATATGATGAGAATGAATATTCATCACTCTATGTTGATGCAGCTTAGCTCTTCTTCACTCTATTTCAGGTTCACATGCTATTTTTTAACGAACGTGTGGCCATGGCACTGTCTCTAGATTAATTTAACTTTTTTGTTTGTATTATACGAAAGTGAAGTGACTTTTGCATTGCTGGATACTTTTATTTACTAGTAATATTAATAATTAAAAGGGAAATGATAAAATTCGTTCCATCTCATCCTATCATTATAAATTCAAAAGTAATATCATACACTTTGATGTAGTCCTTGGTCAACCATATGTAATGTTTAATGAAAGGTATAACATGAAGGAAAAAAACATCATCATGCTTTCATAGAAAAGTTATACATTAGCTTCATATTTTCAAGTCGATGTTAAAAAAATTATTGCAGCAGTAAAAAAAAACTGCATTTTTATTGTAATTTTTTAAGGAACGAGCTTTTAAAATTAAAATAATTTCCACCATTTTCTTGAACTATATTGTATGTCAAAATTTTATAGAAAACCAGTTTACATTTAAAAGAGTTACCCCACAAATAATTGAAAGCATTAACCAAGTGCAATCGTTTTTGGAGTTCTCATGTCAAATCATAGTAGTACTATCTTTAGAGTTCTCATGTCAAGTCTTTGGTTGTTCAAGTGTCAATTTTTTTTTTTGGGTAACCTTATTGGTGTGAAGTATTCACTGGCTTTGCTAAGTTTAAAGGCATGTCCATGTCCGTGTGACGGATTTTGGAGGCATGGAAGACGAGAGCTTGTTTTTCTTTTCCAAGTAAGCTATTAAATCTTTCTAAAACAGAACGATGAATGGTTGCATTGTCTAAATAAACTATTAAATGTCCGTGTCCGTGTGACAGATTTTGGAGGCATGGAAGACGAGAGCTTGTTTTTCTTTTCTAAGTAAGCTATTAAATGTTTCTAAAAAAGAACGACGAATGGTTGCATTGTTATATGAACATATATCATGGTATTCTTTACATTTTTTAACAATCTCAAATATACGTTAAAACACAGACCAAATCATCCAAAACTTTCCTCCAAAATCCTCCTCCCAAACACACTCTTAGTAGGGTCTCCCCTCCCAACCACAACTTATTGGTTGTTCAAGTGTCAAATCGTTACTTATAATAATGAACAAAGGTGTAGTAAAGATATTTCTCAAATAAAACTTGGGAAAAACCTCATGTATCTGCTCTTCTATGAGGCCCAGTCTCAAATGTAATAGTGCCTTCTATGGAATTAATAAGGAAGGGGAAGAAAAAAAAATCAAACACTACATAAAAATTTGATGGAAAAGGATGAAAGTTGAAACTATTATCCCAGGAATGGTATGGGACTATGAGAAGAAGAAAATTTACATTTTGAATACCAATTTAAGAGATGATAGGGAACTTCAATTGATATAGAAGTGGAAAAACTCTCAAACTAGCCATTTACAATACCAATACGAAAATCACCACCTCCTTTAATTGAAACGGCCGGAGCACGTGGATTATGCGAATCAAGATACACAACTATAACCGTTATGTCGTCATGGAAATGTCTTCGTACCCCACGGTCGATCTTTTTCAAGTCTGAGTATCTCATTTCTCTTTTCTTTGCAGCTTCACAAAGCGCTGCTTTGATCAGTTTCTTCGCTACTCCCTGTACAACAGACAGCACAGTTGTT